>ERZ1027208.200-NODE-200-length-28650-cov-20.067215_pt1 | contig 28650 bp, 22 predicted proteins | sample MGYA00520867_ERZ1027208 | MGnify/ENA primary metagenome ERZ1027208 (study PRJEB33311, sample SAMEA4378413) | marine metagenome | biome: Marine biome; feature: Fjord; material: Water | collected 2014-07-20T08:00:00Z/2014-07-... | depth 75 m ...
ACTTAACTTTATGTAATTAAAAAAAATTAGAATAGTCAAAAGTCAATATTGCACTTGTGGATAACTCAATAGATAATAGGCATCAGAAAAATAATAGCCTAGTTACTACTGGAGTTTTGGTTGGATCATTCCCCCTGGCAAAGATGCCTATCTGTTCTACAAGAAGAATTGCCTGCTCAGCAATTTAGTATGTGGATCCGGCCCTTACAATGCGTCATAAATGATAATGTTATGACACTATATGCTCCTAACCGTTTTGTTTTAGATTGGGTTAGAGACAAATATGTAAATCGTATCAATGAACTGCTAACTATCAATGAATCAAGTAATCCATTATTACTTCGCTTTGATGTGGGTAGTAAACCAACAATTGATAATGCCGTTGCTAATAATTCAGTGACTAACAATACTACTGGAAATGAATCATTGTTTGCCAAAACAGCTTCATCGCCTAAAGTTGCAGAGCCTGAAAGTAATATTCCAAAGAAAACCAATGTACGATTAAATTACACATTCGATAATTTTGTTGAAGGTAAATCTAATCAGCTTGCTCGAGCGGCAGCCTCCCAAGTTGCAGATAACCCTGGTACAGCTTACAACCCGTTATTTATATACGGCGGTACTGGTTTAGGTAAAACGCATTTATTACATGCTGTTGGTAATGGTATTTTACTTAATAAACCGAATGCTAAAATTGCTTATATGCATTCAGAGCGTTTTGTTCAAGATATGGTTAGAGCATTACAAAATAATGCCATGGAAAAATTTAAACAATATTATCGTAGTGTTGATGCGCTACTTATTGATGATATTCAATTTTTTGCTGGTAAAGAACGAACCCAGGAAGAGTTTTTCCATACCTTTAACGCCTTACTTGAAGGGAATCAACAAGTTATATTAACCAGTGATCGATATCCAAAAGAAATCAATGGTGTAGATGATAGGTTGAAATCTCGATTTGGCTGGGGTCTAACATTAGCAATAGAGCCGCCTGAACTTGAAACGCGTGTTGCTATATTAAAACGCAAAGCACAAGAAAGTCAGATTAATTTAGCTGATGAAGTAGCCTTCTTTATTGCAAAACGTCTTCGATCTAACGTTCGTGAATTGGAAGGGGCATTAAATCGTGTTATTGCTAATGCAAATTTCACTGGCCGTGCTATCACCATCGACTTTGTCCGTGAAGCATTGAGAGATTTACTCGCCTTACAAGATAAACTTGTCACTATTGATAATATTCAACGTACGGTTGCCGAATATTATAAAATTAAAATTGCAGACTTATTATCAAAACGCCGAAATAGATCTGTCGCTCGACCACGCCAAATTGCCATGGCATTATCTAAAGAGTTAACCAATCATAGTTTGCCAGAAATCGGTGATGCTTTTGGTGGTCGAGACCATACAACAGTTTTACATGCCTGTCGTAAAGTGAAATCTTTACGCGAAGAAACGCATGATATTAAAGAAGATTATTCAAACTTAATCAGAACACTTTCATCTTAATTATTAAAAATAAAAACAGCACTTAAGCAGGTACCAAAATGAAGTTTTCACTGAATAGGGAATTATTACTTAAACCATTATTATTGGTTTCTGGCGCAGTAGAACGTAAAAGCACGTTGCCCATTTTAAGTAATATACTTTTTGAAGTTAGTGGACATTCACTTACTTTGACAGCCACAGATTTAGAACTCGAAATGGTTGCTTATGCTGAAATACAAAATCAAGGTGATGATGGTAAGATCACTATTCCGGCTCGAAAACTGTTAGACATATGTAAAAGTCTGCCGGAAAGTTCTTTAATTACATTTGAAATTATAGATGAAACTATTAAGTTATCTTCAGGTCGTAGCAAATACTCACTCTCTACATTACCTGCTGTCGATTTTCCAAATATTGAAGAGTGGAAAGGGGATGTTGAATTTCAACTGCTAAAATCTGAATTTTTACGGTTAATTGAGAGTACTCATTTCTCAATGGCTAACCAAGACGTTCGTTATTATTTAAACGGTATGTCAATTGAAAGTGAAGGTAACGAAATTCGTTCGGTTGCTACCGATGGTCATCGTCTTGCTATTTGTAAAATTTCAAATGACACTTTAGCATTGCCGGCTAGACAAGTAATTGTTCCGCGTAAAGGTATACTTGAAATAATTCGTCTGCTGGCACCTGTTGATGAATCTGTGCAAGTATTTCTTGGCTCTAATCATATTCGTATTATTGATAATGAGTTTTCTTTTACCAGTAAACTAGTCGATGGTCGATTTCCTGATTACAGAAGAGTATTGCCAAGAAATGGTGATAAAGTTTTTGAAACTAATAAAGACGCACTTAGACAAGTTTTATCACGTGCCTCAATTTTATCGAATGAAAAGTTTAAAGGTGTTCGTTTAAACTTCTCAGATACCAACTTGAAAATAACTGCCAATAACCCAGAACAAGAACAAGCCGAAGAAGAAATTGAAATTCAGTTTCCTTATGGTGATTTAGAGATAGGCTTTAACGTTAGTTATGTACTTGATGTGTTAAGTGCTATTAAAGATGAAAATGTTAAATTTACTTTAGCAGATGCAAACAGTAGTGTAGTAATCGAAGGCAGTAGCAATGGCGAAGCGCTTTATGTTGTTATGCCTATGCGTTTATAAATTTTTTATCATGGTTAATAAGTACTTTTTTTACTGATGAGTGTTGCTAGGCTTACTGCGTATAATTTTAGAAACTTGTCATCTGTTGCTATTGATTTACATCCCAAGCTTAATTTTTTTGTTGGTGACAATGGCAGTGGAAAAAGTAGCTTGCTTGAAGCTATATTTTTTTTGGGGCATGGTAAATCATTTCGAACAAGTAAAGTTGAACATCTTGCCTGTTACGAAACCGATAATTTTGTCGTTAGCGTTAAAGATGTAAATGATTTACAACTTGGTTTAAGTAAAAATTTGCAGACAGGCGCCACGCTCATTAAAATTAATGGTGAACGTCATGCTCGTTTATCTGAATTAGCTAAAAATATTGCAGTGCAGATAGTCACTCCTGAAAGTTTTAAATTGTTTTTTGGAGGACCGAAAGAACGTCGTCGTTTTGTCGAATTAGGTATGTTTCACGTGAAACATGATTCATCTAAACAGTGGCGTGAATTTAATCGAGTACTTAAACAGCGTAATGCTTGTATAAGACAAAACTTGGACAAAGATACTTTTGCTTATTGGACGAGTTTATTCTGTCAACTTTCAGAGGACGTTGCGGAAGTCAGATCTCAATATATAACTAGCCTGATTTCAGAATTGCCTTATTGGTTAGAAATTTTATTACCCAGTATTGCGGATAAAGTTACCGTTCAGTATTTACAGGGCTGGCCACAAAAAAAGAATTTAATTGATGCACTGAATGATAGCCATGAAAGAGAACAAGCTTTTGGTTATAGTATTTACGGTGCACATAAATTTGATGTTAAATTTCTGATTGCAAAGCAGGCTATAGAAAGCCAACTTTCAAGAGGACAACAAAAGTTGTTTTTACTGGCATTAACTTTTGCTCAAGCTAAATTAATTGCAAGAGTTAAACGAGTAAAACCAATTTTACTTATCGATGATATAGGCGCAGAATTAGATGCTAATTCTAGGGAGTCCTTATCTCGAGCTCTAAGTATTTTGGATTGCCAAGTTGTTATCACGGCAATAGAAGAGGGTGTATTACAACCTTTTATTAATGACAATTTTGTTGCTGATAAAGAGAGTAGTAAGAAAACAAAATATCATATGTTTCACGTGAAACATGGTGGTATATTACCTGTGAATAATTCAGTTAAGATTGAGTAGGCTAAAACTATGACAGTAGAAAATGAATATGGCTCGTCCAGTATTAAGGTACTAAAAGGACTTGATGCAGTACGAAAAAGACCTGGTATGTATATAGGTGACACGGATGATGGCACTGGTTTACATCATATGGTTTTTGAGGTTTTAGATAACTCAATCGATGAAGCTTTAGCAGGGCACTGTACTGATATTATAGTGACAATCCATTTAGATGGATCTGTTTCTGTACAGGATGATGGTCGTGGTATTCCGACAGAAATTCATCCTGAAGAAGGTGTTTCTGCAGCTGAAGTTATCATGACAGTATTACATGCTGGTGGTAAATTTGGTGGTGAAGACTCAGGTTATAAAGTATCTGGTGGTCTTCACGGTGTTGGTATTTCCGTGGTAAATGCGCTAAGTGAAAAGCTAAAACTCAACATTCGTCGCGGTGGAAAACTATATGAGCAATTCTATCATATAGGTGAGCCGGAAGCGCCACTTGCCGAAGTAGGTGTAAGTGATAAAACGGGTACCGAAGTACGTTTTTGGCCAAGCTCAGATACTTTCTCTGATGTGTTATTTCACTACGATATTTTAGTTAAACGTATTCGTGAATTATCATTTTTGAACTCAGGCGTATCGATTCGATTAATCGATGAACGCGAAGAAGGTAAAGAAGAACATTTTCATTACGATGGTGGTATTCAAGCCTTTGTTGATTATTTAAATACTAATAAAACCGCAGTAAATGAAGAGATATTTTATTTTGATTTAGAGCGAGAGGATGGCATTGTTGTTGAAGTTGCTATGCAGTGGAATGATGGCTTCCAAGAGAATATTTTCTGTTTCACTAATAATATTCCTCAGCGTGATGGTGGTACTCATTTAAGTGGCTTTAGAACTGCGCTAACGAGAACGCTAAATTCTTATATGACTAAAGAAGGTCTAAATAAGAGTAAAAAAGGTGGCACTACAGAAACTAGTGCAACAGGTGACGATGCACGTGAAGGTTTAACCGCTGTAATTTCAGTGAAAGTTCCTGACCCTAAATTCTCATCACAAACGAAAGATAAACTAGTTTCATCTGAAGTTAAAACTGCAGTTGAACAAGCGATGGGTGAAAAACTGGGTGAGTATTTACTAGAGAATCCAGGTGTAGCTAAAACAATTATTATGAAGATAGTTGATGCAGCTAGAGCGCGTGAAGCAGCTCGTAAAGCTCGTGAAATGACTCGTCGTAAAGGTGTGTTGGATATTGCAGGTTTACCGGGTAAGCTTGCAGATTGTCAGGAAAAAGATCCGGCATTATCTGAAATATATATTGTGGAAGGGGACTCTGCTGGTGGTTCAGCCAAGCAGGGACGTAATCGTAAAAACCAAGCGATATTGCCACTTAAAGGTAAAATTCTTAACGTAGAAAAAGCGCGTTTTGACAAGATGATATCTTCTCAAGAAGTCGGTACATTAATCACAGCACTAGGTTGTGGTATTGGCCGTGATGAATATAACCCTGAAAAACTTCGTTATCACAGCATTATTATCATGACCGATGCCGATGTCGATGGTTCTCACATTCGTACACTGTTATTGACTTTCTTTTACCGTCAAATGCCAGAGATCATGGAACGTGGACACATCTTTATCGCACAACCGCCACTTTACAAGGTGAAGAAAGGTAAACAAGAGCGTTATATAAAAGATGATGAAGGCTTAACCGAGTACTTAACAACACTAGCACTCGATAACGCTGCTATCCATGTTAATGAAGGTGCTCCAGCTATTTCAGGCGTGGCTTTAGAGTCGTTAGTGAATCAATTTAGAAATACTAAAGATATAATCAAACGCCTATCTAGACAGATACCTGCAGATATTCTAGAAAAAATGATTTATAGCACTTCAATCACTGCTGATGATTTCTCTGATGAAACTAAAGTGAATGAATGGGCGACAAACTTAATTACTCAGCTTGAGAACCAAGATGGTAATGGCTCAATCTATAAAATAGAAGTGAAACATAACCAAGAACGTAATATTTATTTCCCTAACTTTATTGTTAGAAAGCATGGTATTGATACAGAGTACCATTGTAGTTATGAGTTTTTACAATCAAAAGAATTTGCAACAATTATGTCATTAAATGCTGCAATTAATGGTTTGATGGAAGATGGTTCGTACGTTAAACGTGGTGAAAAAATTAACTCAGTAACAAACTTTGAAGATGCATTAGATTGGTTGATGGCTGAATCTAAGCGTGGTCAGTACATCCAGCGATATAAAGGGCTGGGTGAGATGAACCCTGAACAGCTTTGGGAAACGACTATGGATCCTGAAACTCGACGTATGTTACGTGTAACAATTGAAGATGCAATTGCAGCCGATCAATTATTTACTACATTAATGGGTGACCATGTTGAGCCGCGTAGAGAGTTCATTGAAAGTAATGCCTTAAAAGTGTCAAACCTTGATATATAGTTTTATCAAGAACTGATTAAAATGCCCGGTCTTCAAATCCGGGCATTTTTGTAGAATAAGTACTCTAAAAATGGTTATAATTAATAAGCCGAATAAGATGGCAAGGTATGTGAAAATATTTTAAATATTCCTTGCTCAGTTAAACCAGACAAAAGTGAATTTGAAGACGATGACAACTTACAATAGTAAAACTTTTCAAGGCTTAATTTTGCAATTGCAAGATTATTGGTCACGCCAAGGTTGTGCAATCGTACAGCCTCTTGATATGGAAGTTGGGGCAGGTACATTCCACCCAATGACTTTTTTACGTTCAATAGGCCCTGAGCCGATTAACAGTGCTTATGTGCAGCCTTGCCGTCGTCCTACGGATGGTCGTTATGGTGATAATCCAAATCGCTTACAACATTATTATCAATTTCAAGTAATGTTAAAGCCGTCACCAAAAAATATTCAGGAGCTTTATCTTAATTCTTTAAAAGAGTTAGGTGTTGATCCGCTGGTTCATGATATACGTTTTGTAGAAGATAACTGGGAGTCACCAACGCTAGGTGCTTGGGGTTTAGGTTGGGAAATATGGTTAAATGGTATGGAGATTTCTCAATTTACCTATTTCCAACAAGTTGGTGGTTTAGAGTGTACACCTGTTACTGGCGAAATAACTTACGGGTTAGAGCGCTTAGCAATGTATATCCAAAACGTCGATAGTATTTATGACCTAGTATGGACAGATGGTCCTTTAGGAACGGTTTATTATCGTGATATTTTTCATCAAAATGAAGTTGAGCAATCGACATATAATTTTGAGCATGCCGATGTAGATGCCTTATTTACGCAATTTGATCAGTGTGAAAAAGATAGTCAAAAACTTATTGCTGCTAATTTGCCTTTACCTGCTTACGAGCAAGTAATGAAAGCATCACATGCATTTAACTTACTTGACGCTCGCCATGCGATCTCAGTAACAGAACGTCAACGTTATATTTTACGTGTACGCACTTTATCTAAAGCGGTTGCAGAAGCTTTCTACCAAAAACGTGAAGAGCTTGGTTTCCCAATGTGTAAGAACAATGATGCTAGTACTAATGAATCACTAGCTAAAGGAGATAAATAATGACTACGGAAACACTCCTTATTGAGCTTGGTACTGAAGAGTTACCACCTAAATCATTAAAAACATTAGCAACGGCTTTTTATGACAACATAAAGAGTCAGCTAGATAGCCATAGTTTAACCTATAGGGATATTAAATGGTTTGCTACACCTCGTCGATTTTCTGTTCAAGTAATTGATTTGGTTGAAAAACAAGATGATAAAACAGTAGAGAAACGTGGTCCGGCAGTAAATGTTGCATTTGATGATGCTGGTAATGCTAGTAAAGCGGCACAAGGTTGGGCTCGTTCGAATGGCATAGAGGTTGAGCAAGCCGAACGTTTAGTTACCGACAAAGGTGAATGGTTACTTCATCGTGCCACTGTTACGGGTAAAGCTATTGTTGAGCTGATACCAGATATGGTGACAACAGCGTTAAATAAACTGCCAATTGCCAAACCTATGCGTTGGGGAGCTGAGCGTACTCAGTTCATTCGCCCAGTGCAAACGTTAACCATGCTATTTGGTAGTGATATTATCGCAGGAGAGGCTCTTGGAGTTAGCTCAAGTAATCAAGTACAAGGTCATCGCTTTCACCATGAAGGTTTAGTGACAATTAATCATGCTAATGATTACCAAGCCGAATTAGCTAAAGCCTATGTAGAAGTAGACTTTAATGAAAGACAAAAAAAGATTGTAGCTCAAATAAAGCAGGCAGCGAATGATATTGATGCTGTTGCGCTAATTGATGAAGAGTTACTAAATGAAGTAACGGCATTAGTTGAGTGGCCAGTGACTTTAGTTGGCACATTTGATGAAGATTTCTTAAATGTTCCAGCAGAGCCGTTAATCTATTCGATGAAAGATCATCAGAAATATTTTCCGGTTACAGATAAAAATGGTCAATTAGTTAATAAATTTATTTTTGTCGCTAATATAGAATCTAAAGACCCAAGTACAGTTATCTTTGGTAATGAAAAAGTGATTCGTCCTCGTTTAGCGGATGCAGAGTTTTTCTTTAAAACAGATAAAAAACAAAGTTTGGAATCAAGATTAGTCAGCCTTGAATCTGTTTTGTTTCAAAAACAACTAGGTACATTAAAAGCAAAGTCTGAACGCATTGCAATGTTATCTCAGTTCATCGCCGAGCAATTAAACGAGAATGCACAAGATGCTTATCGTGCCGGTTTGCTTAGTAAAACAGATCTAATGTCTGATATGGTACTAGAATTCCCACAAGTGCAAGGCACTATGGGTAAGTATTACGCATTACATGATGGTGAAAATGAAAATATTGCCCAAGCATTGGAAGATCAATATCGTCCACGCTTTGCTGGTGACACTTTACCAGAAGCCAATATTGGCTGTGCCGTTGCTATTAGTGACAAGATAGATAGTTTAGTAGGTATCTTTGGTATTAATCAGGCACCTAAGGGCGATAAAGACCCGTTTGCTTTGCGAAGAGCTGCTATTGGTAGTATTCGTATCATCATTGAAAAACAACTTGATTTAGACCTTTCTGCGTTAATAAACAAGAGCATTGAATTATTTGGCGATAAATTAGTTAATGAAAATACTGCCAATGATGTACTTGAGTTTGTGATGGGGCGTTTCCGTGCTTTTTATCAAGAACAAGGTATTAGCGTTGATGTAATTCAAGCAGTGTTAGCTAAAAAACCAAGTGCACCGTTGGATTTTGAAAAGCGTATTAAAGCGGTAACTTTCTTTGGTGAATTACCAGAAGCTGCAACACTTGCTGCTGCTAATAAGCGTGTTGGTAACATCTTAGCTAAATTCGATGGTGAGCTTTATCAATTGTTTAATACTGATTTAGCAACAGAAGAAGCCGAGCTTGATTTAGCTAAAATCTATCAAGAAATAAACTTGAAAATAGCGCCGTTGATGGCTGAAAAAAATTACCAAGCGGCTCTGTCTGAGTTAGCTCAGCTTAAAGCACCGATAGATACTTTCTTTGATAGTGTTATGGTAATGAGTGATGATGAAGCGGTTAAGATAAACCGTTTAACCTTACTCAATGAAATTAGAAATAGCTTCTTTGCCATTGCAGACATATCTGTCTTACAGTAAAAAAATCAGCTAACGAAAAAATAAAAGGTCATGGCAACATGGCCTTTTTTTGTGCCCAAAATTCGAGTGATAAAAAATTAATAAATGACATTCAAAATTTGAGCTAGATCAACAACAAGAACACAAATAGGCGTAAGGTGAATGTAAGGGGAAATATAAATAATACCAATTAAACTAACTAATGGTTCTAATTTTAATGCCAGTCAACTTTCAAGATAAAGAGGCTTGATTGAGCAATAGCCAGCTATTGATATTAAATAATTAGTACATAGAAAGAACTTAGCCAGTTTGATTAGTATAAATACCGACCAATAAGGAGCTGGTTATGCCTAGCCAAGAGATAACAATATTATTAGAAGATAAATTAATACAATTAACGAAGCGAATTACTGCGATAGAAGCTGACTTTCATAAAGGTAGATCACAAGATTTTTCTGAACAAGCAACAGAAACCGAAAATGATGGTGTGTTAGATGAAATTCATCACGAAGCGAAGCTGGAGTTAAACCTAGTTAAATCAGCCTTAAAACGGATATCTGATGGTTTGTATGGTCATTGCATTGAGTGTGATGAACCGATTAACCCAGACCGGCTATCGGCACTACCCTATACAACTAAATGCATTAAGTGCGCTATTTAATAAAACAATACCAATTTGATTAAATTTATTCCCTACTCAGAGCTACATTAGCGAGCTTAGAACAAGCAAAATTATTTAAACATAGTTATTCTATATTTTATTAATTCTGTGATGTTATCAGTTTTGCTAATTAGCTCCCAAAGGGCGAGTTTAAAAGGCTGACATGCTGCGTTATTGATTTTGACAATAGAATAACTATTATCTTCAATCAAAGCCTTGCCTTTAAGCCTTTTAATTCTCGCTGAGTGGGAAATAACTTAATCAACTTGGTATAACAATTACTTTTGGAGAAAAATATGACCTTAGAAAAACATGACTTACATCACGAATTTCCAGATCTAACGGATGAGATACGTCACCTAAAAATGAATGATAATCACTTTGCGCGATTATTCACTGAATATCATGAAGTTGATCACGAAGTTAACCGAATAGAGCAGGGTGTAGAGAACACCAGTGATGAATATTTAGAAGGCAAAAAGAAACAAAGACTTAAGTTAAAAGATGAATTGTTTGTTATGTTGAAAAAAGCACAAGTTCCAGCCTAACTTTTGTTGTAAGGCTAAACTATTATCCCCAATACCTTAAGGATTGGGGATTTTTTTGGTAAAAATAAGTGATCTTTAGATATCATAAATATCTAGAAAAAAACGATCTGAGCGAGGAAGATAATAATTAGCGTAATCAACAGAAAATGCAATTGCAGTAGCCTTACCACGTAACTCTTGGTGAGGAACAAAGCCATAAACACGAGAATCAGCACTGTGTCGGCGGTTGTCGCCTAATACTAGATAATGACCTACTGGAACTGTGACGGGAGCAAAATTGCTGAGCCGATTACTTGCAGAGTTGTCGATGTCTATTGAGTGGAGAATATTATCGATTTTTTCTGTTGAGGTGGTTATCTCTGCAGAATTAGCTTGATCAATATAGGTTCTTGAATCTTTATAAGATAAATCCTGTCCGTTGACCCTAATAAGCTCATTATTCATTTCAACGATATCGCCAGGTAAACCAATGACACGCTTAATTAATCTTAAATCTGCAGCTTCAGACTCAAATACTATAATCTCACCGCGTTTAGGCGTAGCAATTGGAAGTAGTGAAATATCAGTAAAAGGTAAGCGGACATCATAGGCTATTTTATTAACAATTATACGATCACCTTCCTGAATCGTCGGTTTCATTGAGCCCGTAGGCACAGAGTACCAATCGGCGACAGCGCTTCTAAAAACTGACATCAATAGGATGAAAATAAGGAATTTTTTGTTACTATGTAAAAATAAAAGGAATTTTTTATTACTAATGTTGGTCATCATATATAGCTCCATGTGTAATAACTGTCACTAGGTATATAGGGCAATATAACAAGGTGAAAGTTCCACGGAGAAATACTTACTTACACTTATAGCCAAACTACATGAAGATGCAGGTTTGAGCTTGGGTATATCAATTCTTTTTAATAACGTATAAAAAAGGTAGTGTGTCTGTTTGCTTAGCCAGTAATTCATGCTCCATAAAACGACAAAAACTTGGGATGTCTCTAGCTGTGGAGGGGTCATCACATTTTATTAGTAATGTTTCACCGCTAGCAATTTTCCTAATGTTCATGCGAACCATCATCACAGGTTCAGGACAACGTAGTCCAATAGCATCTAAGGTATGATCAGTTTGTTGAAAAATAGTAGTAGTCATCAGGTGTACATTAGCAAAATTAGTTTATAAATAATTATACCTTGTTTATACCCGTGATACCTCAAAATGCGTGTTTCAGGATATCTGAGCGATTCATGATCAAGGCGCCTCTTTTTATTAAGGGTTGTTCCCTTAAAAAGAGAGGTTACGATGACCATGATTTGCTCAGGTATCCCCGCAGAATCCTGTATTTTGAAATAACATGGGTATAGGTATTTCAGCAGAAGAAATAAAGCGAGATCAACGTATAAAAAAATGGCTTCAGCTATACTCAATTTATCGAAATAACTTAGTACATTATCTCCCAATAATTTATATTACCAACTCCAGAGGTACCAGTGAAAAGTATTCTAAAGGTTATATTACTGTCTGTTTGCACACTTTTATCAAATTCTATTGCGCAAGCAGACGATAGTTTGCAAATATTGACAGATGTTGGACAACAAAGAATATTTTTAAAAGCTGAAAAATTATTAGCGAAAAGTAATTCTCAACAGTACCAAAGTTTATATAACCAGTTGTATTACTACCCACTACAGCCTTACCTAGACCAACGCCGTTTGATGGAAAATATGCAGCTATCTTCAGCTGGTGAAATAGCCACTTTTTTAGAAAAATATCAGCATTCGCCATTGGATTGGCCATTAAGAAAGGCATGGCTAACGTATTTATCGAAAAGGAATAAAGGCGCACTTTTCCTCAAATTTTATCAAAGTAGTCATAATAATGTGCTTACTTGCCACAAGCTGAATTTCTCTTTAGAAGCAGGTTTACCCGCAAGCGTTGTATTACCTCAAGTAACAAAATTATGGTTAGTGGGTAAATCGTTAGATAAAGTGTGTGACCCGATAATTAAACAGTGGCAACAAGCAGGCTATAGGACCGATGAAATTGTATGGCAACGAATAGGGTTAGCTGCAGATGGGGGAAAACATACCTTAATTCCTTATTTAACAAATTTATTGCCTGAAAAGCAGCAATATTTGGGGCGACTATGGCATCAAGTAAGACGTGATCCTGCAAACGTAACGAGACAACATAAGTTTATTAAAAAATCGACAAAAGAAAGTCAAATATATACTTATGGTATCAAACGCTTAATCTGGCGTGATCCTGATAGAGCATTAGCCAGCTTTAAAAAGGCGCAGCAAGAATTTACCTTCTCAACAAAGCAATATCAGCAAATAGTTGCAAAGTTTGCTGTGGCTTTAGCAAGTAAAAACCATCCCAAAGCGAGAAATTGGTTAGATAAATTAGACCCGCTTAATATAGACAGCAATATTATGCAGTGGCAATTAACGGAAGTATTAAAGCAGCAAAATTGGCAATTGGTCTTGCAAGAGTTGGCAACAATGCCTGAAAAATATAAAGCAAAATTACAATGGCGCTACTGGTATGCAAGGGCATTAATCGCAACGGATGATTTGGAACATGGTCAAGATGTAATGAACGAGTTATCAAATAAACGTCATTATTATGGTTTTTTGGCTGCGAGTTATTTAGAAACTCCCGTTAGTTTGCAAGACAATCCGTTAGCTATCACTAATCAGGAGAAAAATGCAATATTGTTGCATCCGTCAGCTAAGCGGGCATTTGAATTTTATTATTTAGGTCGTTATGTCAAAGCACGTAGAGAGTGGCGTTATTGGCTGACACAGCTCAATAAACGTGAAAAATTAGTCGCGGCAAAACTTGCTAACGAAAATGGCTGGTTTGACCGAGCAATATTTACCTTGTCAAAAGTTGGCTATATGGATGATGTTGAATTGAGGTTTCCAAAAGCATTTGATAAGAAGATTAACCAGCATGCGAAAAAGCAAGCAATTAACCCTGCTTGGGCTTTTGCAATCGCCAGAAGAGAAAGTTCGTTTATGACAGATGCTCGTTCACCGGTTGGAGCAAAAGGTTTGATGCAGATTATGCCCAATACGGCAAAGCAATTAAAGCGAGGTAGTGTTAGTCGACAGTATTTGTACAATGCCGAAAATAATATTAAATTAGGAACAAAGTATTTACGTAACCTTCTAGATAAAAATAAGGGAAATCAAGTTCTTGCTACAGCTTCATACAATGCAGGACCTTATAGAGTAAAACGATGGTTAAAAGACAGTCATGCTTTGCCAGCAGATATTTGGATAGAAACTATTCCCTTTAAAGAGACTCGTAATTACGTAAAAAGTGTTTTGGCATATCAAGAGATATATCAGCATAAACCGGGGCAGGTCAGTCAGGTTTTTGAGCAAGTCATTAATATGAGCATTGGTGACTAGTAGGCTACTCGTTAACGGCGAAAGATAAAAGGATCTCTAGTCTTATAGTTTTGCAAAGTTATATGCACAAATGTAGTACATTTAAAATGGACCTTTCTCTTGTCAATAGTATCGATTTTAAGGGATATGCTATTATGAGTGAAATTTTTGATGGCCGTTTTTCGGAGACAGAATACATGACAACACTTAATGCTAAGTTGGCTAGCCAATATCCAGCTCATATTGCCCAATTGCAACAGATGACCAAATCGGTACTTTCACGTGAAAACCTAGAAGGTTTAGTTATTCATTCTGGACAAGAAATTAAGGCCTTCCTTGATGACAACTGTTATCCCTTTAAAGTAAATCCTCATTTTAAATATTGGCTACCATTAATTGATATTCCAAATTCTTGGTTGGTGGTTAATGGTGAAGACAAACCAACACTTATTTATTATCAACCGGTTGATTTCTGGCATAAGGTAACACCGTTAGCAGAGAGCTATTGGGGTGAGTTTTTTACTATAAAAATATTAACCAATGCCAGCGAAGTTGATCAGTTATTACCATATGACAAAAAGGGTTTTGCTTATATTGGTAGCCATATTGAAGTTGCTACCGCACTAGGGTTTGACGCCATTAACCCTGAGCCATTACTTAACTACATTCATTATCATCGTGGTTACAAAAGTAAATATGAACACGAGTGTCTGCGCCAATCGAATACTTTGGCAGTAAAAGCGCATCAAGCAGCTCGTAATGCCTTTTTACAAGGAGATAGTGAGTATGATATTCAACAAGCGTATCTGAAGTCTATTGGTTATGGCACAAATGACACACCATACGGTAATATTGTTGCCTTAAATAAAAATTGCTCCATTCTGCACTATATGTCTTTGGATAAAACGACGCCACAAGTGCATCAATCATTTCTCATTGATGCGGGTGCTAATTTTAATGGCTATTCTGCAGATATTACCCGTACCTATTCATATAAAAATGATAAATTTGCTGAATTGATTGCCCGAATGGATAAGCTGATGCTCAATGCTGTCGCTGGATTAAAGCCAGGGCTCAGTTATGTTGATCTTCATATAGAAACACATAGAGCCATAGGGCAGGTGTTGCGTGATTTTAACTTTATCACTGTTGATGCCGATACGGCTGTAGAGTCAGGCATTATTTCGACGTTTTTCCCACATGGCTTAGGTCATCATTTAGGTTTACAAGTACATGATGTTGGTGGTTTTATGGCTGATGAACGTGGAACCCATGTAAATACGCCAGCAGAACATCCATTTTTACGAACGTCACGTATGATAGAAGCAAACCAAGTTTTTACTATTGAGCCGGGTTTATATTTTATTGATTCATTATTAGCAGACTTAAAAGCATCGGCTAATGGCGATCAAGTTAACTGGCAAAATGTGGATGAAATGCGTTGTTTTGGTGGTATACGTATTGAAGATAATATTATTGTGCATCAATCACATAATGAAAATATGACTAGAGATTTAGGCTTAAGCTAGGGTCTGTTGACCTTTCATTTTAGTCTCTGCTATAGGCTAATTTTTAAGTTAACAAGGCGAAAGAGTGCTATGTAGTCACTCTACTTTAATGATTTTCAACGCTGTTAGGTTGAAAATTAGCCATCGCCCTTCGGGGTGTCTTGAAAAAGCGTCATTCTTTGTTGCTTCATTCGCATTTGGCACAACCAAATATTGAATGAAGCGCCTCGATTGCCATCTTCTTCAAGTGCAACAGAGTTACAAACTGAAAGATCAACAAACCCTATTTCAGAGAAGTAAAATTTATTGTGACTAAATCTTATGCTATTGCGGTTAACGATGTTGAAGATGAAAGCATTGTTAACCGTAGTCGATTTATCTGCTACCTTCGGCCTTGTGACAATATTGCTCAAGCCAAAGCTATGTTAAAAGAGTTGCAGCAGCTTCACCCACAAGCTAGCCATCATTGCTCTGCTTTTCTCACAAAAGCAGCCGATGATAGTCAAGGTTATGGTTTTTCTGATGATGGCGAGCCGACTGGCACCGCGGGAAAACCAATGTTATTGGCATTACAAGGTGGTGGCATAGGACATGTTTGCGCAATTGTAGTTCGATACTTTGGAGGTACTAAATTAGGCACCGGTGGTTTACAAAGAGCATATGGCGGTAGTGTTCGCCAAGCTTTAACATTTTTACAGTCAAAAATTAAAATAGCTATGGTGCATAAAACCTTAGCATGTCAATATAGCCAAATAGATGATGTTTTGCATTTGCTTAGGCAAATTGAAGGTCAAGTTATCACTCAGGACTATCAACAAACAGTCATTTTTCGACTCGCCATTCCAATAGAGAAATTGGGTTTAATGCAAGATAAGTTACACACATTGTCATCAGGACAATTAAAGTTAACGACTATCGAATAATAAATCGAATAAGAAAAATAAAACGTGCAATATAAAAATATTATCCGAATTTTAGGCTTATTGGTTGGGTTACTTAGTGTGACCATGCTACCTCCTGCATTAATTTCACTAATCTACCGCGATGGTGGTGGTTTGCCTTTTATTCTGGCTTTTCTGTGGTGTATCTGTACAGGTTTTTTAGCTTGGTATCCTAACCGCCTTGAAAAAACAGAGCTGAAAGCCAGAGAGGGCTTTTTAATTGTTGTGCTCTTTTGGTTTGTATTAGCTAGTTTTTCCGCTATTCCTCTGATGTTATTAGAGCAACCCAATCTTTCGACTGCTGATGCTTTCTTTGAGTCCTTTTCAGGGTTGACTACCACAGGGGCAACAATTTTAAATCATATTGATGATTTGCCGCACGCAGTTTTATGGTACCGCCAGCAATTACAGTGGTTAGGTGGTATGGGGATAATCGTTTTAGCCGTTGCCGTATTGCCAATGCTTGGTATTGGTGGCATGCAGCTATATCGAGCGGAAACGCCTGGGCCAGTTAAAGACTCAAAGATGACGCCCCGCATTGCTGATACCGCAAAACACTTATGGTACATATATCTAGGGTTAACCATTGCCTGTGCTTTAGCATATTGGCTTGCCGGTATGTCGGGATTTGATGCTATTTGCCATGCCTTTTCAACCATTGCGATTGGTGGTTTCTCGACCCATGATGCCAGTATGGGCTATTTTAATAGTCCAACCATTAACTTAGTTTGTGTAACATTTCTGCTGATTGCAGGGGTAAACTTTGCATTGCACTATGTTGCAGTGCAAAGCCGATCGATTAAGAGTTATTTCTATGATCCTGAATTCAAGGTATTTATTGGCATTCAAATTGTCCTGACTTTGATTTGTTTTATCGTACTTTTAAGCACAGGTACCTACCAAGATGCTGACCAAGCCTTAGATCAAGCACTATTCCAATCTGTTTCGATTAGTACGACAGCGGGGTTTGCAACAACGTCTTTTGCTGATTGGCCAACGTTATTGCCTATGCTACTAATTTTTTCAAGTTTCATTGGTGGTTGTGCGGGTAGCACCGGCGGCGGTATGAAAGTAGTCCGGGTAGTATTACTTTATTTACAAGGCCTACGTGAATTGAACAAACTTGTGCATCCTAAGGCTATTTTCAGTATTAAATTAGGTCAAAAAGTTTTACCTGACCGTGTTGTTGAGGCTGTATGGGGCTTCTTTTCTGCATACGCAGCTGTGTTTGTTATTTGTATGTTATTGCTTTTGGCAGCCGGCATGGATGATATTACCGCCTTTACTGCTGTAGCTGCTTGTATTAATAACCTTGGTCCTGGGTTAGGGGAGGTTGCGGCTAACTTTTCTTCGATTAATGATATGAGTAAGTGGGTATTAATCATGGCCATGTTGTTTGGTCGTTTAGAGATATTTACGCTGCTTGTTCTATTTACTCCTGCCTTCTGGCGTTCATAAGTAATTAAGTTGTATATATTTGGCTTGTCATATATATACAACTTGATTAAATCACAATTTTTTTAAAGCTTTAATTACCATTTATAACTCAGTGCTACCCAGCCTTGGGTATCTGAGCTTTCATTCTCTGGGTTAACTTGTGCGATGCCATAATTAATGGCTATATTGGTAATCCCAGTAAAACCAAAGTCATTATTCAGTGAGCCTTTCACACCGTAGCTATCGATAATATCTCGCTCAGTCATTTCATGGCGAGTATAAAAGGCCTCTATAAACCCTAATGGTATATAGGCTTGATAAGCTTGATAGTCATTGCCCATTTGACGATAAAACGCTAATTCAGGTGCTAGTTGCTTATTGATGTGCGCTTTTTCTTGGATTAGCGTTGAAGCGTAACCACCCAAGCTGAGAATATCACCAGCGTCATCTGAACGTTGTGCCCATAGATAATTAAAACCTAAGGTAAAACCTTCTATATGAGCATTTAAGTTAGCTTGACCGTTACTACCAGTATAATTACCGTCATTACCATTAATTTTTGCTTGATCATCTTGCGCTGAAATTAGTTGGGCATTTATTGCTTGTGAAATCCCCCAGCTTTGTTGATCGTGTGACCAGCTTTGTTCAATACCGAGAGAGAAAGACAGACTAGAGAAATCAGCATGCTGACGGTTTTCAAATTGTGATGCTTGTACTTGCGCAAATACATCAATAGCGAGAGTTTCTATGCTATAGGGATAGCGAGCTTCAAGTAATAGCCCTTTTTCCGTTGTTTTTCCTAAGTTTAACGAATCACTATCTTGTTTATCTGTTTTCAAGTCAAAGACATAACCGTGAGCCAGTAATTTTACCGGCCAGCCTTGCCAGCGAACTGCCCCTGATGCACCAGAGATAATGTTACTGAAAATATCTTGGCTAGCATTGACTTGCCAATCAAAACGAGACAGAACATCACCTGATTTATAACCGACTTCTAACATGCTGCTACTGGCTGAATAAATACTTTCAGCGATAGTTATTGTCCCTTGTTGAGGACCAATACCGTAAGGGGATTGTGTGCCAATACTTTCATCGACAGCGATAACTGCTTCAGAAAGTCGTAACTTGTCAGCCAAATTAACAGTCATTGCTGAGGTCGTAGTGGTGTTTGTTATTATTTGCTTGTTAGCCTTAGTTAAATCAAGTTGATAAACATCTGGCCCTTGAGCATTAATCGCCATATGAAGCAGTTCATTATCTGCTTTCGCCATTGGCCAAGTAACGACTTGTTCTCCAGAAGTCACAGTCGATAAGACGTTATCTGAAAAGTCATACTTATATAGGCGGGTAGCACTATCTAAACCCGTCACAAAATACAGTGATTGGCCATCCTTAGACCATTCAGGGTAAGAGAGAAATTGATAGTTATCAGGCAAAGGAATTATTTGCTCTTGTTCACTATCAAGCTGTTGAACTGATAATTGCCATTTTTTATTTAAGCTTGAACTAACATAAGCAAAACTATTCGATGGTGAGCCATCAAGTGTTGGGCGAAGTCGCGGGAAATCGTAAACTTGCTCAAGGCTTGGTGGTGTCAGCTCTGCAGTTATTTCACCTAAAGACTCAGCAGCTAAGCTTACTTTAACTAATTGGGAGTTACCAACACGGCTGCGCTCAGCAATAATAAATTGTCCATCGTTACTAATATCAAAACGACGAATATTTGCACTGCTGGTCAGTTGTTTTATTGTGTTCGTAGGTAAGTGCCAAGAAAAGAGATCTTGATGGTAACTGTTTTTCTTCGATAAGCTACTAGCGCCATAGATAAGAGTATCTTTATCTAGCCAACGTGGGTTTTTTATACCACGACTGTTTCTTTGATTTAAGGTAAAGGCGACTTCACGTTTAAAAACACTGGGCGCTTTATCTGCAATGTCTTGCGGATCATTGGCTAATATTTCTTTGGACTTTTTGGTAAATTCTTCAATGCTTTTGGCGTTTTCTTCAGTTTTGTAGATATTTAACTTGGTGGTATGGCCTTTTTCTGAACGTTGGGTTTCTACAATAGCAAGGTATTCGCCGTGCGGGCTTAAACTTGGATCACTAGTATAACCTGTTAAATCTAACCATAATTTTGAACGATTATCCTCATTGCTTTGCGCAGTTAACTGAACTTCATGTTGCATTGCTTTATAGGTATATTCAGCAATAAAACGTTGATAAAGGTTTTTTGCTGTATCTGGGAATACCCCTTTGAATGCCTTTTCAAAGTCACGTTGTTCTACGGCAGACCAACGAGTCCAAACGGCATCAAGAGTGTCTTCACCGTAGTTTTCTTCTAACCATTTTAAATAGCGTACACCAACAAGGTAGGCCATAGAGCCTGACATGAAACTATCATCACCGGCATTAAGTTGTTCATAACTTGGTAAAGCACCTTGTCGAGCAAATTGCTGGATGATTGCTTCCACTTGATTATTAAATAATCGTCCTCGACCGGTCAGTTTAGATTCGAGTAACGTGGCATAACCTTCGCTTACCCAGCGCTCTTCGTTGATTTGTGAAGCATCATAAAAATCATACCAGTTAGCTAAATTATTCCGCCATGTGCTCCGGTTTTTCTGTCCAAGATGAACAAGGTGGACATATTCATGCAGTACTAATAGTTGTTGCCAGCCTGTAGAGTTAGCGATAATAGTGTCTGATTGAGCTGGTGTGGCAAAGAATGCCATGTAAGGTCGGTGACTTAGCGGAAAAGCAAAACCATTGGCAGCATTGAACGGGTCAACGATATAAGCGTCAACTTTTTCAGTGAGGACACGACCCTGTTGTTCTTTAATTAGTTTGCGTACAACCTCCATTTCCCTTGCACTCGATAAAGCCCACTGACGGTACTCTGGGGTGAAATGGACACGGAAATTTTCAGTTTCAAAAGTTTGCCAGTCTTGAGCATTATCAACGAGTTCTGCTTGGCTACTAAAAGCTATGCTGCTTAATGCTAGCGTGATGGCAGTGAGTACCTTAGATACTTTCATAAAAATCCTTGTAAATTTGGGGCTTGATTTAATCTAGTCAGTTTCAACGAGTGAAAATATTGAATATTTATATTATGTGAACAAAGAGGATTATTACAGCTAATCAATTGTAGGATAAGTGATTAGCTGTAAATAATTATGTCAAAGGGAAGGGGATAAAATATTAACGTGCAAAGCTTATTTCGTTAGTTGATATGAAAAGTGCTTTTAGAAGTAAATGGCACTGACTTGAAACAGTTTCTCTATGTCGCAAATGTAGCGTTTATTAACTAAAAATAAAATGACGTGATCTTCTTCATTAATTAAGGTGTTTGAGTGAGCTATCAGTACTTCATTACCACGAACAACGGCGCCAATAGTAGCCCCAGGCGGTAGTTTTATATTTTTGATGGCACGGCCAACGACCTTTGATGATTTTTCATCACCTTTAGCTACAATTTCAATGGCTTCAGCTGCACCGCCGCGCAAGCTGTAAACATTGTCGATAGCACCGCGTCTGACATGTGTTAATAGTGCAGAAATAGTGGCTTGCTGGGGTGATATAGCAATATCGATAGTACTACCATGAACTAAATCAATATAGGCATCTCGTTGAATAAGTACCATGGTTTTTCGAACACCAAGCTTTTTAGCTAGCAGTGATGACATGATATTAGCTTCATCATCGTTTGTTACCGCGATAAAAATATCAAACTGATCAATGTTTTCTTCAGTTAGCAATTCTTGATCAGAAGAGTCTCCAGCGAATACTAAGGTTTCATTGAGCTCTGAAGTTAATTGTTCAGCACGTTTTGGTGAACGTTCAATAAGTTTTACCTGATGATTTTTTTCTAAAATCTGGGCTAAACCAGCACCAATATTACCACCACCAGCAATCATTATACGTTTATACGCGGATTCGAGTTTTTGTAACTCATTCATCACCGCTCGAATATGTATACTGGCAGCGATGAAAAATACTTCATCGTCAGCTTCAATTACCGTAGTACCTAAAGGACGAATTGGTTTTCCATTTCGATAGATAGCAGCAACACGAGTATCTACATTAGGAATATGATCTCGTAGTGTTGAAAGCGCGTGGCCTACAAGTAAGCCACCATAGTATGCTTTTACTGCGACTAAACTTACTTTCCCATTGGCAAACTCTAAGACTTGCAATGCACCTGGATAGTCAATTAGGCGCGCAATATCTCGCGTTACTAACTCTTCCGGGGCAATAATATGATCTACAGGGATATGCTTTTTATGAAAAAGCTGCTCAGAATATTTCAATATTTGATTTGAACGAATTCGGGCAATTTTTTTTGGCGTATTAAAGAGGGAAGAGCATATTTGACAGGTGATCATATTAGTAGCGTCATCACTGGTAACGGCAATGACCATGTCAGCATCTTCTGCACCAGCAGTTTTTAAAACATCAGGATGACCACCTTGGCCAGTAACAACTTGTAAATCCATTTTATCTTGCAGTTCACGTAGTTTTTCATTATCTACGTCTACTACCGAAATATCGTTGTTTTCACCAACAAGGTTTTCAGCTAATGTACCGCCAACTTGTCCTGCACCCACTATGATTATTTTCATGTGCTACTTTTCTGCTTCTATTATTTGAGTTTTAACAATTTGGCGTAATAAAAGCCATCCATGTTTTCAGCATCAGGTAATAATTGCCAACCGACTGTATTTTCATCAGTATCTGCGTTATTACCGGTAATGGCAATTAATTGTGCGTCTTGGTTTTGCTCAATAAAACGAGATATTTGCTCACTGTTCTCTTCAGGCAAAATACTACAGGTTGCATAAAGTAAGGTACCGCCCGGTTTGAGCAGCGACCAGATATTGTCAAGGATTTGCTGCTGCAATACCACCAACTTATCAATATCATCGGCTTTACGTAACCATTTTATATCGGGGTGGCGGCGAATAACACCAGTTCCAGAGCAGGGCGCATCAAGTAGTATGCGATCAAACTGTTCACCCGACCACCAATCTTGAGTCGCTGCGTCTGCAGCAATGACTTTTGCGGTTAGTTTTAAGCGATTTAAATTTTCATGAACTCGTGTTAAACGGTCTTCTTCAATATCAATTGCTGTCATTGAGGCAATATCAGGGGTTTGCTCAATAATATGGCAAGTTTTACCACCAGGTGCAGCACAACAATCTAGTACTACATCATCAGGCTGACAATCTAGTAAACGTGCAGCTTGCTGAGCTGCGCCATCTTGAACTGAAACCCAGCCATCTTCAAAGCCAGGTAATTTAGCGACATCAAGTGGTTTAGCAAGGGCAATTGCTTGAGAGTTTGGCTCAATGTTAGCAATGTCAATTTCCGCTTCCACCAGCAATGCTTGGTATTGCTCACTCGTGTGGTGTTGTTGATTGACACGTAACCACATAGGCGGTTTTTTTTGATTAGCGTTGAGTATATCCTGCCATTGTTCAGGATAGCCTTGTTGTACTTTTTTAATAAACCAACCAGGATGGTTGAACTTTATTGGGTCAGGTAAGTTTTTATCAGTTTTATTCTCTTGTTTACTTTCGGCCTCTAGTGTACGAAGAAATCCTCTAAGTACGGCATTAACAAGTGCCTTCATGTGGCGATTTTTTAATGTACTGGTTGCCGATACTGTTTCACTAACCGCGGCGTGATCAGGAATACGCATATACCTTATTTGATAAACACCCACGAGCAGTAAAAAGTGAAAAACACGCTGTTTTCCTTTCAGTGGTTTTTGCATTAGATGACGAACATCGTTCTCTAATTCAGGTAAGTAACGGAGTACACCGTAGCAAATCTCCTGAAGCAAACCTTTATCTTTGCCTATCAACTTGTCTTGTTGTTTTGGTAGTTCATCACTTAAGCTTCGCCCCTGATCTATAACGGCGTAACAACATTTTGCTGCAAGAGCTCTAATATTAATTGTCATTTGTTCTTTTAACCAAGCTTGTTTATAGAGCTGCCAACAACGAACCAATCGCTGCGACCATTAAGGATATCTTTCACAGCCAATGCTTTTTTCCCTGGAAGTTGAATAACTTCTAAGCGTAATGAGCCATCAGTTGTTGCGACCTCGATGCCTTCCTTGTCAGCCTTTAGTATTGTGCCCGGATTAGCATTGCCTTGATACTCTTGCACAGATGCTTGCCATATGCGTAATCTGTGTTGCTTACTTTCAGATTCAGTAAAAGTGAATTGTGATACGGGCCAAGGGATATAAGCACGAACTTTTCGATCAAGCTCGTTGGCACTGAGCTGCCAGTTAAGCTCTGCTTCAGTTTTATCAAGTTTATGGGCGTAAGTGGCTAATGTATTATCTTGCACAGAATTATGTGCGCTTGCTTGATAATTAGGCTCAGCCATAATTGTTAATGTATCCACTAAGGCTGTTGGTCCCAAGTTGGCAAGTTTGTCATAAAGGCTTGCACTGGTATCTGTATTTTCAATTTCGCATTCGGCGGTTAATATCATGTCCCCAGTATCTAAACCTTTATCCATTTGCATAATGGTGACACCGGTTTTCTGATCTCCCGCTTCAAGTGAACGTTGAATAGGGGCTGCACCACGCCATTTGGGGAGAATTGAGCCATGAACATTAATACAACCTAAGCGTGGAGCGTTTAAAATCACTTCTGGCAATAATAAACCATAAGCAACAACAACCATAATATCAGCATTATATTTTGCTAATTGTTGTTGATCTTCTGCACTTTTAAAGTTGATAGGCTGTTCAACAATAATGTTGTGTTCTAATGCGAGTAATTTTGTTGCACAAGCGGTTAGCTTTTTTCCTCGACCAGCGGGTTTATCTGGCGGACAATAAACAGCGACAACATTATGCTCCGAATTAATTAATGCTGCTAAGTGTTGGGCTGCAAATTCAGGAGTACCTGCAAATATGATATTAAGTGGATTGACCAAAGGAATTCCTATCGTTTAAGGTTGGTAAGTGCTTACTTTTTATTTGTTGTCAAACTTTGCTTCTTTTTCAAGCTTCTTTTGAATGCGTTGACGCTTTAGAGGTGATAGGTAATCAACAAATAGAATGCCTTTTAAGTGGTCAAGCTCATGTTGTATACAAATACTTTGTAATTCTGTGGCGTTTAAAGTGAACTCATTACCATGGCGATCAAGTGCTTTTACGGTACATGCATCATGACGATCTACTTTGGCATAAGTACCAGGTACCGATAAACAACCTTCTTCATTAATCGAAGTTTCATCACTCGTGGCAATAATTTCTGGGTTGATAAAGATGATAGGTTGGTCACTGTCTTCAGAAGTATCCATAACAACGATACGTTGATGAATATTCACTTGGGTAGCAGCAAGGCCTACGCCTTTTTCTTCGTACATAGTTGCCAGCATATCGTCTATAATTGTAGACGTAGCATCTGTAATATCAGCAACAGGTTGCGCTTTTGTTCGTAAACGCGGGTCAGGAAAACGTAAAACAGTTAAAGTAGTCATATTTTATAAAAGAATTAGCGATAATTAATCTAGAATGTTATGTTTTAATTATATACCCAAGTAACTGTAACTGAAACCTGCATTTTTAAGTCACTCAACATAACTAATAATTATAGTGCGTTACAGCAGTATGCATGAAAAGGAATGAGCTCCATGCTTAAAAAAATAATATTTACGTTATCTTTGTTATCTTGCTCAGTGGTAACCCTTGCCGATCAGATTACCCTTAATGATGACGCGCCTAAGACACATATCGTAGTGAAAGGTGATACCTTATGGGATATTTCAGCGCTGTTTCTTGAGCAGCCTTGGTTATGGCCAAAGCTCTGGCGTTTAAACCCAGAAATCAATAATCCACATTTAATTTATCCCGGTGATGTTTTAAAACTTGTATTTGATGAAAATGGCGAACCTATGCTAGTGGTAGAGCCAGTAAAACCTAGCTATAAATGGTCGCCAAAAATTCGTCAAGAGAAGAAAAAAGACTCTGCAATTACTTTGTTACCTTTAGAAGTTATTGCTCCTTTTGTTAGATATGACCATCTATTTACTGAAGGTGAGCTAGAAGAACTACCACATATTATTGGTAGTGATGAAGGCTATAGAATGACCACGAAAGACTTTAAAGTTTATGTTAATGCTGATCTTGAGGTTGCACAAAGTTATGCAATTTATGATAAAGGTGAAGAGATTTTTGACCCAGAAACAGAAGACTCTTTAGGTTTTTATGTCAATCTTGTAGGAACAGGACAAGCCATAAAACGTGGCGATATAGCTAATGATGTGCCTTCTACTATGAATGTTGGCTCGGTAAAAAGAGAAATCCATGCGGGAAACTTTGTAGTTCCAGTGAATGACGGGCAATTGTTACCTGCCATTTTTTCTATGAAAGCAGCTAATGAATCACTTCGTGGTTCTATTGTTAAAGCAACGAGTAATGGTCGTGAGTTTGCCAAGCTTGAAGTTGTCATGATTAATCGTGGCATTGACCATGAGGTGACAGTTGGTGATGTTATGGCGATAAAACGGACAAGCCCTGCCGTTGTAGATACTGGTGACGGTCCTATTTATAGTATTGAGTCTTCACGTTGGAATAAAATAACGGGTAGTGATTATAAAATGCCAGAAGAGCAGTTAGGTGAGCTAATGGTTTTTAAAGTTTACCAAAAAGCAAGCATGGCGCTTATTCTGCACACTGAAAAGCCTGCGAGAATAAATGATTTGATTACAGCTCCAGATTAACCAACTGTTTAATATTTTATTTTCTCTCCTTTATTAGAGGAAAATAAACCTATACCCGTTTTAGCTGAATTCTGCATCTTCAGGTGAAGCGGTTATATGACTTGTTCTTAGGGAGAAGACAAGTAATGATTAATAACAGTAAAAGTAATATTGAATACTGGCTAGCCTTAAAGCTTGTTCCTCGGTTAGCTATTCATAAAAAATTGGCTCTTGTTGAAGCTTATGGTTTAGCTGCGTTATTCTCTGTAAATAATAAACCCTCTGTATTGAGTTCCGCTAATTGTTTAAATGTGAAACAACTTCACGCTTTTCATCAGCCAGATTGGCAAAAAATCACTCAAATAATTCAAGCTAGTGATAGATGTTATAGTGCCATCATTTGCTATGACGATACTTGCTACCCTCAATTACTCAAACAAATTTATGATCCACCCTTAGTGATATTTGTTCAGGGTAACTCACTTATACTTAACGCTCCTCAAATAGCTGTGGTGGGGAGTCGTTCTGCTAGTGCAGGAGGTCGAGATACTGCATTTAGCTTATGCCAACAACTTGCACAACATAATTTTGTTATAACCAGTGGCTTAGCGCTCGGCATCGATGCTGCTGCTCATCAAGGGGCTATTAATGAGCCTGCAAGTACCATTGCAGTAGTTGCTACGGGATTAGACCAAGTATACCCCAGCAGACATCGCTCTTTAGTGCAGAAAATCATTGCATCAAGTGGTGCCATCATCAGTGAGTTTGTCCCTGGTACACAGGCTAGAGCAGGGCACTTTCCAAAGCGGAACCGCCTTATTAGCGGCTTAAGTCTAGGTGTCTTAGTGGTAGAAGCAGAATTAAAAAGTGGTTCTTTGATTACCGCCCGCTGCGCTTTAGAACAAAATAGAGATGTTTTTGCCATTCCTAGTTCTATAGAAAATAAACAGGCTAAAGGCTGTCATTGGTTAATTAAACAAGGCGCTAAACTTGTTGAGCAATGTGCCGATATAATGGATGAGTTCGCTTTTGCAGATAAACCTAGTCTACACTTAAAGAATAAGGTGAAGCTTTTAAAGTCAGCTACACACGGCATTAACAAAGGAGGCGATGAAATAAATCAAAAAGTCTTGTGTAAGGATGCGTTGTTGGATAGTGTGGGATTTGAAATTACTCCTGTGGATAAAGTAGTTTTACGGAGCGAACTTCCCGTAGAGGAAGTGTTAACTAGATTAACGGTACTGGAGCTAAACGGTCTAGTATCTGCTGTACCTGGTGGCTATATAAGAACGCAATAAAGTATATAAGGGGCTAATTATGTTTGATATCTTAATGTATCTTTTTGAAACGTATATCCAAAATGAATCAGAAGCCATGGTGGATCATGACATGTTAACCGACGAGTTAACAAGAGCAGGCTTTCATCAGGATGAAATCTACAAAGCATTAAATTGGCTTGAAAAACTTACAGCGCTACAAGATACTGATGCTTACCCCTACCTTACCCGCGTAGGAAGTAAATCTGTACGTATTTATACTAGCGAAGAAATGCAGTTACTTGATACTCAAAGCCGTGGTTTTATTTTATTTTTAGAGCAAGTAAATGTACTTGATTTTACTACTCGAGAAATGGTTATTGATCGTGTAATGGAGCTTGATACCAAGTACTTCTCTATGGATGATCTAAAGTGGGTAATTCTTATGGTGCTCTTTAATGTACCAGGTAAAGAGTCTGCTTATTCACAATTAGAAGACTTAATATTTGAAGAACAAGAAGGTCCGCTTCACTAAAAGCTCTTTCAAGCTGGCTAATTATGCAATATATTTAGCCAGCAGTTACTGAGCATATTGTTCAGTCATGTTTTGTGGCATAATATTGTCATACTTGTTTTAAAAGCAACTTTCAAAAATGTCTGAATCTGATAAACCTCTCTTTTCTCATCACGAACATGCTTTAGAGAAAGAATATCAAGTGTGTCCTGATTGTGGATCCGAGTTGACTATTAA
>ERZ1027208.201-NODE-201-length-28619-cov-47.103522_pt1 | contig 28619 bp, 24 predicted proteins | sample MGYA00520867_ERZ1027208 | MGnify/ENA primary metagenome ERZ1027208 (study PRJEB33311, sample SAMEA4378413) | marine metagenome | biome: Marine biome; feature: Fjord; material: Water | collected 2014-07-20T08:00:00Z/2014-07-... | depth 75 m ...
ACTACTAAGCACTACTAAGCACTACTAAGCACTACTAAGCACTACTAAGCACTACAAGAATTGTCGGTATAGTTAACCGACATATCGTAAAAAGGTTTAACCTGTGGACGTGACTATTTTATTTCTCCGCTTGGAGTGCTGGCAAGCCCAGCCAAGAGTCACGCTCTCTTTTAATTTAATGGGAAAATATTAACTCGTGATAAATTTAGCCCAAATAGACGTTAATTTACTTTACTTATTTAAACTGCTATACGAGCACCGTAATATTAAAAAAGTATCTAATATATTAGACGTTTCGCCGTCAGCCATTAGTCATTCGATGAAACGGTTAAAAGTTTGCTTAGGTGATCAATTATTTTATCGCGCATCGTCGGGGTTAGTCCCCACCCCTTACGCAGAAGATATTTCAAAGACCATTGTTACTTGCTTTGACTCTATCGAGCAATCAATTAACTCTAATTTGAACTTTGAACCCTTAAAGAGCAAGCGAGTATTTAATGTGTCTATGACTGATGTAGGGGAAGTACTGTTCTTACCTAAATTAATATCTCACCTAGCAACTGTTGCTCCTGATATCTCCATTGAGATTGTACGGTGTAGTTCGCAAAACATACAAAGAGAAATGGAGCTGGGTAACATAGATATAGCGATTGGCTTACTACCCGAATTAAAAGCGGGCTTTTATCAGCGTAGGCTGTTTACGCAGAAGTATAAATTAATGCTGAGGAGAGGGCACCCCTTGCTTTCTGAAAAAATCACTCAAGATTCAATTCTAAAGTATAAACACATATCAATTAGCTCTAAAGATACTGGGCACAGCATTATTGAAAAATACCTACAAAATAATCATATCGATAGGGATGTTGCATCAAAGCTGACTCACTTTATTGCTGTGCCCTATATATTGGGCGTGTCGGACTTTATTGCTACTGTACCTGAAAAGCTAGATGATATGACTGGCACCCATTTTGATGTCATAACAATCGACCACCCTTTAGAGTTACCAGAGATACAAATTAATATATTCTGGCATGCTAGGTTACATGAAGATTCGGCCAACACATGGCTAAGAAGGTTAATTTTTGACTTATTCTCTGAGTAATCAATTGCTTGTCACGAGCTACTCATTTAACTCATCAACTATTTAATTGAGCCATCTGCCCCCTAGGTAAATGACCTACTCAAGTCTTGCCTAATTGTCAGGCTGCTTAAATACACTTGAGTAAGGCCTCACCCACCATGATGAATAAAATTCATGCGAGACATGATTTGCATTAATTGCAATCACAAATACTAATGTGTAAATTTAATGTCAGCAAATGACAAATAATTATCAAGGAGAGAGAATGAGTAATAAAAAACTTAGAATCGCTGTGGTTGGCGGAGGCATTGGTGGCTTAACAATAGCAATAGCGTTAAAACAACGAGGCATTGATTGCAAGGTCTATGAGCAAACTGCTGAGTTACGAGAAGTAGGCGCTGCAATAGCGTTATCTGCAAATGCTATGCGTTTTTACGAACAATGGGGGCTAGGGCCAGCATTCGATAAGGTGGCATTTGAAATGAGTGCACTGATCTATCGCGACGGTAAAACCGGTCGTGTTATTGGTAACCACCCTGCTGGTGCTTCATACCGAGAACGGTACGGGTCTCGTTATATTGGAATTCACCGAGCAGAGTTACAAAAAATTCTGTTCACTGAGGTAGGCATGGAAAACATTTATTTAAATAAGCGCCTTTCCAATGTTGATGATAGTGGTGACTGTGCTGTCATGCGTTTCGAAGATGGCACGACTGCTGAAGCCGATTTTGTGATTGGCGCTGATGGTGTTCGCTCTAAAGTACGTGAGTTAATGCTTGGCTATGATGATTACCTTTATGCAGGTTACAGTGCATTTAGAGCCATTGTGCCTATCGATAGTTTACCTAACTTACCAGACCCTACTGCTATTCAGTTTTGGATGGGCGATGGTTGCCATTTACTTCACTACCCTATTGGTGGGGAAAGAAATGGTGATGTCAATTTCTTCTTAGTTCAAAGAGACCCGACACCTTGGCCTCACAAAGAATGGGTGGCTCCTGCCGCTGAGGGAGAACAGCTTAAATACTTTGGTGACTGGCACCCTGCTGTGGTTGAAATGCTATCTTCAGCAACCGTTGATACTCGCTGGGCAATGAATTATCGCATGATGTTGGGTCGTTGGAGTAAAGGACGGATGACATTGATGGGTGATGCTGCACATTCAATTGTTCCACATCATGGCCAAGGCGCAAACCAATCCATTGAAGATGCGGTTGTGCTGGCAGATTGCATTGCCGATATGGGGTCAAGCTCATTGTCTGATGTTCAAAATCGTTACGAGTATTTACGTCGTGGCCGCGCACGTAAGGTTGTGTATGCATCAGTCACCACTGGTGATATGTTACACCTTCCTGAGGGAGACAATAGGGATCAACGTGACGCACGCTTAGGCTCGACCAAAGCCATGCAACATCACCTCGATTGGATTCATGGCTTCGATGCCAGTAACTTTGCTGAGCCTAGTGAACGAGAAGGTGGCACTTGGATGTAAGGTTTCTACCATAGGATATAGCAAGCTTTAACCTGGCCTCATCGAAGGGGCCAGGTTAACATTACCCCATTATAAATTAAATAGTAGCACCCTTCTCAAGGCAACCGGCAGTAAAAGTTATCCTGTCAACATAACTCTAAACCAATACAGCTAAGCAGTTTAGTGATTAATTGTCACGTCTTAACTTACAAGCGGCCTTCACAGGTCAGTCGTTTATCCACCCACCGCCGATACCAATAAGAAAGCAGCGGTTTAATAATTGGCCAGCAAATCATAAACCCTAATGGCTTTAAATAAGGCACCTGCTTCATCATCAAGCTATATGCATCCATCGCCGAGTAAATTTGTCCATTAGTATCTTTTATATGCAGCTCCCTTAGTGCATCAAATGGCTCTATACCTTGACGTTTCAATGCCTCGCCTTGATCAGTAATATCAAACCAATCAAAAAGCATAGCTCGTTTGCCAGCAACCCTTTCGAATAGCGCCCTATCTTTTACACAACTCGGGCAGGAACGATCATAGAAAACCGTTATTCGGTCATTATTTTTCAAACCGTTTGCAGCAATAGCCTAGCTTTCTAACCTATAGCCTATTTTAAGCGTGACTTGCCAATGCTTAACGGCTGCACCAACAATATGCCCCCGCGTTTCCTTTATTTCAAACCAGTCCATGTTTTTTATCGTTTTTGATGCCGTCTCAATAGCATTGTTAACAGCATCATCCGACCCAACCTCAGAACTACCGACTAGTTCAATATACCCGTATGTTTGGTGGCTCATCATTATGTCCTTTATTTTATTAGAATGGCCAGCATATACCTAGCCACCATAAACAACAATGTTGGCGTGTCGCTATTTAAATTGAGCAAGCGGTTTTATTAGCGTAAAATCTAGCTAGCTTTCCTTTTAAATCAACACTAATTTACGCCATGAGAACACTAGAGCACTTATTTAAAAACAATCGCGAGTGGGCCGATTCCATTACTCGAGAAGACCCTGATTTTTTTTACAACTTATCCCAGCTTCAAGCACCTCAATACCTTTGGATTGGCTGCTCTGATAGTCGCGTACCCTCTAATGAACTAATTGCTCTTGCACCTGGCGAGGTTTTTGTACACCGTAATATTGCCAATATGGTCGTACACACGGATTTAAACTGTTTATCGGTCATTCAATACGCTGTTGAAGTATTAAAGGTTAAACATATTATCGTCTGTGGTCATTATGGGTGCGGGGGTATCAATGCCGCACTTGAAAAGCATGACCATGGCTTAATTGATAATTGGCTGGGGCACATTAAAGATGTTGAGCGTTTGCACCATGAAGAGCTAAAAAACTTAAATGATGAGGCAAAACTACACCGTTTGTGCGAATTGAATGTTATTGAGCAAGTGACCAATGTTTGCGACACCACTATTATTAAAAATGCGTGGAAAAGTGGTGCCACCCTGTCTGTCCATGGTTGGATTTACAATATTGAAAATGGCATTCTAAACGATATTATTAAAACCCCTATTTCAGGTTCTTAAACCTTTAAAGGCCAATATCTTCTAGGTCTATATTCAGTGCGTGGCCTGAAATCTTTAATTCATACAGAGAGACTGTCAGCGATGAAAGCATCAACATAAGGCTGATGATAAAAGCAATTTCACCTTGTTGAATTAAATCTAAAAATAAAAAAAACATCGCAGCAACACAAAAACCGATACTTAGCACACCTAGAATTTGCATCCAAATAATGAGTTTTATCCGTAGTCGAAGACTGATAATTTGACGAGAAATAAACGCTTTATTAGTGTCATTAATCTGGTTATGCAAGCCGCGTATCACCACGGCCAAGCCCATAAATCGATTGGTATAAGCCAGTAATAGTAGTGAAATAGCAGGAAATAAAAGTGCGGGGGTTGAGAGGTCCAAAGTAAAGCCCATGCGCTGTATGAAGGAAGTATTATTCTACCTTTTTTTCTAGCCACATGCAGTCACTCCAAAGAAAGCAACCTTTATGAATACTTAACGACCTTACTTTAACCCAGCCTAAAATTCATAGTCCCTTAAAAACCGCCAAGTATTATCTGGCCCCTTATAAGCCAACTCAACAGTAGACCCTATTTTCCCAGTGAAGCTTTTTTAGCATCGCCAATCAAGCATATCTGTCAGCTAAGGCAGCTTTATAACTGCCTTATCAGCTTGTTAGAAAGGCTTTGCCCCTTGCATCGCCCGCCAAAGCATATGTCGCGCATACACCCATTGTTTTAAATACTGAAACATGAGGAACTTGGCCTGCATAAACCACCATTGAGCAGGCCAAGCATATCGCTAAAACACCAGTTTAATGCATGTCTTTTCTGCTCACCTTCAGTATTTTATTTGGGCAGACACGCCATAATAGCTTGGTGTTGCCCTGCCAACGCTTTGTCAATTAACCCTGGGAACAACCCATTCAAACGGCCGAATAGTCGCTCTTGCCAACCGACAAAATGCCTTGCCTTGTTACTTTGTAAAAACCCTGCAAACTCTATGGCGACTTTTTCTGGTGAGTCAATATTGGCTTTTATAGCCACATTAAGGGCCTCTGCATTCGCATCATTAAACGGGGTTTTAGTTCCACGTGGCGCAAAATAGCGCACATCAACTGTACCACCATGGAGCTCTCGCCTTAACGCTTCGGTAAACCCTTTTAAACCGTACTTGCTCGCACTATAAACGGTGAAACCTGCAAAGGCTAAACTGGCAAATGCTGAACCAATATTTACAATTTGAGCCGACTCCTTAGCCTGTAATAACGGCAATAGCTTCTGTGTTAATAACATGGTACTGGTTAAGTTAATGTTAATAACCGATGCTATTTTATCCTCACTCATCGATTCGAACCGTGTGAAAGCACTCACCCCTGCATTGTTAATCAGCATATCAAGCCCGCCGTCACGTTGCTCACAGTGAGCTACAATCATTTGGCGGCCAGCCGTGGTTGAAATATCAGCGACTAGAACATCATGCTGCCCATCCAGCTTGTTTTTGACAGTCTCAAGATTTTCTTGATTTCGCCCCACTAAAATAAGCTGCGCACCTAATTGAGATAATTCTTTGGCTATTGCTGCACCAATGCCACCACCTGCACCTGTTAGTAAAATGACTTTATTGTTATACACTTGCTTCTCCTCTAGTTTGTTGTTAGTGCTCGAAATATATCACCATACAGGCGATAAAAACCTTTTGCACTATGAATAATTGCCCCTTGATCGTCAAGACTACCTACTTTATTCATGAATTCCTCGAAAAACTCAACATGTTCCATATCAAGTTCGCCATGTGATACTAGGTAACTAAAAGCCTCACCAGGTAACCCTAATGCTTGCTAAAAGCCTTTTGCCGCCTTGCATGCTGTTGTTATACTAGTACCTTCCAATACATGCACCCTACCAAAAAAAAACTTGAGCCCCTCTGTTGATAGTATCATAGGCGTGAGCTACCATCAGCTCTGCCTCAAAAGCCGGCTGGCCTTGTCTAACTTTTTATTTCTCTAAACCGCATACGGCTAAGTCTTTAAGAGTCAACTCTTGATGACCTATTTCTTCTTCAATATAGCCTGCTACAGCAACACGCAACCATTCCTTTTCTTCGGGCAGTGCAGCTCCTACTACATCAGCAGTGATCCCCTGTGTTCGAAGTGGTGGTATGCTTACTGTAAAAAGTTAGTGTACTCATCCAAAGAAATAATCCCTGAAATAGCACACTGAATAATAGGGACACGATTCAAAAGTCGATAGCAGGTGTTATCTTTTTTTCAGTCTCCGCAGACATGGGATAGGGTAAAAAACCTAACACGTCTGCTTGGTGGTTCTTAAAAACTGACTCGCCAAAAAAGATTCCACAGCCAGCTTATTAGTGCCGCCAATACTTGATAAATAGATCACAGAGTGCGCTATAAATGTACGCACTCTTCAAGTTTTTCTGCTAGCTGACATATCAGTAACTACTTTATTTTCTAGCACCTTAAGCCTGCCCCTAAACCGTTTTAGAATAAGCAACGATTAACAGGCGAACATTAAACTAACCTTAAGGCTTGCCAAATATTACCTATGACACTCGCGTTTTAGGTCTAGCTAGCTTGACGCACTTTGTGGTACACCCGTGCCGTGCCGTCCTTCATCAACAATAAGACATCATAGTCATCATGCCTCTCACCCATTTCCATCCCAGGGCTTCCAATGGGCATCCCTGGTACGGATAGGCCTATCGCACCTGCCGGCCTTTCTTGTAGGAAACGCGTCATAACCTTTGCTGGTATATGACCTTCAAAAACGTAGCCTTCTTTTGAAACACCGGTGTGACAGGACTGGTAACGCGGCGCAATGCCTTTATCCCGCTTAAATTGTTGGAGCTTGCTTGACAGGTTCTCCACCGCCTCAAACCCATGCAAGCTGATATGGTCAACCCACTTAGCACAGCAACCGCATGTTGGGCTTTTGAACACATCTAGCTGAATTGGCACTCCAGCATCAGTTAACACATTGGACTCATTGCTGTTATCTGCACAGGCTGCAGCACTCAGTAATGCCACCATGATTAAGCACCTTTTTAAGCTATTAAACCTCACCCTATCTCCTTAATTATTCAACTTTTTTTAAAACTGATTTACCTTCTAACACCTGTTCCCTAGCTTTTAGCCTAGGTCTTGCAGGGATGAGGCAATAGGCCTTCTTATTTAGGCTTGTACCACCAAAACCACCAAGCAATTAAAGCGATCAGCGACACCCCTAACAGGTTAATGAGTAGCATTTTTAGGCTCCTTCTAATGCTCTTGTGGTTTAAATAAACGTAAGCGATTGGCATTAGTGACCACTGTCAATGAAGACAGCGCCATTGCCGCCCCGGCAACAACTGGGTTGAGCATCACACCCATAATAGGGTAAAACACACCGGCTGCAAGCGGGATACCTGCAATGTTATACACAAAAGCTCCCGCGAGGTTTTGCTTAATATTACGCAGCGTTGCTTTACTCACTGCTATGGCATCAGTCAAACCATGTAGCGACCCGCGCATTAATGTAATGTCGGCACTTTCTATGGCTACATCTGTGCCGGTGCCAATGGCAAAACCAACATCTGCCATTGCCAGTGCAGGCGCATCATTAATTCCATCACCCGTCATCCCTACGACCTCATATTTCTGTTGTAGTTCGGCTATTTTAGCTGCTTTACCTTCGGGCAGCACGTCGGCAAAAAACTCACTAATCCCTACTTTTTGCGCAATCGCTTTAGCCGTTTCGTGGTTGTCACCCGTCAACATCAATACACGAATCCCGATGTTTTGCAGACGCTTAATGGCCGCCATACTGTCATCTTTTATCGGGTCAGCAACCGCCATCAATGCGGCTAATCTCCCGTCCACGGAAAAATACATAGGCGTTTTTGCATCACGCGCCATCTGTTGGGCCATTTGCTTGACGACTGGGTCAATCGCTACCTTTTTATCAGCCATGAGCTGTTCATTACCCAGTAGTAATTCACGTGCTCGAACAGTGCCTGCAACACCACGGCCAGCAATAGCATTGAAGTGTTCCAGCTTATCAGGCAATAGGCCACGCTCCTGGGCCGACTCAGTAATGGATAATGCCAAAGGGTGTTCTGAACCGGCCTCTAAACTGGCAGCTAATTGCAACACGCTGTCTTCATTGCTTGCATTTATTAAGTGAATATTCGTGACTTTAGGCCTGCCTAAGGTAATTGTTCCAGTTTTATCTAACACCATAACAGTTATTTTAGAGGCGGTTTGTAAGGCTTCTCCACTACGGATTAACGCACCTACTTCTGCCGCTTTACCCACGCCTACCATCACCGACATGGGGGTGGCCAAGCCCAGTGCACACGGGCAGGCAATAATGAGTACCGTTGTTGCTGAAACAATGGCAAAAGCCTGCGCTGACTCTGGGCCAATGTTTAACCAAACCAATGCACTAATCACTGCAATAATCATCACGGTCGGAACAAAATAAGCCGATATAATGTCGGCCAAGCGACCAATGGGCAGTTTTGAATTCTGCGCATGCTTAACCATTTTAACAATGTGCGCCAGCGCGGTGTCTTGACCAACCCCGGTTGCTTTAAAAGTAATCGTGCCGTTTTTATTAATGGAACCCGCTACCACGTTATCACCATGAGCCTTTTTAACGGGCATGGGTTCCCCAGTTAACATGGACTCATCTACTGTGGAACTCCCCTCGACCACCACACCATCAACGGGGATTTTTTCGCCAGGGCGGACACGTACCGTATCACCCACTATTACCTGAGCAATCGGAACATCCGTATCTTTATTATCCCGCATTACTCGTGCTGTTTTAGGCTGCAAGCCAATCAAACGTTTTATCGCCTCACTGGTTCGCCCCCGTGCCTTAACTTCGAGAGCTAAACCCAAATTTATCAAACCAATGATCATCGCCGATGCTTCAAAATATACATGCCTTGCCATATCCGGCACCATATTCGGAAATAGCACCACCACCATTGAATACAGCCAAGCCGTACCCGTACCTAAGGCAATCAACGTATCCATATTGGCGTTGTGATTAATTAAAGACTTCCAAGCACCGATGTAAAAATGCCGGCCAGCCGTATACATCACAACAGCGCAGAGCAAACCTATCGCTAAACCAGTGCCGCGTTCGAATAGGCTGTCACCTGTCATTTGCCCGCCGTTCATACTATAAACCATCAATGCTATACCTAAGCCCAGGGCTAGCAGCATGTTATGCATCAAGCGTTTATAATGCACCTCATCTGCAAGTTCTTTCTCATCAAAAAGTTCATTATCGGTTGTGCCATGGTTGCTTTTTGCTTGATAGCCCGCTCGTTTCACGGCATCAATCAGCAAGTCTACCGACACATTTCCCTCAACGGTCACTGTCCGCTGGGCAAAATTCATCGCGGCATGGCTAACCCCTGGAACTTTTTTTAGGGCCTTTTCTATTTTTCCGATACAGCTCGCACACCCTGCTCCGTCAATCATCAACTCGTGTACCAACGATGGCACCACAGTTTTATGATCTATATTATCGCTTGCATCTACCATATTCTCCCCTTACTCCACCCTACATTTCTCAGTCATTTTTGGTAACGCTTGCATTCATAACGTAGCACATTGCCATGCCATTTATGTCAGCAAATGGTTGGTGACACCATTTTTCATTAGCCGCTATTTGCATAGCGTTTTTTGTTTCCAGAGTAAAAAGACTGCTGGTAATACCAGTAATGAAAAAATCAAGGTGCTGGTCATACCACCGACCATTGGCACCGCTATTCGACGCATAACCTCGGCACCTGTTCCGCCACCAAACATAATGGGCAGCAAACCTGCTATAACAGCCGTTACCGTCATCACGATGGGACGAATGCGCTTTAGTGAACCTGCTGCAACAGCTGCTTGAAGATCCTCTATAGTGATGTCTCGTTGCTGACCATTGGCTTCATCAAGCTGCTCTTGTAGTGCTTGCTTTAAGTAAACCAGCATTAGCACCCCTATTTCTATCGCTACACCTGATAGTGCAATAAAACCGACTGCGACAGCCACTGACAAGTGATAGTCCAATAAATAAATCAACCAAACCCCACCAACAAGTGACACGGGTAAGGTGCCTAAAATAATCAGCACTTCGGTTAAGTTTCTGAAATTAAAAAACAACAACAAAATGATGACTGCTACCGTCGCAGGTAATATGGTCGTTAGTTTATCGACCACTCGTTGCATGTACTCATATTGCCCAGACCAGTTAAGTGAATAACCTGCTGGCAATTCAATGTCCTCAGCAATTCGCGCTTTTGCTTTTTCAACATACGAGCCGATATCGCTGCTTTTAATGTCCACATAAATCCAACCATTAAGGCGTGAATTCTCCGTTTTAATCATGCCTGGGCCTGATTCGATATTAATATGCGCTACGTCTGTTAAGGGAATATGCGCACCCATTGGGGTAACGATAGGCAATAGTTTAATTTTTTGTAAAGAATCACGAATATCCCTTGGGTACCTTAAATTGATAGGGTAGCGCTCTAGCCCTTCCACTGTTGTTCCCACTTGCATACCGCCAATGGCGGTACTCACCACCTCCTGAATATCACGAATATTTAAACCAAAGCGTGCTGCTGCAAGGCGATCAATATCAATCGTGACATAACGCCCCGATGCAACTCGTTCTGAGTACACCGTTGCGGTATCGGGCAGTTTATTTAAGGCACCTTCAATTTGTCTCCCTATTGTTTCAATGGTCTTCAAATCAGCACCGGCCAGCTTAATGCCAACGGGTGTTTTTATACCTGTCGCCAACATGTCAATACGATTTTTGATGGGCATTGTCCAGATGTTTGATACCCCGGGTATTTTAAGTTTTTCATTCAGCTCATCACGGATTTTTTGTACCGTCATGCCCTCTCGCCATTCGCTTTTAGGCTTAAACTGGATAGTTGTTTCAACCATTGTTAACGGTGCTGGGTCTGTTGCGCTTTCTGCACGTCCAATTTTCCCGAATACACGCCTCACTTCAGGTACCGTCATAATAATCTTATCAGTTTGCTGAATTAGTTCTTGAGCCTTGCCAATGGAAATAGAAGGAAATGTGCTGGGCATATAGAGCAGATCTCCTTCATCTAAGTCGGGCATAAATTCCGAGCCTAGTTGGGCGATAGGAAAAACCCCAACCACCACAATAAACGCACCAACGCCTATGATTTTTTTTGGGTTTGCTATCACTCTATTTATTAATGGTTGGTACAACATAGCAAGCCACCTGTTAATTGGGTTGCTATGTTCAGAGACGATTTTACCGCGAACAAAATACCCCATTAAAACTGGCACCAGCGTTATCGACAAAAAACCCGCTGAAGCCATTGCGAATGTTTTTGTGTAGGCTAACGGTGTAAACAACCGGCCCTCTTGTGCTTGAAGGGTAAAAATAGGTAGGAAGCTCAATGTAATAATCATCAACGAAAAGAACAGTGCTGGCCCAACTTCACACGAAGCTTTTGCTACGATTGACCAACGATTCTCATCCTTTACTTCATTCCTTTCCATGTGCTTATGTAGGTTTTCTATCATCACGATAGAGGCATCAACCATTACCCCTATGGCAATAGCAATACCTCCAAGCGACATAATATTAGCGTTAATGCCCATCCTTTCCATAAGGATGAAAGCAATTAAAACCCCCACTGGTAATGATAAAATAACAACCAACGTCGAACGAAAGTGGAATAAAAAGAGTGCGCAAATTAACGCCACAATAATAAATTCTTGAATCAATTTTTTGCTTAGTGTCGTTACAGCTCGATTAATTAATGAAGAGCGGTCATAAGTAGTCACAATCTCTACACCGTTTGGTAAGCTTGCTTTTAATATCTGTAATTTTGCCTTAACGGCCTCAATCGTTTTTAATGCATCCTCACCTGAGCGCATAACAATTACACCACCCACGACTTCCCCTTCACCGTCTAGCTCGGCTATGCCTCGACGCATTTGCGGCCCTAAACGGACACTTGCAACGTCTGATAATACTATTGGCGTACCATTATCAGTTAATATCAACGGGATGTTTTTTAAATCATCCATGTTCTTTATATAACCAGTAGAGCGCACCATGTATTCAGCTTCAGCCATTTCTATCACAGAACCGCCTGTCTCTTGGTTACTCTGCTGAATAGCATTTTTTATGACGGCTAATGATATGTTATGCGCGCGCAAACTGTCTGGGTTAACAACTACTTGGTACTGCTTCACCATGCCGCCAATGGTGGCAACTTCCGATACGCCGGGCACTGTTTGTAGTTCAAACTTTAAGAACCAATCTTGTAAGCTTCTCAATTGCGACAGATCGTGCTGGCCGGTTTTACCACGTAAGGCATATTCGTAAACCCAACCAACACCTGTGGCATCTGGCCCTAAACGTGGCTTTGCCTGACTGGGTAAATAGCTCGTCGCTTGACTAAGGTATTCCAACACACGCGAACGCGCCCAATATAAGTCTGTACCATCTTCAAAAATAACGTACACGTAGGAGTCGCCAAAAAATGAATAGCCTCTTACATTCACTGCTTTGGGAACCGATAACATTGCTGTTGTTAGTGGGTAAGTCACTTGGTCTTCCACCACTTGAGGCGCCTGCCCCGGGTAACTGGTTTTAATAATTACCTGCACATCAGATAAGTCAGGAATCGCATCCAGTGGCGTATTTTTAAGCGCCACCAACCCCCACGCCGTTAACATACCGGCTAACAGTATTACCAACATACGGTTAGCAATGGACCAGTTAATGATATTGACGATCATTTTTTGATGCCCGTTTCTATCACTGGCTCCATCCGCTTCAAACTGCCACGTAAGCTAGCCTCAGAATCAATAAGGAACTGGCCAGATACAACAATATCCTCACCTTCTTCAACACCCGAAAGAATTTCAATGAATTGACCACTTTCAATACCGGCAACAACTACTTTAGGTTCAAACCCGCCTTCTGAGTTTTGGGTAATTAAACGGTCTTCTTCACCTGTTCTAATTAATGCCTCTGTCGGCACGACTAAGATGTTGCCTTTAGCGCCACTGAATATTTTAACGTTGGCAAACATATTTGGTTTCAATTCTTCATTTGGGTTATCAAACTTAAGGCGCACCATCAACGCGCGCGTTTTTGGGTTTAAAATCGGGTAAATATATTCAACCTTCCCTTTCCATACTTTACCCGGCAAGTACGACAAGCTCACTTCAGCGGAGTTGCCTTCTTTAACCCAGCTTGCTTGTTTTTCAAACACCTCAACCAGCACCCACACACTGGATAGGTCTGCCAAACTCATTACTTTATTGGTTGGCGTCACATACATTCCATGACGCACTGATAGCGTTGATACTACGCCATCATGCTCTGCCAGTATTGGCACTTGCTGTTGAACCTTGCGTGTTTTCTTTAGTGTATTAATTTGCTTGGTTAACAAGCCCAACGCATTTAACCGGTCTTGTGATGCACCAATTAAGCGCTTATTACCTGATGAAAGGGCCTGCAAATATTCTTGTTGAGCGTTCACTAATTCTGGGGAATACAGCTCCAACAACGTATCACCTTTTGCAAACCGCTCCCCTTCTGCATGTGCACCTAAGTGCTCAATCCACCCGGAAACTCTCAAATGAATATGGCTGACTTCCATTTCATTGTAATCAACATAGCCAACCGTATTAATGCCACGCCAAAGTCGTGTGAGCTCTACCTTAGCCGTCCTAATACCAAGGTTTTGCACCACCTCTGGCGAAATAGTCATCGATGAACCGTCTACATCTGTGTTATATACAGGCACAAGCTCCATGCCCATTGGAGATTTTCCAGGCTTGTCACGCCTATAATTTGAATCCATAGGCGCGACCCAATACAACACCTCCTTCTCATGGCCATGCTCCGCAAAAGCGGGTTGAATAATACAGGCGTTTAACAATGCCATTAAACATACACCACGTTGACACTTCATTATTTTATTCATTAAGGGCCCTATCTTTAGTGACTTCTTTCGGCATTGATAAATACTGTAATTCCGCGTGCGCTTTAACCCTATTAACCGCCACGCGCCAACCGCCTAGAGCTGTTTCAAGCTCCAGTACCTTGGCCTGAATAAGTGTGGTGAAATCAATAACACGGTTTTGATATGCTTCTAGTGCTAACTTGGCATTGGCCTTAGCATCGGGCAATAAACGGTCGTGATAGAGCGCCTCTCGTTCTTTAAGTCGCTGCCAACCCACGTAATGCAGGTTTAACTGCTGGTTAAGCATTTTTAAATGCTCGTCACGCATCAACATCGCTGACTGCATATCAAGCTGACTGGCAGATAGCCGACGGTCTTGCCTGTTTGCTGTAAACAATGGCATATCTAGCGTTATCATAGCGGCCATTAGATCATCACGGTGCTGACCATTCATCTCATCACCAAATCGTTTGCGGTATTCAACACCTAGGTTAAACCCCGGTTTATATTGTTCCTTAGCGATGGCAATACCTCTTTTTGCTGCATTGATATGGGCATTATCAATAACTATCACAGGGTGCCTCACGAGCTGTTGTTGTATAACCGATTTATCGCTTATTGCTGATAACTCAGGCAGTTGCTCTTCGAATGATTGAGTCATGACACTAGGCAACCATTTACTCAATAGTGCTTTACTTGATTCTTGCTTACTCAATGCATGCGCAATTCTGTCGTCTAGCGTTGATAACTGTAATTTAGCTTGAAAAAACGACTGCTGACTCGCACCACCCACGCGATAACTATCTTCTGTATTTTTTAGTAACCGAGAAAATAATCGACGGTTACTATTTAACTCATCCAATACTTTTTGTTGGTAAAACGCTTCTAAATAATATTGTTGAACCTCTAGGCTAACGCGCTTTTTAAGTAAGGCAGAATTTGCCCACTCTGCCTCAGATAAATCACGGCGTTTTAGTGACTGATAATGCAAGGTATTCCCTCTGGGAAACACCTGTTTTACACCAAACCTGAGTTGGGTGGTGGGGTTTTTGTTTACATCAACGTTTGTTGTTGGCAGGTTGAAAATCCCCAATGTTAATTCAGGGTCGGCCAACTCGCCATCTGCAACAGCATTCTCTTTAGAGGAGTATGCACGAGCTTGATTTAGCATCACTTTCGAATCATTTTCCAACGCTATTTTTACTGCGTCAATCAACGTCAACATTGTTGAATTTGATGCCATAACAGGCATCACAAACATTATGGACAACAGCATGTGTGTCGTTAATTTTACTAAAACATTTAAAACTTGATTGAATTGATCCACATCAACCCCCTAAAACTTGAATGAAAAACAGGTGTTTAATACATTAAAATCACCCCTACCCAATTAAAAACAAACACATGCATAGCATTGAATATTACGTATTAAGCCGTCAGTGGGGGCGTATTAAAGGTGGTGGGGGTAAAGAAAGGAATATAGTCCTTTGGTCGGTTAGAAAACCCAGACACTTGCTTGCCAATAATGATTAGGCTTTTAGTATCAAGTAACGTAGACATACTAAAAAAACGTATATCGCAGGATACTTTTCATATACCCATTCCTGAACAACAATTTATATTAGCACCCATTGTTTTTAAACGTGTATTATTTAAAGGAGCAAGCATCAACGCACCGATAAAAATTTGGATTGAGTATCTGAAAAAGTTTTTTTGTTGTATGACTAACATGATTCTTATGAATTAATAATAGCTTAAGACCTAATATAAAAACAAGGTAATTGCATTTATATAGCAAACTATTATCGTTCTTTAAGTTTTAATGAACCAGGTTGTCGTTAGGCTACCCCTAGTTGTATAAACAAGCTCGACAACCTTAAAATACTGTTTTAATCCGTTACTGGCTCCAGCCCGTCATTATGGGTCTTAACTTTATCGAAAACTGAATGTATTTGACTACTTCAACCCTAGCCTTAGCCCTTACTTTAAAGGCCTCCGTTTAATGACGGAAGCTGAGGCACGCCATCAACCGAAAAGCCAACCATTTGGTGTGCTTCATGGGGCAGATTAAGCTAACCGTGTAGGAGTTTACACCTTTCTTCACTAATTTTTAATGCTCCACTAGCAACTAGCAGTCCTTTGACAAGTATTAACCTTACGACAGAATTTTGTTTTGAGTGTTTCACCTGATTCGGTAATGGTTGTGTAATCTCGACGTTAGCTGTACCTTAAAGCCAGCAGAATATTATGGCTTTTCATTATCCCTATTCAAACTGCCGTTTAAAACGCCAAACACCAAAGACAAACACCACGCTTCCTAGCAAGGTAAGCCCCAGTAATGAATCCCATAAAACGGTTAAGCCCGCCCCTTTGAGTAATATGCCATAGGCCATTTCAATGTAGTAATACAGAGGGGAAAGATACATGGCTTGGCGAATACCATCCGGCATGGCTTCTGGTGGTGTCCATGCACCGGACAACAGAATAATGGGCATCATAATCATAATGACTAACATAGTCGCCTGCGCTAAATTTCGACTTATCGTTGAGATGAAGAGGCCTAAACCCGACATTGCAAAGGTATAGAGTGCCGTGACTAAAAAAAATAGCGGCAGACTGCCTTTTATTGGGATGTCAAAAAAACCATAAAGAACAAACCCAACGCTCACCGCGGTGCCTATTAAGATCACCAATGTCATGGAAATCACTTTCGACAACATTATTTGCATCGGAGTTAGCGGAGAAACCAATAGCTGTTCAATAGTGCCACGCTCTTTTTCTCGTACTGCGGCGGCGGCAGGCAGCATCATTGCCAAGATAGTAATAACCGTTAGTAGTTCTGAAATTGACATGAACCAGGCATCTTTCTGATTGGGGTTGTACCAAACACGATGACGATCATCAATCATCGGTACCGTTTCAAGGCCCTCTCCTGTTAACCCCATCCTCTGCAACGCAGCATCAAACCCATATTGACCTATAATCTGCGCACTGTAACTGGCCGCTAATGTGCCCAGTACGGTATTACTGGCATCAACCTGTACTTGTACAGCCGTCGGCCTTCCTTGAAGTAAGTCATGCTGAAACTTGGGGGGGATATCCAATACGAGCAATGCTTCACCTTGATCTAATAATTGAATCCCTTCCTTCTCATTAAGAATTTCACCCGACAGCTTAAAATAGGGCGGTTGAAAGCGATAGATAAGATCACGAGACGCCATGCTATGGTCTGAGTCATGCACAACAACCGACCCTTGATTAAGGCCCATCTTAACCCCGCCGGCCATCATAATATCCAAGGTGAACAGGTAAATAACAGCGCAGACCAAGACGGTATCACGCCCAAGTTGCAATAACTCTTTACCGGTCATGGCCGCCATTCTTGACCACCAATGGTAGCTTTTTCCTTCGGTTATTCGCGCTAGAAACCTCATTCTTTCACCCGTTTATGAAAAAGGTTATAAGAGACTACCCACAGGATAATGGTATAAAGCAGCAAGGCGGCAACACGTGTCCATAGTTGCTCCATTCCAATGCCTTTAAGGAAGCTTCCCAGTGCAATATCTGTGTAGTACATCGCGGGAAATAGATGTGCTTCAAATTGCGACGCGGCATCCATTGAAGCAATAGGGACCAATAGTCCAGAATAAAGCACCGCGGGCACAATGGTCACTACAACGGTTATCATCATTGCAGATACCTGTGTTTTTGAAAATAGAGAAACGAGCAAGCCAATACCGGTTGTACAGGTCACGTAAATAACAGAGGCGATAAAGAAAAAGAGGGGATCGCCTTTGAACGGTGCACCAAACGCAAAGATGGCCATCAGCCAGAGAATCACCACATTCACGCAAGAAATAACAACATAAGGGAATAATTTACCTATCAGGAATTCCCCACGGGTGACGGTTGATGAGTAAATATTGTAAATTGATCCGCTCTCTTTTTCTCTTACAACCCCTAATGCCGTTAAAAAGGGCGGTGTCATCAAGAGAATAAACATCATCATGGCTGGGGCGATGGACCAAATACTCTTGAGCTCCTGATTGTACAAATACCGTAGTTGAATTTTTATAGGGCTAATGAATACGGCAGACTGTTCAGGTGTGGTGCCCATTTTTTGGCTGATATAAGCAGTTAACAATTGGGTGTTGAATGAATTATTGATGGCGGCTACATACCCTTTACTGGTCGATGTACGAAATGGAAACGTACCATCAATGAGTGATTGAACCGCAATAGGCCGCCCTGATAATAAGGTTTCCTGAAATTTCGGCGGTACGATAATCGCAAAACGAATTTTACTGCCCGCAATTAAATTATCGATCTCCTCCTCATTTGTAACATCACCTTGATAATCAAAATAGCGAGAATCGATAAATTGGTGAAGGTAATCACGGCTCATGGCCGAACGATCCTGATCAAGAATAGCAAAAGGAATATTTTCAACATCCATTTTAATGCCATAACCAAAAACCAACATCATTGAAATGGGTACAATAAACGCGAGCGAGAGAAACAGCCTGTCGCGTAGAATCTCCCGCCACTCTTTAAAAGCCAATACCTTAACTCGGTTAATATTCATGACTGCTCCACATCACGTTCATGCGTCATCACTTGATGAACAAAGACATCTTCTAAGCTGGGTGGATGGGGCATAATTGAGTGCAAAGAAACCTGATTTGCCGTTAATAATGGTTCAATCTTTTGCCGCACTTGTTGAGGCTCTTTTGCAAGCAAATGAATTTTTTTTCCAAATAGAGCCGCCTCTTCAAAACCGGCCTGTTCAATTAACTTAAGCGCCAGTAAAGGCTGATCTGTGCTAACTTCTAAAAGCTCTCCAGCGGCTTCGACTAAAGCCTCTTTCATCTGCGCCGGTGTTGCATCGGCAATAACACGCCCCGCATACATCAACGCTAAATGGTCACAGTGTTCTGCCTCACTCATATAATGTGTGGTAACAAGAATAGCCACCTGTTCAACACGCGCCATCTGTATCAAAACATCCCAAAAACGTCGTCGCCCTACCGGATCAACACCCGAGGTCGGCTCATCCAAAAATAATACTTTGGGCTTGTGTACCAAGGCACAACCTAAGGCTAACCGTTGACGAACTCCCATTGGTAATGCCCCCGCCAAACGCGTCTCAACACCTTGCAGTCCCGCTGTTTCAATCACCCAATCAACTCGCTGCTTTAACTGTTTACGAGGTACCGCATAAATACGCGCATAGAGGCGAATATTTTCTAGCACGGTCATATCCTGATAGAGCGAAAATGCCTGAGACATATAACCAATACGTTCTTTAATGGCTTGAGTGGCGCGCAGCATATCTTGCCCAGCCACTTTGCCTTCTCCGCCGGTCGGCCGCAGGATACCCGTGAGCATTTTAAATACCGTTGATTTACCCGCACCATTAGCGCCGAGAAGGCCAAAAATCTCACCCTGTTTAACCTGAAAGCTAACCTGATCTACCGCCCTGAAGTTGCCAAAATCACGGCATAGACTCTCAGCTTCAATGGCTAACTCATCTTTGTTCGATGCCTCTATTTCACTTACTTTATGCGTGTTAATGAGTGGTGCTGTATCACTCTCGGTCATATCAGCCTGATTCAACAAGGCAATAAACGCATCTTCCATCTCAGGCTTTGAGGCATGTATCGCACTAAGCTCTAAACCTGATAATAAAGACTTCACCTGTTTAATTGCGGCGGCTTCTTCGCGCCCTTCAGCAAACACCCGCAGCACTGCACCCACGGCTTCAACTTGTTGAAAGGTGGACCTGAGTTGTGACAAAGCAGCTGCTTGAGGATGAGCGACTAACTCCACCAGAGTGCCTGGAACGTTAGCAATAATTTGTTCAGGTTCACCTGCGGCAATCACTTTGCCCTCGTACATTAAGGAAAGCTGTTGAAAACGAGTCGCTTCATCCATATAGGCAGTAGACACCAAAGCAGAAATATTCTGCTCCCGTAATAATGCGGTCAAAATAGCCCAGAAATCTCGGCGCGAAACAGGATCAACCCCCGTCGTCGGTTCATCTAAAATAATAAGATCAGGCTCATGAATTAAGGTACAAACCAGCCCCAGTTTTTGCTTCATTCCCCCAGATAATAACTTCATGGGCCGATCAGTAAATTTATCTAATCGAGTCATGGCCAATAACTTACGCTTTCGGCTAATGAGCTGTTCGTGAGAGACTTCTCGAAGTTGGGCAAAAAAATCGATATTTTCTTCTACCGACAGTTCTCCATAAAGGTTTTGCCCCAAACCCTGTGGCATAAACCCAATTCGGCCTTTAACTGATTCTGCGCTTGCCTCCGAAGAGATCAACGTACCAAAAACCTCAACGCTACCGCTGTCGTAGGTCAGTATTCCGGAGGTCGCTTTCATCAATGAGCTTTTACCGGCGCCATCAGGGCCGATTAACCCGTAAATTTCACCCTTCTGAATGGTGAAACTCACCCCTTCCACTGCGGTCTGCTTACGGTAGCGCTTATGGAAGTTTTGAACATTAACAACCCAATCAGACTGGTCGAGTGTCACCAACGTGGCTTCTCCCATTCGACACCTTCTTTCCACCGAATCACGGCATCAGCCGGTAGCCCGGGGGTTAATTTGTGGTCCAGGTTCTCTGTCAAATACAGCTTAACCGCATAGACCAACTTAACTCGCTCATCTGGTGTCTGTACCTCTTTAGGGGTGAACTCAGCGCGGGAAGCGATATAGCGTACGGTTGCGGGAAAAGATTTTTCAGGAAAGGCATCGCTATAAATACGAGCAGGCAAACCTAACCGAACCTTTCCAATCTGCTTTTCCGGAACATAAACCTTCAGGTAAAGCCGGTCAAGGTCAACAATATCAAAGAGTGGGCTACCTGCTGCCACCACCTCACCTTGATCCACAATTCGAGTCGTAATCACTCCTTTTGCAGGCGCATGAATGGTTAGGTCATCCTTTAAACTGAGCACCTCCTGAAGTGCTGCTGCCGAGACCCCGCACTGTGCGTGTGCGGCAGCCAGTCTTTCTGTGTCAACCTTCCATGCTGACGTTGCGCGTTCAGCCGCTTGCTTACTGGCTGAATTTCTATGTTGCAGGCTTTGTAAACGTGCTTGGTCGTACTTACTTTGCTGCTCAGATACCTCAGCAGCACGGCATAATGCCTCAGTCGCAACAAGCCCTTTTTGGGCTTGCAATACTTTTGCGTTTATTTGAGCATCATCTAGTTTGGCAAGAACTTGCCCTTTCTTAACGTCATCACCTTCGCGGGCTTTCAGCTCAATAATTTTGCCCGTTATTTTCCCGGCAACCGTGTAATGATCGCCTTCAATACGACCATTCGCTTGAACAAGCCCTTCTGGCAAAGGTGTTACACGAAAGAATGACCACCAAACAGCAATAAAAGCGGCTACGGCTATCATCACAAACGTTAAGGTTATTATTTTCTTCATTGAATTACGCATTATTTTCCCTTCATTTTACAGTTCACCCATTGCCCACACCTGTCATAGCTCTGCCAAAACCACGTCAACAATAGTATTTAAATGATTATATTCGTTTAGTGTCCGAAAATTTTCTGCGTCTAATACGTCTGTCTTAGTCGATAGTCCATTTTCCATAACGACCCTAGTTTACCTTTAAATCATGTCCATTCTATACCCGCTTAACGGCCAATACTGTAATGAATAGTTTATCAGCTAGATCCTCGCGCTCCGGCCAGCGGTTCAGTAACTCATCCATTGGTATGATTTTTCCGTTGGTTATATTAGCTAGCTAATTTGACGCTAAAATGGCGCTTTTGGCGGTCAACTGGCATGTCACGTTAGGCGTTACCACAAGCCTTGACGTCAATAATAAAGTTAACTTGTATTTTGTAAAAGGCATCAATCAGTTGCAATGATTTACGCTATCAAATGAAGGTTGAATAAAGGGGTAGAGACACTGCAAGTGAGGCTTAGACGCTAACAGCTATGTGAGTCAGGTTAGTGCCTACCTTTCATTTTAACGCCCTAAAGTGTGATCAGTATCTTGTGCACGGAAGCGATCCGTAGGACGTATAACGACAAGAATGCGCCTGCGTTAAATCACCCAATCACATTGATTATCTCTTAAGTATGGAGACAAGAAATGTTTGTTGGAATCGATATATTTAAGGTGAATTTTGATGCAGCTGTTTGACAAGACATTTCTTACCACCACCTGAACTTCAACAATAATTCCGATAGTTTTACCGTGTTTTTGCGGGTTTAATTTCTAATAACTCGGCTTGATCAAATCAACAAAATGCGTACCCAAGTGAGTAATCGTATTGATGTTAGTTTGGACAAGGTCGCTGTGCAGTCTGTTAAAACCATGTGTCGATTTATTGATAAGCAACTGGTTAATGTCCAAGCTAAAATAGCGGGTTGGGTTATAAAACTGCCTGGGCTATTTTGGCATATACAGGGGGCACTTAATTATTTAAAAATTCAAAACAGGTCAGTAGTTATGCCAGCCTAAGCCCATCAATAGAGCAATCGGGTAGCAGCATTAATCGTTCAAAGTTATCCAAAGTGGGCTATACCAGATGACGATAGTCACTTTATATGCTTGCCTTAGTCGCCGTTAGGTATGCCCCTCTAATGAAAGGTTTATGCCATCGCTACAGGTTCAAGGAAAACAAAGAAAGTGGCGCTAAGGCTGTTATGCGAAAAATGTTAGTGCTAGCTTATGCCGTGTAAAACCAGGCAAGCCGTTTGATATTAATGACCAACTTAGGCTTGTTTTTAAAACAGTGCCTGTCCTCATTGATTCAAAAAATCACTGTGGCTTTTTCACACTCATTAGACGAGTCATCAATCACCCATTATTAATCTTGTAGGACCAGTGGTTAGTCACATTCTAACAGTTTTGAAAGCTCATCTATTGGCATTGGTTTTGCATATAAGTACCCCTGGTAATGCTCACAACCATAAGCCAGTAACGCCTCTTGCTGCTCGGCCGTTTCCACCCCTTCCGCTATCACGTCCAGACCAAAACCCTTCCCCATGGCAATAATCGTTTGCACAATGGAGTTAGCATTCTTGCCATTCAGGATAGCGTGCACGAACGATTGGTCAATTTTCAATTGGTCAATCGGTAGCTTATCAAGGTACTGTAGCGATGAGTAGCCCGTACCAAAATCATCAAGCGAAAACTGCACACCAATTTCTTTTAATAATGTCATTTTGTTAATGATATCGTCAATATCCTCCACCAGCATGGTTTCAGTTAACTCAAATTTTAACAACGATGTATTAATATCAAAACGCTCTATTACAGGCACTATGTTCGTTACAAAAGAGCCCTGTTTAAATTCAACTGCACTGACATTCACAGCCATTGTCAGGTGCTGGGTTTTTTCATTGTCTTCCCATTTTTTTAGCTGCGCGCACGCTGTTTCCAACACCCAATGACCAATATGGAGTATTAGCCCGGTTTCTTCTGCAATCGGTATGTATTGCATTGGTGGGATATAGCCTCTTTCCGGGTGATTTAAGCGTAATAGCGCCTCTACGCCCAGTGTATTTTGGTCTGAATCCACTTGCAACTGGTAATGTAATTCGAATAAGTTATTAGATAGCGCATCTTTTATATCACTTTCAATTTGCACATGCTCATCCATTGCTTTTTGCATATAGGGCTCGAAAAACCTAATTCGGTTGCGGCCCATCGTTTTAGCTTGGTACATAGCAAGGTCAGATTGTTGCAGGAGTTCACTCGCAACACTCTCTTTTGAAAACATCGTGATTCCAATACTTGCGCTAATAACTGAGTTTCTAGTACCTACTTTATAAGGCACATTCAAATGAGCTAGCAGTTTTTCACATGTTTGCTCAGTTGTATTAACCGCAGTGATTATGTCTTTATCTAAGCCTTCCAGCATAACCACGAACTCATCACCACCAAACCGAGAAACTGTATCACTCTGCCTTACACAGTCCAACAACCGATTGGATACCTTCTGCAATAGCTTGTCACCCACCAGATGGCCCAAGCTGTCATTGATGCGTTTAAAATGATCTAAATCTATAAATAACAAAGCACCGTTGTAATGGCTTCGTTGGTAACTGACAAGAAGGCGCGTTAACCTATCTAATAAGGTGCGTCTATTGGCTAAGCCCGTTAACTCATCCTCAAACGCCAACCTTTCAATTTCCTTTTGCATCTCTAACCGCTCTGTGATCTCACGAGAGGTAAATTGAAGTATTGTACGACCACTTAACTCCACCCGGCTAACCAATACGGCAAGATCAATAAGTTGACCTGTGTTATTTTTTTTTATTACCCATTCAAATTCGCATGTACCTTCTTCGTTTGCTGTGTCGATATATTGCTGTGCCAATACAGAACTGTCGTCTCCGTTTACTTGCCTAGCTGGCGACCAGTCTACTGGGCTGGTATGTATGAATGTGTCTAAATCCTCGTAACCAAACTGCCGTAAAGCAGCTTGGTTTGCATCGACGATTTCACCATCACTCATCAAAACCCATGCATCGGGGTTACTTTCAAAAATGGTTCGAAGGTCACGCTCAGATTTTTGTTGGGCAGCTTCTGCGTATTTACGATCATCAATATTGCGTATATTGCCTTGCATGAAAACCTTCCCAGAGAATTCAACACGGCTTAATGATATTTCTGTATAAAAAGCTTCATGGGTGTCATAACGTTGTTGTTGCCACTCAAAACGGGCACTACCTTCTGCATACGCCTTAGCAATTAACCCTTTAGCCATTTCCAATGAATCCGTACCATCAGGCTGCTTCTCAGGAACAATGTCTTGTATCTGTAACGCACAAAAATTTTCTTTTGATGCAACACCGTACATTTCAAGGCATACTGGGTTACATGTTATAAAGCTATTTGCATCCCATAAAGCCCATGCCTCCATGTTCGAGTCATACAAGGTTTGTAGTTTTTCTTCAGATTCCTTTAATGCCTCTTGCGCCTTTAATTGCTCAGTTAGATCACGCCACAGCAGGTGTATAACTTCTTCACCGTTAACAATTGAGCAGGTTGCCATAACAGATGCATTAATAAGCGCGCCATCGAGTTTCAAAAAAGTCCAGTCGAAAGCTATTGAGTCATTTTCTCGAGCCAACTTGTTTAATTCAACTGTCGCTATTAAAGAGTCTTTTCCATTGGGCTGACGAGGCGGCCAGCTATTTTCATTCCCTACACGCAGTAGTGTCTCTTTGTCAGGGTAGCCTAATACGTCAACCGCCGCCTGATTACATGCAATGCATATACCGTTTCTATACACCATATGTGGAGCGGCCATCTTTTCAACAAGCTGTACCAGCGACTCGCTCTCGAACCGGCTCACTTGACCGGTTAAATCATACCAAATTGCGTGTAAATAATTTTCACCATCAATTTCAATAGGCGTTAACGTCACCTCAACCATCATGAGTGAGCCATTTTTTTTCAAATGAGCCCAATCAAACGTATGCCCACCATTTTGAGTGGCTAGCTTAGCCATGTCCAATGATTTTTTGGCCGAATCAGTTCCATCTGGCTGTAACGGTGGGGACATGTCATGTGGGTGTTTATTAATGATTTCTACACCACTCGTATAACCCAATAGTTTTGCTGCAGCCTCATTGCATGACACGCACGAGTCACCTTTAAATAACACCCACGCAATATTTACCTTTTCAAACAGTTTCTCGAATGTGGTTTTCCCTAATGCTAACAAATTTTGGCTCCATCGAAAAATTCAATATCATAAACTTGAGTGTAGTTGACAAAATTGACTTCGTACAAAGTCACCCATTTATTTAAAATGCATCCTGAAGCGCTCCCTTCTATTTATCATCTCTCTTTCGAATACCCCTAGAATCATAGAACAAGTCAAGTGCGTCAAGCTCTTCACCTATCCATCACTGAATATATTCTTCAGCAAGCGGGTTAAATGTAATCCGTTCAGGCATATATTTCGTCTCTAACTCTTGATATTCAAGCGCGTAGCGATTGCCTCATAAGCGAGCATCTGGTTTACGACGAAATGTTTTGGTTTTGAGTGCTTTACCTGATTTGGTAAAGATAGTGCGGTAACGACTTTCGCCGTTCTTTAATTGGATTTTTCTGAAATGAAAATTTAGTAGCCGTATACCCTCTATTAGCTAGAGATAAATAAGACTACTGTAGTCGACTATTTAGTACGCAGTTACTAGAAACTTAAATCCTTTTAAGTCTTTGTTTCCCAAATGGGAAAGATGGTGGGTCGTGCGCGATTCGAACGCGCGACCATCGCATTAAAAGTGCGGTGCTCTACCGGCTGAGCTAACGACCCTCCAAGAAGGCGTGAATAATACCCGATTTATCTAAAAAGGCAAGCTTAATTAAGCTTTTTATAGATAAATAATCTAACTAAATTTGATAATGTGTTGGGTCTTGCAATTTTGCTTTATCAAAGCCCTGTTTTCGCAAGCGGCAAGACTCACATTCGCCACAAGCTTGCCCTTTAGCATTTGCTTGGTAGCATGAAACTGTCTGGCTGTAGTCCACATTCAGCAATACGCCTTTTTGTATAATTTGTGCTTTGCTCAGGTCAATTAAGGGGGTATGGATTTTAAAACCTCCCTCCTCAACACCGGCCTTAGTTGCCAAGTTTGCTAAGTTTTCAAAGGCCTTGATAAACTCAGGGCGACAATCTGGGTAGCCTGAATAATCCACTGCATTAACGCCTATAAATATGTTCCAAGCTCCAAGCACCTCCGCCCAGCCTAAGGCAATGGATAAAAACACGGTATTTCTTGCTGGCACATATGTCACGGGGATCCCGCTGGCTTGTTCCGTTGGCACCTCTATATGCTCATCAGTGAGTGCTGAGCCACCAAATTCGCCCATTCCAAGCTTGATTACTTTATGTTCGACGACATGATAAATGTTGGCCAGTTTACCGGCCGCGTCTAATTCTGAAGTATGCCGCTGACCGTAATCAAAACTCAGTGCATAGCACTCATACCCTTGATCCTTAGCTATTGCCAATACGGTGGCTGAGTCTAAGCCACCAGATACTAATACTACTGCTTTCTTTTTCGTCATGTGTTAACTATGGTTTGAACTACTTACCGGGCTGATCGCCCCATAAGTACTTATGAAGTTGTATTTGGAAACGAACGGGCAGCTTCTCTTGCAATACCCAGTCCGCCAGGTCTTTTGCGGCCAGCTGGCCTTGCACGGGGGAAAATAGCACCTCGCACTTTTCATGTAATTGATATTGCTGCATATGTTCTGTCGACCAGTTAAAATCAGCCTTGTCACAAATAACATACTTCACTTGGTCCGCTTTATTTAAAAGCACGTAATTGCCTGATTTGTTTTTGCTCTGCTCACCTGAGCCGGGTGTTTTAACATCTAGCACTTTAACAACTCGTGAGTCGACAGCCGAAACATCTAAGGCCCCACTGGTTTCTAGGGAGACCTGGTACCCTAAGTCACACAGTTGACGCATTAGGTCATGCACCCGCTTTTGCGACAGTGGCTCACCACCGGTAACATTAATATAGCGTGCACCAATCCTTTCAACCTCGGCAATGATGTCGCTAATGTCTTGCTCTTGCCCACCATGGAAGGCATATTCAGTATCGCAATAACCGCACCGTAAAGGACAACCTGTTAAGCGGATAAAGGTTGTAGGCAAGCCCATTGTTTTACCTTCACCCTGTAGCGAGTAAAATATTTCGGTAATTCGTAAACTTGTTTTTGTCATTAGCTAGGCACCATTAGTGCTGCTCTTGACGCATACGCTCGAGCCTTTTGTTCGCAAAACTAGCCACCGTCGTACCCGGGTATTTCGTTGCCACTGTTTGCAAGGTATTACGAGCTTTTGACCACTGCTTATTTTCGTACTGGATAAAACCAATTTTCAGCAAGGCATCTTTAGCCTTAGAGTGGGTAGGAAATTGTGTAAGCACTTTATTAAAATCGTTGAGTGCACGTTTAAAGTCACTGTTCACATAACTTGCCTCAGCTTGCCAATAGTAGGCATTCGCCAAGTACAGGCTCTTGGGGTACGCTAATACAAATGCGGAGAAATCAGTAATCGCCTGTGAGTACTTCCCAGCTCTTAACGCGGCATAAGCCTTATCGTAAGCTTCTTTATCTTCAGTTGATGACACAAGCGTTGGGGCAGCTTTTACCGCTGATGACGGCATTGCCTTAAGTGCAGGCTCACCTACATTTAGACCCTGCTGTAACCCTTGAGTACCTTTTGTTTCTAACTGCTGAATACGCCTATCGGTATCTAGGTATAAATCACGTTGACGTTTTTTTAAGTTTTCAATGAGGTGCGTTTGTTCTTCAAGCTGCCCGCGCATTTGCTGCACATCACCTTGTAGCTGTTCCAAACGGTTATATAGGCCCATTAAAGCGGACGATGTCATAACTGGTTGGGCACCCGCATTAATAACTGGCGGTAGGGCTGCCGAAGCAGCCCCACTAAGTAGCATAAGGGCAGCGAACTGCCCGATCTTCACTTTAACCATTAGTGTGCTGGGTAAATTAATTCAACACGGCGGTTTAAACG
>ERZ1027208.202-NODE-202-length-28524-cov-24.923425_pt1 | contig 28524 bp, 25 predicted proteins | sample MGYA00520867_ERZ1027208 | MGnify/ENA primary metagenome ERZ1027208 (study PRJEB33311, sample SAMEA4378413) | marine metagenome | biome: Marine biome; feature: Fjord; material: Water | collected 2014-07-20T08:00:00Z/2014-07-... | depth 75 m ...
TCTATTGTTCTAGAAATATCTCCTGGAGTTAAATAATAATCATTAGAACCTCCAAAATCTGCATCTACTATTTCAATAGTAAACGTTTCTACGTCTGTACCTTCTGCTACACCGTCATCAGAAAAACTAACAACAACATCTACTGAAGTATCTCCCGCAGGAATTACAACAGTTTCTGGATAGCTTGCGCCATCTACTGTACCATCAGATGAACTACCTGCAAGGGTAATTGTAGTTGCAACAGAAAGTGGATTAGTACTCAAGCTAATTTCAAATGTAATTGCATTTTCATCATCGCTTTCAAGTACAAGCTGACCACCATTAGCATCTGTAAAACCAAGATTTATTTCACTTGTAGGATTGTATACTCCTGGGTTTGTTACACTATCTACATTATCCTGTCCACACGAAATTAAAAGTGTTAAGGAGAATAATAGTGCTAAATATTTAATATTTTTCATATTCTATTAATTTATATGTTATAATTTAAATTTTAATCTAGCAAAAACTGTTCTACCATTAATTCCAAACTGTGAAGTAACACGTGGGTAAATAAAGTTATTACCACTTGTTAAATTAGATGGACTTGCGTCTGGGAATACATTAAAAATGTTACTAGAACCTATGGTTAAAGTCATGTTTTCCGAAACATCATATCCAAAAGACATATCAGTTAGAACTTTTGCTCCAAATTCTGGATGAATTGAAACAGCCGTATCATTAATAGTTGGACCAGGAGTTGTATCTGGGTTAATTACAGATCCAAAGAATGAATTTCTTAAAAAGAATTTCCATTTATCTCCTTGTAGCATATGTCCAAGATTTGCTTTAAACCTAGGAGTAGCTGTTTCTAAGAAATAAGATTCTCTTTCACCAAAGTAAGTACCGGCTTGTGATGCTAAAACACTAGATGAATTTATACCATCTACTCGTTGTGTGTAAGCAAAAGTAAGTGCTAAGTCACTAGAAAAACTTAAGTCAGAGATAGCTCCTTTGTGAGAAACCACAATATCAAAACCTCTTGTTTCTGTATCTATTGCATTTGCAAAGAAACGAGCAGATTCTGCACCAGTAACAATTCCGTCAGGAATATTAAAATTACCTGTTAAAACAACTCTGTCATCAATTCCTGTGAAGAAACCATCTACCGTTAAACTAAGGTTAGCATCAGGTATTTTAGCTGTAAAACCAAAACTTGCACTAAAAGACTCTTCTTGCTTTAATTGCGGGATCCCTAGAGCTCCTGCAATTTGACTATCATTTGAAAAAGTCCCTACTTCATAAGGAACACCTGATATAAAGTTTGTACTTATTGTATTAAAGTTTAACTGAGCTAAAGATGGTGCTCTAAAACCTGTACTTGCAGCAGCTCTTAAATTAACGTTATCACTTAATCTAACAATACCAGCTAATTTCCAATTGAAAGTAGAACCAAAATCGCTGTAGTTTTCATATCTAACTGCTCCAGAAAGGAATAAGTTTTTGTTAACATCTAATTCTAAATCTCCATAAAAAGCATAACTATTTCTAGTTGCATTTCTTTCGTTTGCTGGTCTGAAACCAGGAAAAACTTGAATTCCACCAGGTCTAGACCTTCCGAAGAAATCAGTTACTTGAGTTGCAGCATCTCCATTCCAAATTTCACCATTAACATCATATGTTGCCCAAGACTCTTCTTGACCAGCAGTAATATCATATGCTTCCATTCTGTATTCTGAACCAACAGCAACATTTAATCCAGACATCACATCGTCATAGAATTTTGTTAAATCTAAATTAGTTGTGTTTTGAGTAAAAGAAAAACCACCAGCATATACTTCTAATGGTGATGCTTGTTGTAAACTAGCATTACTTGAATTTCCTATATTAAAGTCAAAAGAGTTTTTGCCATAGGTATTACTAAAGTCTATATCCCAATCTCCTTGTTTCCCTTTAATTCCAACGGCAATAGATTCATCATTTACGATAGAATTTATTTCTGGTAACATCCCTGCAGGGTATAAACCTGTGAAAGCTCTTGATTGTGCAGGTCTTCTATAAAAACCAGCAGCATTTCCTTTTCTATGGCTAATTCCTCCAAAAGCATAAAAGCTAAAGTCATCATTAATTTGAAACTCCATGTTAGCCATGAACTTTCCATTTCTTAATCTAGATTGTCCAACTCGCATGCTAAAGTCTTGTCTAGTAAGACCTCTTGTTGCCAATTCATCTTCTGATGTATTAAAGTTTAACAACCCTCTAAGTTCATCGATTGAATTTGCACTATTAATTTGATTTTTTAATGAAAAAGGAAAGTAAGTAACTCCTTGTGCAAATGTTTGTACTTGAGATAAAGAGTATTGAGTGATGTCAGATCCTGCTCCACTATTTAATCCTATCCATTCTACAGAGTTACTTCCATCAAAGATTTGACCAGTGAATCCTTCAGCACCAGCTCTGTAAGAAGGAGCTCTTGTAGATAATGATCCTGTGAAGTTTATAAAACCTCCATTATCATCTAAAGGAATTCCGTAGTTTACATCAAACTGAAAGTTTTCTCCATCCATACCACCACTTTGGTTGTTTGTTTGGTCACCCCAATTTGATCCTTGATTTACTTGAAACTCTAATCCTTCGCTATTCTTAAGTACGATATTAATTACACCAGCAATGGCATCACTACCATATTGTGCTGCTGCACCGTCTTTTAAAATCTCTATTCTTTTAATAGAAAATGCTGGAATAGTATTCATATCTGTACCAACACTTCCTCTACCAACTGTACTATTTACGTTTACTAAAGAAGTATTATGTCTTCTTTTACCATTTACCAATACTAATACTTGATCTGGTCCTAAACCTCTTAAGGCTGCAGGATCAATATGATCAGTACCGTCAGAAACAGTTTGTGAAGTAGATGTAAAAGAAGGTGCTACGTAATTTAAAATATCATTAACAGAAACTTGAGGCCCTGAACTTAAAAGCTCAGCAACATCAATTACATCCACAGGCACTGGCGTATTCGCTACAGTTCTGTTTTTGTTTCTAGATCCAACCAAGACTACTTCATCTAAAGACAGATTGTTTTCTTCTAATACAATAGTTATATAACTAGTGTCAGATATACTTTTTTCAACAGTTTTAAACCCTAATGAGGAAACTGAGATTGTTGTAGGCATTTTTTCTACATTTAATGAAAATTCACCATTCTCATCTGTTGTAGTACCATTTGTGGTTCCTTTTTCTACGACATTCATAAATGATAAAGCCTCCCCGCTAGTATCAGTTACTTTTCCTTTAACTGTTTGAGCGTTCATTGTAATTGCCCCAACAAATAAAAACATAACCGTAAAAAATTTTAAAAAGTCATTTTGTTTCATATAAGTGTTATTGATTGATAATATCTGCAAATGTTGCTTTTTTTTTTGTTAAAAACAAAAAAATACAAGCTTAATGTACTATACTGCGTCAAGTAAACTTTTAAAAAACAACTTAAAAAACAAAAAAAACCTATACTAACTAGCTTTAACCAATTTTTAACAATGTTAAAAAATCGAATGGTGTAGATTTGTTTTTCAATTTTTTTAACTCTTAAATTATGACAAATGGAGATAGATATTAGAGCAATTAATGAAAAAATAGAGCGAGAAAGTGCCTTTGTAGATATTCTTACTTCAGAGATGAACAAGGTTATTGTTGGCCAAAAGGAGATGATAGAACGCTTGCTTATTGGACTACTTGGAAATGGACATATTTTACTTGAGGGTGTTCCTGGCTTGGCAAAAACTTTAGCCATCAACACGCTTGCAAAAGCCGTGCAGGGTTCTTTTAGTAGAATTCAATTTACTCCAGATCTATTACCTGCTGATGTAGTAGGAACCATGATTTACAACATGAAGGATAATGATTTTTCCATCAAAAAAGGTCCTATTTTCGCAAACTTTGTCTTAGCAGATGAGATCAATAGAGCACCTGCAAAAGTACAATCAGCTCTACTGGAAGCTATGCAAGAGCGTCAGATTACGATAGGAGATACTACTTTTAAATTGGATCAGCCCTTTCTGGTAATGGCAACACAAAACCCTGTTGAACAAGAAGGAACATACCCATTACCTGAAGCTCAAGTAGATCGTTTTATGCTTAAAACTGTCATTGATTATCCGAAGTTGTCAGATGAACAAACAATCATGAGACAAAATTTAAGTGGTAGTTTTGCAACAATAAACCCTGTGGTATCTGTAGAACAAATTCTAAAGGCAAGAGAAGCTGCTAATGAAGTTTATATGGATGAAAAAATAGAAAAATACATATTAGATATCATTTTTGCAACTAGATATCCTGAACGCTACAACCTTTCACAACTTAAACCACTTATTAGTTTTGGAGCTTCACCAAGAGGAAGTATCAATTTAGCAAAAGCTGCTAAATGTTATGCATTTATTAAAAGAAGGGGTTATGTAATTCCAGAAGATGTAAGAGCCATTGTTTATGATGTTTTAAGACATAGAATTGGAATTACATACGAAGCAGAAGCTGAAAACATTTCGTCTGTAGACATCATTAACTCTATTATTAACGAAATAGAAGTTCCTTAATAATAGCTGTTTGAATACATCACCATTTAGTTCATAAGAGAATCTATTTATAAAGTTTTGAAAAGATTCCTATAAAATTATTTAGTTTACCCAGTATAGAGCACTTACATCATGGATACTAAAGAAATATTAAAAAAAGTACGAAAAATTGAAGTCAAGACAAGGCGTTTGTCTGACCATATTTTTGGTGGTGAGTACCATTCTACCTTTAAAGGTAGGGGAATGACATTTTCTGAAGTAAGAGCATATCAATTTGGAGATGATGTAAGAGCTATAGACTGGAATGTTACTGCACGCTATAACGAACCTTTTATAAAAGTCTTTGAGGAAGAAAGAGAACTTACCATGATGCTTATGGTTGATGTTTCTGGTTCTGAACACTTTGGAACTACAAATCAATTTAAAAAAGATACTGTTACAGAAATCTCTGCCACCCTAGCTTTTTCTGCAATTCAAAATAATGATAAAGTTGGTTTAATTCTTTTTTCAGATCAAATAGAATTATTTATTCCTCCTAAAAAAGGAAAAAGTCATGTGCTAAGAATTATTCGTGAATTAATAGAGTTTACACCAGAGAGTAAAAAGACAGACATTGCCGAGGCTTTTAAATTTCTTTCTAATGTTATGAAAAAGAAAGCCATTGTTTTTATGTTGTCTGATTTTATGGATGATGATTATGAAAGAACGCTGAAAATTGTTGGTAATAAACATGACATTACTGGAATTCGTGTATATGATAAACATGACGAAGAAATTCCTAATCTTGGATTAGTTCCTATGTTAGATTCAGAAACTAATGCTGTTCAGCTTATTAATACAGGCTCTAAAATAGTTAGAAGTAATTATAAAGCAACTGCTTTTCGTCTTTCTGATTATTTTAAAAGTACCTTCAAAAAAAGTGGCTCAGGAACCATAGACACAAGAGTAGATGAAGATTATGTGAAAAAATTATTAGGGTATTTTAAACACAAAGGAAGATAATACAGATGAAACTAAAAATTCTTTTTTTTCTTTTTTTAATCAGTACTGTTACTTTTTCTCAAAAAGTAAGCGTTGCCTCAGATACCACAAATATTAGAATTGGAGAACAATTCTTGTTTCAGATTTTGGTTAAAGACACTGCCAATGTTATTTTTCCTGAAAAACTAGAAAACTTAACTAGCTTAGAGATTGTAGAGAATATAAAAATCGATACTTTTAAAAACAGTCTTATCAAAAAGTATCTAATGACAGGCTTTGACAGCGGCGCCTTTTATATTCCTTCGCAACAAATTTTTATTAAAAATAGAGCCTTTATAACAGATTCTATATTAATAAATGTTGCAACCATTGCTACAGACACTACAAAACAAAAAATGTTTCCAATTAAGGCCATTCAAAATGAGCCTTTGGTTTATGATGATTTTAAACCCTACGTTGTTTGGCTACTTTTGGCACTCCTATTAATAGGTGCAGTTATTTATTACCTGGTAACCCGTAAAAAACCAACAATTACTGAAGATGAAGGTATTGCTGCTCTAGCTCCTTTTGAAGAGGCTATAGAAAAGCTCCAAGAATTAGATACTAAGTTACTGTGGCAAAATAATGAGATAAAAAAATATTACAGTGAGCTTACAGAGATTGTTCGTGCTTATATAGAAAAAGAATTAAAGATTCCTGCACTAGAAATTACAACGCATGAATTAGTTGACATTCTTTCTGCCTTTAACAAGGCAAAAACTATTGACGCTAGCAAAGAAACTATCAAAAAACTAAATGCGCTGCTTCAAGAAGCCGATTTGGTAAAATTTGCAAAATCAACTCCACTTTCGCATGAAATTGAAGAAGACAGAAGAGATGCAGAAGAGGTATTATATACTCTTAAACCAACACCAACAATAGAAGAAACTAAAGATGATGAATTGGAGTAATTTTGAGTTTCATAGCCCTGAGTTTTTATGGTTGCTAAGCCTAATCCCTTTGGTAGCTGTTTGGTCTTTTTTTATGCGCAAAAAAGAAGCTGCTGTATTAACTGTTTCTAGCCTTAAAGGATTTCGTGTAAAAAATAATTTTTTGCCAAAAGTAAAACCTCTATTGACAATTATTAGATTAACAGCCCTAGCCTTATTAATTGTTGCCTTAGCCAGACCAAGAAACGTTGCTGTTAGCACAAAGATTAAGGCCAACAGAGGAATAGATATTGTAATGGCTATTGATGTTTCTGCTAGTATGTTAGCTAGAGATCTAAAACCAAATAGGCTGGAGGCTTTAAAAGTGGTGGCAACAGATTTCGTAAACAGGCGACCAAATGACAGAATAGGAATTGTTGTCTATGCAGGAGAAAGTTTTACTCAAACACCTATTACAAGTGATAAAAGAATTACAAAAAGAACTATTTCAGAAATTAAATGGGGCCAGCTAGATGGTGGTACTGCCATTGGAATGGGCCTAGGTTCTGCTGTTAATAGATTAAAGGAAAGTGAAGCAAAAAGTAAAGTAATTATTCTTCTAACGGACGGAGTAAACAACGCTGGTTTTGTAGATCCAAAAACAGCAACCGAACTTGCAAAAGGATTAAATATAAAAGTTTATACCGTAGGTATTGGAACAAACGGTATGGCAGAATTTCCGGTAAGTAGAGATGCCAGAGGTAGATTACAATTTAGAAAACAACAGGTAGAAATAGACGAAGAACTTCTTCAATTTATTGCGAGCGAAACACAAGGGCAATATTTTAGAGCAACAGACAACAGCAAATTGCAAGAGATTTATGATGAAATTGATACCCTAGAAAAAACTAAGATTGAAGAGTTTAAATATTACAACTATCAAGAAAAATATAGATTTCTAATCTTTCTTGCTGGCGGTTTATTATTATTAGAATTTGTATTAAAAAACACACTGTTTAGAAGTTTTATATAATGTTATACAGACTAGAAGAACCCATATATTTTTATCTATTTGCAACGATTCCGGTAATCGTAGTAATTTTTCTGCTGGTGTTTTGGTGGAAAAAAAGCACTCAGAAAAAATTTGCGTCATCTAGTTTATTACTAAAACTAGCACCCAATGTTTCTGTCTTTAAATCTATGCTAAAGGTCTTATTTTTTATGCTAGGGATTTCATTTCTAATTATAGCTCTTGTAAATCCTAAAATAGGAACCAAACTAAAAACAGTAAAAAGAGAAGGAGTAGATGTTGTTTTTGCTTTAGATGTTTCTAAAAGTATGTTGGCAGAAGATATTGCGCCAAACAGGTTAGAAAAATCGAAACAAATTATTTCTAAAATTATAGATAAATTGGGAAGCGATCGTGTAGGGATTATTATTTATGCTGGAAATGCATATCCTCTTTTACCAATTACAACAGATCATGGTGCTGCAAAAATGTTCTTGCAAAATGCTAACCCAGATTTAGTTTCTAGTCAAGGAACAGCCATTAATGAAGCCTTAGATTTGGCAAAAACATATTATAATAATGACGAACAGACCAATCGGTTTTTAATTATTATTTCAGACGGAGAAGATCATCAGGAAGAAACAAAGCAGTTAGCACAAAATATTTCTAATGATGGTATTAAAGTATATACTATTGGAGTAGGCACAAAAAAAGGGGGTCCTATACCAATGAAAATAAACGGGTCTTTAATAGGCTATAAAAAATACAAAGGAGAAACTGTTTTAACAAAACGTAATTCTGAACTTTTAAAAGGTATTGCAGATGCTGCTAATGGAAGTTATATTGATGGAAATTTAACAGACAAACCTGTGAAATTTATTGAAGACGTTATTAGCAACGCCCAAAAAACAGAATTTGAAACCAAACAATTTTCAGATTATAAAGACCAATTTCAGTGGTTTTTAGGAATTGGTATTTTGTTTTTAGTATTAGATGTTTTCTTGCTAGACAAGAAAACTAAATGGCTGAAAAAGGTTGATTTATTTAACGAAAAAGAAAACTAAATTCTGGTAAAATGAAGAATTTAATATACATATGTAGTGCTTTTTTGATGTTTGCAACATCCTCAACAGCTTATGCTCAAAAAGATTCTATTGCATTACAAAGAGAAGCTAGAAAATTGGTAAGAGCGGGGAATGCACTCTACAATCAAAATAATTATGGAGATGCTTCTATTGTCTACAAAAAAGCTTTAGAAAAAAATAGTGGCTATAAAAAGGCAACTTATAATTTAGGAAACTCGCTGTATCAAGAAAAGAATTTTAAAGAAGCAATTCCTCAATATACTGTAGCTGTAGAAAATGCAAAAGATCCATTTCAAAAAGCTGAAGGATACCATAATATTGGAAATGCAATGATGCAGGAAAAAAATTATCAAGGAGCTGTAGATGCGTTTAAAAATGCTCTTCGAAGCAATCCAAATGATGATGAGACTCGCTATAATTTAGCGGTAGCACAAAAGCTACTTGAAAAAGATAAAAATAAAGACAAAAACAAGGACAAAGACAAAGACAAAGACAAGGACAAGGACAAGGACAAGGATAAGGATAAGGATAAGGATAAAAAAGACGGAGACGACAACGACAAAAAAGACCCCAAAAAAGACGATGACAAAGGAGATAACAAGAAAAAACAAGATCCTAAGAAAAATGAGAAAAAAGAACAAAAACCTCAGCCAGGAAAAATGTCACCACAACAAATTAAACAGTTATTAGAAAGTTTAAAAAATGAAGAGAAAAAAACTCAGAAAAAATTAAATGCAAAAAAAGCCAAAGGATCTAAAATTAAACAAGAAAAAGATTGGTAAATTTTATATTTGCAAATAGTTAGACAATAAAATGAAGCAGAAGATATATTATATTCTTATTCTATGTGCTCTTATGAGTGTATCTACCTATGCGCAAACACCTAAACTTGTTGCCAGTGTTAGCAAAAATAAATTAGGGCTTAATCAGAGAGTAAAAATACAGTTTACCATTAATAAACAGGGGGCAGATAATTTTCAGGCTCCTAATTTTAAAAATTTCCAAATTGTTAGTGGCCCAAGTCAATCTATAAGTCAGTCTTGGGTGAATGGAAGTGCAAGTTTTTCTCAATCCTATAATTATATTATTAAGCCTCTCAAAAAAGGAGAGTTTTTAATCCCAGCTGCTAGCATAAAACTTAACAACAAAATACTAACATCTAAGCCTGTTAAAGTAATTGTTTTAGATCCGGTAGATATTCCTAAAGACCCCAACGATCCTAATTATATTGCACAACAAAACGTTCATTTAGTAGCAGAGATTTCTAAATCTAGCCCCTATGTTGGTGAGGGTATTTACGTAGAATACAGGCTATATGTGAGTCAGAATATAAGTGTAAGAGACTTTTCATACACAGATTCTCCTCAGTACAATGGTTTTTGGAATCAAGACATTAAAATACGAGGATTAACTACACAAAATGGAACTTATAATGGAGAACAGTATCGATATGTTGTTTTGCAAAAAGCTCTTTTAATTCCAACAAAATCTGGTAAACTCACCATAGATCCAATAGAAATGGATATTGTTATTGGAGTGCCAACTGGAAGAGGAGATTTCTTTGGAAACCCGATTGTGAAAAATATTACAAAGAGTTTTGCTTCTGCTAAGAAATTTATACGATCTAAAGAGTTGCCAATAGAGGGCAAGCCAGAAAGTTTTAACGGAGCTGTTGGCGATTTTAATTTTATAGTAAGCTCCAGTAAAAATATTTTAAAATCTAATGAAACAGCTACTGTTTCTGTGAAGGTTACTGGAAACGGTAATTTAAAATTATTTGAGTTACCAGAAATAAAAACACCTTCAGAATTAGAGGTTTTTACCCCAGAGCAAAAAGAAAAAATTAATGTGACTTCTAGAGGAATTAGAGGTTCGGTAACTAAAAATTACACCATTGTTCCTCAATTTAAAGGTAAATATAAAATTCCAAGTACTGAGTTTTCATATTTTGACCTCAAAGAAAAAAAATATGTTAGATTAACCTCTGAAGACATATTTGTAGATGTTTTAGAAGGTAAAGAATTGGTAACAGATTCTGATTTGGCTTCAAACGCTAAGAAAGATATTGTTGTTACTGGTGCTAATTTTAGATATATTCAAACTAGCAGCGCATTTTCTTTAGCGAATGAATCAGATTTTTATACCTCTAAGTTCTACTATTTAATTTTAATACTTCCATTATTATTTATTCCTATTGGAATTGTAATTGCCAAAAGAAACGAAGCAAGAAGTAATGATATTTTAGGTAATAAATTACGAAAAGCAGATCGTTTAGCTAAAAAATATCTGTCTGAGGCCAAAAAACAATTAGGAGCCAAAGAGGCTTTTTATGTGGCATTAGAAAAAGCACTTCACAATTATTTGAAGGCCAAATTAAGAATTGAAACCTCAGATATTAGTAAAGAAAAAATTACAGAATTGCTAAAAAGAAAGTCTGTAAACGAAAGTACTATTCGCTCATTTATAGAAGTTTTTAATAGCTGTGATATGGCAAGGTACTCTCCTGTATCTGTAGTAGAGATGAAAGATGATTACGAAAAATCTAGATTAGTAATTACTCAAATAGACAAACAATTGTAAGATGAAAAAAATTCTAATTTTACTGCTATTTATATCTCAACAGTTGTTTTCACAAGGTACAGATGAATTGTTTGAAAAAGGAAATAAGCACTACAAACTAGCCGAATATTCTGAAGCAATTTCTAGCTATCAAGAAATAGAAGCACTTGGTTTTATTTCTTCAGAATTGTATTATAATTTAGGAAATTGTTATTACAAACTAAACAAAGTTGCACCAGCAATTTATAATTATGAAAAGGCCTTACTAATAAATCCTTTAAATGAAGATGCTCAAAGTAATTTGGTGTTTGCAAAAAGACTTACTATAGATGCTATTGAAGAACTTCCAAAAACAATTTTTCAAAAGTTAGATACCTCATTGGTTAAGAAACTATCCTACAATGAATGGGCTACAGTTGCTGTTGTTTTTTCTGTTCTAGGAACAGTACTTTTTCTGCTATTTTATTTTTCATACACTCCTTCAAAAAAACGATTGTTTTTTGTGACTAGCATCATTAGTTTTCTCGTTTTATTGATTACTTCATTTTTTACAGTAAAAGAGTATTCTTATGTAAATACAACTGTAGAGGCTATCATTTTTAGTAAAGAGACTGATATTAAAGACGCGCCTACCTTCAATAGCGAAAAGGTGTTTACACTTCATGAAGGAACCAAGGTTCGTGTTTTAGACACGGTAGATAATTGGAAAAAAATTAGAATTGCCGACGGAAAGGTTGGTTGGATTATTGCTGATGAAATAAAAATCCTTCGTATTTTTTAAAAAAAACTAAAAAAAACCATATCCAACTTTGTATCTTTGTTTTTTTATAAAATCCATGAGTAAAACTATTATAACTTTCTTATTTTCTCTGATAATTTTGGCTTCAATTGTAGCGCCAACTTTTGTCAATTTTTCTGAAAGCACTATAGAAATAACTGAAATAGTTGACTTTGGTGAAGAAGAAGAAAACAAAGGAAACGAATCTATTAAAGATTTAGAAGTAAAAATATACTACTCAAGTGACAAAGAAGGCCTTTTTTTAGGTCTTGAAAACAACAAAAGAATTCGTTTTTGTTCTAAAAGCTACAGCTTTAAGTTCACGAAACTGAACAGCCCACCACCCGAACTATTTTCAGTATAAAGAAGGTTTTGCCTTTTTATAACTTCACTCTACGGTATATTTAGTTTTATCAAAAAACAAATATCCGTTTTACCCCTGTTATAGTATTAACCATTAAACATATTAAAATGAAAGCCCTTACAAAAGAAACGCAGGCGGCCATTACACCAGATAATGCCATTAGCTTATTAAGAGAAGGAAATCAACGATTTCAATCAAATAAAGAAGTAGAAAGAAATTTATTAGCTCAAGTATCAGATACTAGTACAGGCCAATACCCATTTGCTACAATATTACATTGTGTAGATTCTAGAGTTTCTGCAGAATTAGTCTTTGACCAAGGAATTGGTGATGTATTTAGCATTAGAATTGCTGGAAACTTTGTAAATGAAGACATTCTAGGAAGTATGGAGTTTACCTGTAAACTTGCAGGAACTAAAGTAATTGTTGTTTTAGGGCACACAGCTTGTGGTGCTGTAAAAGGAGCCTGTGACGATGCCAAACTAGGGAATCTTACCACGTTGCTTAGCAAGTTAAAGCCCGCTGTAGCAGCGGTAACAGAACCTACTGACACGAGCAAGAGAAACTCAGGAAATATTGACTTTGTAAACCATGTAGCAGAGAAAAATGTCTACATGACAATAGAAAATATTAGAGAGAAAAGCCCTGTCTTAAAAGAAATGGAAGACCAAGGTGAGATTAAAATTATTGGAGCTATGTATGACATTAAAGATGGCTCAGTAACATTTTATGAATAAAATTCATATGAAAAAACTCATCATTATCCTTGCATTCTTAGCTGTTCCTTTTTCAGGAATAAGTCAAGAAAACGGGCCAGGTAATTGGCTGGTTTATATTGGAAGTAAACAATTAAACTCTAAATGGAATCTCCATCACGAAGTTCAATATAGAAATTATAATGCCATTGGAAATCTAGAACAGTTATTACTAAGAACTGGATTGGGCTATGCCATTGGTGAAAAAAGTAATTTACTACTAGGGTACGGATACATAAATTCTGAGAATTATACTGGAAATGAAGACGAAAAATCTACTGTAGAAGAACATCGAGTTTTTCAGCAATTTATTACAAAGCACAGTATTGGAAAACTAAGTTTACAACATCGGTATCGTTTTGAACAACGTTTTGTAGCAAGTGATTTTAAGACTCGTTTTCGTTATTTTTTAGGATTGAATGTTCCTTTTAAAGACTCAAAGTATTATCTATCTACTTACAACGAGATTTTTTTAAACGGAGCCTCCAATGTGTTCGATAGAAACAGAGTTTATGGAGGTTTAGGATATAAAATTTCTGATGGAATTAAACTAGAAGTTGGATATATGAATCAAATTTTTGAAACCTCTAGTAGGGATCAAATTAACCTTATTACATTTATAAATTTTTAATAAAAAAATATGAAAAATCTTTTTTCAAATGTTCGTGGCGATCTTTTTGGCGGAATTACTGCTGGTATTGTTGCACTACCGTTAGCACTTGCTTTTGGTGTCTCTTCAGGACTAGGACCTGATGCCGGTCTGTATGGTGCTATTTTTATTAGTTTCTTTGCTGCTTTTTTTGGCGGAACTCCAACACAGATTTCTGGCCCTACGGCACCAATGACAGCCGTAAGTATGGTTGTTATTGCAGGAATTATAGCCTCTAATAATGGAGATGTTAGTAAAGCATTGCCTATTATTTTAACTGTTTTCTTATTATCTGGCCTTATGCAAATTGGCCTAGGTTTAGCTGGTTTAGGGAAATATATTCGATATATTCCGTACCCAGTTGTTTCAGGTTTTATGACAGCTATTGGAGTTATTATATTAGTTACTCAAATTTTACCTTCTGTAGGGTACAATGCTAAAGAAGATGCTGAGTTTGTAAAGCAGTTTGAATCTCAAGTTGAAGAGGTGGTTTTAAATAGATATCTAAAAGATAGTAAAAGCAAAAAAATCGATAAAATTCTTACACTGCAAGATTATAAAAATGCAACAGCTGAAGGTGAGAGTATTGTACAGGCAGATATTGTAAAGGAAAGTAAAACATTAGCAGGAAGAGAGGCTTCTGGTGTTTTAGGTACGTTTAAAGTACTCCCTAGAGCTTTAAAAAATCTTAATTGGCTAGAACTAATCTTAGCTCTAGGCACAATTTTTATCATCTATGGGTTTAAACGAATAACAACTGTCGTACCTAGTACCTTGGTTGCTCTAGTGGTTATGACGGGTATTTCTGTTGGTTTTAACCTAGACTACAAACCTATAGAAGAAATTCCGAGTGGATTTCCAATTCCAAATATGGAGATTTTTACCAGTTTTAGTTTGGCGAGCATTACTCCTTATATTTTTACAGCCTTAACGTTAGCGCTGCTTGGAGCTATTGATTCTCTGTTAACATCGGTTGTTGCAGATAATATGACTAAAACTAAACACAAACCAAATAAAGAACTTATTGGTCAAGGAATAGGAAACAGTATTGCTTCTATTTTTGGTGGAATTCCTGGTGCAGGTGCTACCATTAGAACGGTTGTAAACATTAATTCAGGAGGGAAAACAAAACTATCAGGAATGGTAGCTGGTCTAATGCTATTAGTTATTTTATTAGGATTAGGACCTGTTGCTTCTAAAATCCCCGCAGCTGTCTTAGCAGGAATCTTAGTTACGGTTGGTATTGGAGTAATGGATTACAAAGGATTAAAAGCCATCCCTTCTTTACCAAGAGATATTAAAATAGCGGGCATCAAATTAAGCTCAGAAGTAATTATTATGATTGTTGTATTATTACTTTCTACATTCTGGAATTTAGTATATGCCGTTGGTATTGGATTGGTCATCGCATCTTTAATGTTTATGAAGAAAATTGGAGATTTAACAGCGCAACAATCTAACGTAACTTCTTTAAAGGAAGAATCTTGGGCTGATGAAATTGGAATGACAAAAAAATTACGTGAGGAGGTTTTTATCAAACATATTAAAGGTCCTTTATTTTTTGGTTCTACAAGTGATTTTCAACAACTTATAAAGCAAATACCATCGTCTGCATCTACCATTATTATTCGGATGGATAGAATGGAATATATAGATCAATCTGGATTGTATGCGCTAGAAGATAGTATCGTAGAACTTACAAAAGATGGTAAAATTGTATTAGTCGTAGACTTACAAAAACAACCTAAATACATGATGGAACGTATTGATATTATTCCAGATTTAATTGCAAAGGAATATATTTTTACAGATTTTAAAACCTGCTTACAGTGGGTAAAAGATCATAAAGACTCATAAGAAATTATTGAGGAGACTGTCTTCTTCGGTGTATGATAGTATAGAAGATCTGTTGTAAACGCTATAGCTTATTACTAAAGGAATAAGCTATAGCGTTTATTTTTTTATAATAACGAACATCCTTATTGAAGTTCATTTTTCTTTTCATCAATCTCCTTAATGATTGCAGGAAATATAGTGGGAACAATTTCTTTTACAGGAGCGTATAAGATAGACGCATCTAAGGTCTGTTTTTCTATAAAAGGAATAGTGCTATTTACTCTGGCAAAAAAAACAAAAATTACGCTTAAAATTACCACACTCTTTAGGAGGGCAAAAACACCTCCTAATATTTTATTAATAAGTCCAAGCGCTACAAAATCTGCCATTTTTGTGAAGACCTTTCCTAGAGAAGATACCGCAATTACAATGGCTATAAAAGTAACTGCAAATGCCGTTAACGCAATATAATTTTCGCTCCACGCTACATACTTTTTTAAAATGTTTGCTGCAAAATAGGAGAAGTGAATTGCCCCGTAAATACCACCAATTAGGGCAATTAAAGACGCTACTTCCACAAAAAACCCTTTCATAAAACCTCTTATAAAAGCAATAATTAAAATAACTGCTATTACAATATCGAAGATGTTCATAATACTTGTCCTTTTTTTCAAATATAAGTAACTCAATGATATTCTTTGGTACTTTCTTGTTTGTATATTTACAAACATGTATGCTTTGGTAGATTGTAATAACTTTTATGCTTCTTGTGAGCGGGTATTTAACCCCAACTTACAAAACAAACCTGTTGCTGTATTAAGTAATAATGATGGTTGTGTAATAGCTAGAAGCGATGAGGCAAAAAAATTAAATCTCCCAATGGGTGCTCCTATTTTTAAATGGGAAAACTTCTGCAAGCATCATAAAGTTACCGTTTTATCCTCCAATTATCCGTTATATGGTGACATGAGCGCTAGAGTTATGACAATTCTAGAGCAGTTTTCACCCAATGTTGAAGTATATAGTATTGATGAAGCTTTTATAGATCTTACAGGGTTAGATCATCATAATTTTAGTGATTATGGAGCAAGCATTCGTAAAAGAATTTTAAAATGGACCGGAATACCAACCTGTGTAGGAATTGCTCCAACAAAAGCGCTCTGTAAAGTAGCTAACAAGATTGCAAGAAAGTTTCCAAAAGAAACCGGTGGCGTTTATGTGATTGATTCTGAAGAAAAACGCCTAAAAGCACTCAAGTGGACAGCCATTAAAAATGTGTGGGGAATTGGTCGTCGCTTAGAAAAACGCCTGATTGTAAAGGGGTGTAAAACAGCTTTTGATTTTACACAATTATCTGATGATTGGGTACGTCTAAATTTTTCAATTACAGAATGGAAATTAAAAAAAGACTTGGAAGGAATTCCAACCATCGAATTCGAAATAAAACAAACTAAGCGCTCTATTGCAACCACTAGAAGTTTTGAACAGACCTATTCAGATATTGAAAATATTACAGAACGAATATCTACTTTTGCTGCATGTTGCGCAGAAAAATTACGAGCACAAAAAACTAGTTGCCATATGATCATCGTCTTATTAAGTAGCGATCGTCATAAAAGAGATGTAGCACAGCACAACGCTTCAAAAACAATAGTTTTCCCATACCCTACAGATTCTACACTTAGCATTACAAAGGCATCTGTAGAGGCCGTGAAAACAATTTTTAAAGCAGGTGTAAAATACAAGCGTGCAGGGATTATTGTTACAGGACTGGTTCCTACAGACAATCATCAATTAAATTTATTTCTTCATGAAAACCCAAAGCACAAGCCATTAATGTCTGCAATAGACCGTCTAAATAAAAAATTTAAAACAACCACCATTAAATTGGCAAATCAAGACTTACAACGAACTTGGAAAATGAAACAAGAACGTCTGTCTCCAAAATATACCACAAAGATCAATGATATTATTACCGTAAAATAAATGACAAAATCGCTTCAATTTTTCACCCCAAAAGCATCAAATAGTACTGGTGCAATTTTTATTGACACAGGAATCTCAGCTGGATTTCCTTCTCCAGCAGACGATTTTAAAGAAACTAGAATTTCTCTAGATGAAGAATTAATTACCAATAAAGAAGCAACATTCTTTGCCAAAGTAAATGGGCAATCTATGATTGGTGCTGGTTTAGATGATAATGATTTATTAGTTATTGACAGAAGTCTTGAACCTGAAAATAATAAAATAGCTGTTTGCTTTTTAGATGGTGAGTTTACCATCAAACGATTAAAAGTAGATGGCAATAACATATGGCTACAACCAGAAAACCCAAAATATCCTATTATTAAAATCACCGAAGAGAATGATTTTGTTATTTGGGGAATTGTTACAAGTGTTATTAAAAAAGTATAGGTTCAGAATTATACCTTACCTACGTTTTACAAATTAAACAGAATAAATTCTTGTTTTTTTAGTTAGAAGTCCTAATTCAAATTTCGTTGTTCAATAAAAAAACGTTTCATCAACTGACTGCATTCGTTTTCTAAAATACCGCTAACTACTTTTGTTTTTGGGTGTAAGGTTGTCTGTAAATTAACAAAACCTCTTTGAGGCTCAGAAGCTCCGTATACAATCTTGCCTAGTTGGGCCCAATAACTTGCTCCTGCACACATTTGGCAAGGTTCTAAGGTTACATAAAGCGTACATTCTTTTAAATATTTTCCGCCAAGAAAATCGGCAGCAGCAGTAAAAGCTTGCATTTCTGCATGTGCTGTTACATCGTTTAAGGTTTCGGTGAGGTTGTGTGCTCTGGCAATAATTTTATCATTCATTACAATCACAGCCCCAACAGGAACCTCTCTTTTCTTAAAAGCAAACTCAGCTTCCTGAAGTGCTTTTTTCATAAAATAAGTATCGTTAAAAGGCTGAATCATTTCAAAAAATATTTATTCAATATTACAAATATCTTTTGAGTTGTAAAATTGTATTTTTGTAGCATGATGAATGCTTTACTTGACGCCATAAAATTTCCATCAGATCTTAGAAAACTAACTACAGATCAATTGCCAAAATTGGCAAAAGAATTGCGTGCGTTTATTATTGATATCGTAGCTACAAAACAAGGCCATTTAGGAGCTAGTTTAGGAGTAGTAGAACTCACCATTGCCTTGCATTATTTATTTGATACGCCTAATGATTTATTGGTATGGGATGTGGGTCACCAAGCATACGGACATAAAATTTTAACCGGAAGAAAAGATATTTTTGAGACCAACAGACAACTTCATGGTATCTCTGGATTTCCAAAAATAAGCGAAAGCAACTATGATACTTTTGGGGTTGGGCATTCTTCTACTTCAATCTCTGCTGCTTTGGGCATGGCGATTGCCTCTTCATTAAAAGGCGAAACAGAAAAACACCATATTGCAGTAATTGGCGATGCCTCTATTGCAAGTGGCATGGCGTTTGAAGCCTTAAATCATGCGGGTGTTAGTGATGCTAATTTATTAATTATTTTAAATGATAATGCCATTGGTATAGATCCTTCTGTGGGCGCTTTAAAAGAGTATTTAACCAAAGTAAAAACAGATAAGTCTCTAGCAAGAAACAATATTATACGCGCACTAAACTTTGAGTATTCTGGCCCTATAGATGGGCATGATTTACCCAAAGTTCTGTCAGAATTAGAACGTTTAAAAAGCGTAAAAGGGCCGAAGTTTTTACACGTAATTACAACAAAAGGAAAAGGTTTACAGCAAGCTGAAGAAGACCAAGTAACCTATCATGCTCCTGGAAAATTTGATAAAATTTCTGGTGAACGTATTAAAAAAGAAGCAAGTCTTTATACCAAATATCAAGATGTTTTTGGAAAAACTATTTTAGAATTAGCAAAACAAAATGATAACATTGTTGGAATTACACCAGCAATGCTAACAGGTAGTTCTTTAAAATTTATGTTTCAAGAATTCCCGAAAAGAACGTTTGATGTTGGCATTGCAGAACAACATGCCGTTACTTTGGCTGCTGGTATGGCAACACAAGGTTTAATTCCGTTTTGTAATATTTATTCTACGTTTTTACAACGAGCCTATGATCAAATAATACATGATGTAGCTTTGCAAAATCTACCAGTTATTTTTTGTCTAGATAGAGCTGGATTAGTGGGTGAAGATGGAGCTACACACCATGGTGTATTTGATATTGCTTATATGAGAGCCATTCCAAATATGATTGTTTTTGCGCCTAGAAATGAAGTAGAATTACGGAATATTTTATACACTTCTCAGTTGGGTTTACATCAGCCCATTGCCATTCGTTATCCCAGAGGAAGAGGGTTTTCTATTGATTGGAAAAAACCGTTTGAAGCCATTGAACTAGGAACTGGAGTTTGTTTACAAAAAGGAACAAATAGTGCCATACTCTCTTTAGGAACTATTGGAAATAATGTCACAAAAGCACTAGAAGAGTTGCCGAATATCGCTCATTATGATATGCGATTTGCGAAGCCTTTAGATGAAAAATTACTCCATACAATATGTGCTAATTTCAATCATATCATCACCATTGAAGATGGTGTGAAAAAAGGTGGATTTGGCTCAGCTATTTTAGAATTTATTGCCGAACATCACTATAAAAATTCAATTAAAATTCTGGGAATACAGGATGACTTTATAGAACATGGAACTATTGAAGAGCTTCAAAAAATGAATGGAATAGACTCAGGTTCTATCAGGCAAATTCTCAAAGATATAAATTTAGATTAGTAAAAGCTTTTGAGATTGCTACTTACATCATACTCCCTTGTATCTTTTTGTGAATTCGAATGGCATAACCATCAGACATTCTTGACACATAGCTGCAAACAGCCATGATTCTCTCGTAAGGTGATCTAGAGCTTACCTGAAATTCTTTGGGTAATAAATTGAGCAGTAAGCTATCATAATTGGTTGGAGTTCCTAGATGATGATTGTTTAAAGCAGTTACAAAAATGTCTAAAAGGTCGGCTATAATTTTATAACCTGCTACTTCTTTTTCTACTACTTCCTGACTCTTGTATATTTTTGAAATACTAATTTTTAAAATGTCATTTATTTGTGCTTCATAGGCACACTTATCTAGTAAAGACGTAGAAAAAGTTCCTTTTAGAATGGCCTCTTCGTTTGTTAAAAAAATTGCTACTGCTTCATTAATTAGCGTATTTATAGCCAATGCTCTTAGATAACTAACTCTATCTTTTTTAAATTTTAATGAATGGTATTTTTTTATATCAATGGTATCTTTAACCAGTTTAATTAAATACTCTAAGGCAAATTCTTCTTCTATTAATCCTAAATTTATTCCGTCTTCAAAGTCTATAATGGTATAGCAAATATCATCGGCAGCTTCTACTAAAAAAGTTAATGGATGCCTGTGATAACTAATTGCTGCTGTTGTAGACTTGTTTAGCAGGCCTAAATCTTCAACAATATCTAAAAAAGCTTCTTTTTCTGACTGAAAGCAACCGTATTTTTTATCTGCAATATGCTTGGTTGGTTTTTTTGGTAGTGACTCTTTAGGGTACTTTATAAAAGCGCCTAAGGTTGCATAAGACAAGCGCAGCCCACCGTAAACTCCTTCTCTATTTTCGGTCAAAATTTTAAGCCCGTTGGCATTTCCTTCGAAATCTATGAGATCTTGATATTCTTCTGCAGATAACGCCTCTTTGTATTGAGTTCCGTTGCCGGTTTTAAAATACTCTCCAATGGCTTTTTCTCCAGAATGACCAAAAGGCGGATTTCCAATATCGTGCATTACAGAAGCTGCAGCTACAATGGCGCCAAAATCATTAAATGTATATCCTAATTCTTTTAAGTTTGGATGGCGTTCTAACAATACTTTACCAACTCTTCTTCCTAAAGTTCTACCAACTACAGAAACTTCTAAACTATGGGTAAGCCTGGTGTGAACAAAGTCTGTTTCAGACAAAGGAATCACTTGTGTTTTATCTTGTAAACTTCTAAATGCTTCAGAAAATATAATTCTATCAAAATCTACTTCAAATCCCAAACGAGTTTCGTCTTGTTTGGCTCTTGGACGTTTTTGAAGGTCTCCAAAACGTTTTAAAGAAAGTAATTGTTCCCAGTTCATCATGCTCCTTTGATTTTGATTTATATAAAAAAAGAATCCCAAATATATTGAGATTCTTTTTTAAACGTACATTAATTAAATAATTTCTAAGATCCGCACATTAAGCAATCATCATCTGGGCCTCCATTTTTAGAAGAATCTACCATTGCTTTAAATTCTGCAGCAGACATTGGTCCTTCATTAGGCACTGGTGCTATTGCTTCTTCTTCTTTTGTAACTTCTTTCTTTTCTTTAGAAAGAGTAAACTGAATAGCGTTTACCGCAGATTTAGTTCTTAGGTAATACATTCCGGTTTTTAATCCAGATTTCCAACCATAAAAATGCATGGAGGTTAATTTGGCATAATCTGCATCTTGCATAAATAAGTTCAATGATTGAGATTGATCTATGAAATATCCTCTATGGCGTGCCATATCTATGATATCTTTCATACTCATTTCCCAAACAGTTTTATACAAGTCTTTTAAGTCTTGTGGAATTTTGTCTATGTGTTGAATAGATCCGTTTGCACGCATAATATCTTCTTTCATATTATTATCCCATAGTTCCATCTCTACCAAGTCTTCTAATAAGTGCTTGTTTACAACAATAAATTCTCCAGACAGTACACGTCTTGTATAAATATTAGAAGTATACGGTTCAAATGCTTCATTGTTTCCAAGAATTTGAGAAGTAGATGCTGTTGGCATTGGAGCTACTAATAACGAATTTCTAACACCGTGCTTGATAACATTTTTACGTAATTTTTTCCAATCCCAATTACCACTTAAATCTTCATCGTTAATTCCCCACATATTGTATTGGAATTCTCCTTCAGACATGGGTGATCCTTTAAATGTTGAATACGGTTCTTTTGCTTTTGCTATTTCCATAGAAGATTGAACAGAGGCAAAATACAAGGTTTCAAAAATATCTTTATTTAATTTTTTAGCCGCATCGGATGTAAATGGTAAGCGTAACATAATAAATGCATCTGCCAAACCTTGAACTCCTAAACCTACCGGTCTATGTCTAAAATTAGAGTTTTCTGCTTCTTTTACTGGGTAGTAATTTCTATCAATAACCGTGTCTAAGTTTCTGATGACTTTTTTGGTTACGTCATATAGTTTTTTATGATTGAAAAACTTTTCTCCAGCTTCGTTTTCAGAAACAAACATTGGTAGGGCAATAGATGCTAAATTACATACAGCTACTTCATCGTTGGCTGTATATTCCATAATTTCTGTACACAAGTTAGACGAACGAATGGTTCCTAAATTTTTGTGATTGGTTTTACGGTTTACTGCATCTTTATAGAGCATATAAGGTGTTCCTGTCTCTATCTGGGATTCTAATATTTTCTCCCAAAGCTCTCTCGCTTTGATTGTTTTTCTTCCTTTTCCTACTTTTTCGTAGCCTTCATATAATTTTTCAAATTCATCTCCATAGGTGTCAAATAAATGAGGACATTCATTTGGGCACATTAATGTCCATTGGCCATCTTCCTGCACTCTTTTCATAAATAAATCTGGCATCCACATGGCATAGAATAAATCTCTTGCTCTCATTTCTTCTTTCCCGTGATTCTTTTTCAGGTCTAGAAATTCAAAAATATCTGCATGCCAAGGTTCTATATACATGGCAAAAGATCCTTTACGTTTTCCTCCTCCTTGGTCTACGTAACGAGCCGTATCATTAAATACCTTTAGCATTGGTACAATTCCGTTAGAAGTTCCGTTAGTTCCTCTTATATAGGATCCTGTAGCACGTACGTTATGAATAGACAAGCCAATACCTCCAGCTGATTGTGAAATTTTAGCAGTTTGTTTTAATGTATCGTAGATTCCATCAATACTATCGTCTTGCATTTGTAATAAAAAACATGAAGACATTTGTGGTTTTGGCGTACCAGCATTGAATAAAGTAGGCGTAGCATGTGTAAAAAACTTCTTACTCATTAATTCATAAGTAGCAATAGCTTCATCTATATCATTTAAATGAATTCCAATAGATACCCGCATTAGCATGTGTTGAGGTCTTTCTACGATAATTCCGTTTAACTTTAATAAATAAGAACGTTCTAGTGTTTTAAACCCAAAAAAGTCATAATTAAAATCTCTACTGTAAATAATGGTAGAGTCTAGCTTTTCTGCATTGTCTGTAATAATTTTATACACTTCATCAGATAATAACGGTGCTTTTTTACCTGTTCTTGGATTTACATATTCGTATAAATCCAGCATGGTTTCTGAGAACGATTTTTTAGTGTTTTTATGTAGGTTAGATACGGCAATTCTTGCAGCTAGTTTTGCGTAATCTGGGTGAGCGGTAGTCATTGTAGCGGCAATTTCTGCAGCTAGACTGTCTAATTCTGGTGTAGTAACTCCGTCATATAACCCTTCAATTACACGCATTGCTACCTTTACTGGATCAACAATTTTGTTAAGCCCATAACACATTTTCTTTACTCTTGCCGTGATTTTATCGAACATCACTGGCTCTTTTTTGCCGTCTCTTTTTACTACATACATGCTGCTATTGTTTTTTAATTAGTTGCCAACCGCAAAAGCGGTTATATTATTTATTGGTTTTTCTCCCTGATAAAAAATCAAGGCCTCTTTTTAGAATAGACTTCTAAAAATCTGCATCAAAACTGATGCTTCCAGTCCCTCCAGATTTTACTCCGGCTTTTTGATATTCTGATACTCTTTTTTCGAAGAAATTAGTTTTTCCTTCTAAAGAAATCATTTCCATAAAATCAAAGGGGTTTGTTGAGTTGTATTCATGTTCACAATTAAACTCACCTAATAATCTGTCGGTTACAAATTCTAGGTATTGCGTCATTAACTTTGCATTCATTCCAATTAAACTTACTGGTAATGATTCTGTAACAAATTCTCTTTCTATGTTTAATGCGTCTACGATAATTTCTCTAATACGATCTTTAGGTACTTTGTTGATGATATGATTATTGTGAAGATGAACTGCATAATCACAATGCATTCCTTCATCTCTTGAAATTAGTTCATTAGAAAACGTAAGTCCTGGTAATAATCCTCTTTTCTTTAACCAGAAAATAGAACAAAATGCTCCTGAAAAGAAAATTCCTTCCACAGCTGCAAAAGCTATTAGTCTTTCTGCAAAAGAATCAGATTCTATCCATTTTAAAGCCCAATCTGCTTTCTTTTTAATGGCAGGAAAAGTTTCTATTGCATTAAATAATTTGTCTTTCTCTTCATCGTTTTTAACGTACGTATCAATTAATAAAGAATAGGTTTCTGAGTGCACATTCTCCATCATAATTTGAAATCCATAAAAGAATTTAGCCTCTGAGTATTGTACTTCATTTACGAAATTTTCAGCTAGGTTTTCGTTTACTATTCCATCTGAAGCTGCAAAAAATGCTAAAATGTGTTTGATAAAATAACGTTCCTCTTCTGAAAGTTTATTTTTCCAATCTAAAACATCTTCTGACAAGTCAATTTCTTCTGCCGTCCAGATACAGGCTTGTTGTTTTTTGTACCAATCCCACAAATCATCGTGCTGAATTGGAAATATCACAAATCTATTATCGTTTGGTTGTAAAATTGGTTCTTGTGTGAGCATTATTTTTTTGTTTTCTTTATTGTGGAAAAATTCTTCTTATGCTGGGGTTAACAAAGATTGAAAAAAAAGGAACAAATACAAAGTGGTACTTATTCACAAAACCCACTAAGTTTTTAACAAAACAGAAATTTACTAAAGAAAAGTCTTTTCCTTATTTTTTGTCAACACACTCACCTTTAGCTAATTAAATTGTTGTTTTTTTGCCAAGCCCTGTTCTCACTGGTATTCTTAAAACAAGCGTTTTTTAAAAAAATAATTTTATAATGGTTTTTTAAAAAGATTTTTTTATGTAAGTTTTTCAATTATTATTTTTCATAAGCTACACCTCTTAAATGACACTAATTTATTGAGGATTGTCTTCCTAAATGACTACTTATGATGATAAAAAATTAAAAAACAATTGAAGGCTTACTAATGTTATCAGAAAAACCTTATCATTAGAAAAAATACTCATTATCTGTATTTTTTATATTGTTTTAGAACGCTGCTGTTAATTGCATTGAAAATTCTAAATCAAAATTCACATCTCCTTCATCAGAAATAGCCATTCCTGATAGCTGAATAGTTACCGAACTGTTATTTAAAAATATCGTTTCTAATTGATCTAATACCGCTGTGTCAGTAATTTCAAATACAGAACCATTTAGAGCTTCTTGTGCAATATTTATATTTGAAATAACCGCAACGGTTGTTGCGTTTATTTCTATAGTTGCCGAAGTAATCACAGCATTTTCATTACCTGTTACATTTGCAAACGTATAACTTAAGCTGTCTATGGTAATGTCATTAATACTATTAAAATTAGAAACTAATTGATTTAAATCTCCTTCAATTACTTCATTAAAATTTATAGCAGTGCCGTTTGTTTCAAGAATTGTAACTGATGCAGATTCATTAATATTAGTAGTGGTAGTAACTTCAATTGAGTCTTCACAAGAAGAGATTAGAAGTAAGGTTAACAAGAGGGGAAATAATTTTTTCATTTGATGTATTTATTTAATGTTGAATTTTGAATGTACTTATTTATTTCCGTAATAGATGTTCTTGAGCCACTTTTTCTAATTCTGAATACCAGTGCTCTCCAAACTTTCTAATTAATGCTTCTTTTACAAACTTGTAAACAGGAACTTTTAATTCCTTTCCAAGAGAGCATGCATCGCTACAAATATCCCAGCTATGATAATTTACTGCGGAGAATTCGCTATAATCTTTTACTCTTACAGGATATAAATGACAAGAAATTGGCTTTTTAAAAGTTACAATTCCTTTATTATAAGCTTCTTCAATACCACAAAGTGCTGTTTTATTTTCATTAAAAATAAGGTATGCACATTCAGAATTATTTACTAATGGTGTTTCTAATTCTCCCAAATCAGTAACAATAGAAGTTCCCTGGTTTTCAATCGCTAAAATTCCTTCCCTTCTTAAAAAAGGTTTTAATGTTGGATATATCTCTTTTAAAATAAGTACCTCTTCTTTTTTAAGAGGTGCTCCAGCAACTCCTGAAACACAACACTCTCCTTTGCATTGAGAAAGGTTACATACGAAATCTTTCTCTATAAGGTCTTCTGATACAATGGTTTTTCCTAATTGAAACATTTTGCAAAAATAGTATAAAATAATTTCTATTTTTTATATTTTGATTCGCTTAGTTTTATAATTTTGCAATTTAAAATGAATAAAAATGAATTTTAACTTTAAAGAAATATTTACTGCATTTATGGTATTATTTGCGGTAATAGATATTGTTGGTAACATTCCAATTATTATAGATTTACGAAAAAAAGTAGGCCATATTCAATCTGAAAAAGCATCGCTAATTGCTGGTGTAATTATGATTGTCTTTCTTTTTTTAGGACAAAGCTTACTACAACTTATAGGAATTGACGTGTATTCTTTTGCTGTGGCTGGATCGTTTATTTTGTTTTTTATTGCTTTAGAAATGATTTTAGGCATTACACTATATAAAGATGATGAAGATGCAGGAACAATAACCGCAACTGTATTTCCATTAGCTTTTCCTCTAATTGCTGGACCTGGAAGCTTAACAACCCTACTTTCATTAAGAGCAGAGTTTCAGATAGAAAATATTATTGTAGCTGTGTTGTGTAATGTTATTGTAATCTACATAGTATTAAAAACCTCCCCAAAAATAGAGCGAATTATTGGTGCAAATGGTATTAAAATTATTAGAAAAATATTTGGCGTTATTTTATTAGCCATTGCTGTAAAATTATTTGCTGCTAATATACAGGCACTATTTTAATGGTTTTTGATGTTTTAATTATTGGCGGTGGTGTTGCTGGCATGCAATGTGCATTAGTTATTGGGTCTGGTCTCAAAAAGCCTTTTGCCATCGATAAAAAAGTTGGCATTATAATGCATCAAAAAAGTTCTCATTTACAGAATGCATTATTTAATAATGTATTAGGCTTGCCCTCTGGCACTCTTGGAGCAGATGTATTAACACAAGGGAAAAAACAATTAGCTGAAAATTATTCTGACATCTCACAAATTGAACATGAAAAAGTAATTTCGATTTCGGAGCATACTGGTTTTTATAGTATAAAAACAACCAAAAATAAGTACAAGACTACCATTGTTGTTTTAGCTTTAAATTATGCAAAACCTTTTTTAATTAAAGGGCTAGAAAATTACATAGAACCTCATCAAAGAGTAAAGGCCGTTAAAGACCGAATTCAATTAAAAAATGATGATTATTTAGTCACAAAAGGGCTCTATGTTTGTGGAACTTTGTCTGGCTGTAGAAGCCAGTTTACTATTGCCGCAGGAAGTGGTGCCACCGTAGCAACTGATATCTTAACACTCTGGAATAACGGAGAACATAGCCAAGTTCATGATAAAATCTAACGCAATTTTTTTTCAATCTTTCCTAAGATATTAAGAATTAAGATTGCCAAACCGACTAAAATTTCTATTGAAAAAATCTAACTAAAGGCTTCTTTTATCTAATAGGTTTATTACACCGCTAAACAAAAAAACGTCCCATATAAGTACCAGAATACTTTTCGATAAGATGATTTTTTTGTCTCAGAGATCTTTGTCATTTTCATGGAATCAACATTGATGAGTTCGAAAATTTTGAATTTTATGTTGAATGGAAACTGGGAGAAGGAGGTAATAGCGGCATTTTGTATCATGTTAAAGAAGGGCGTAATGCACCTTATGAAGCCACTCCAGAATACCAATTGATAGATGATTTGAAGTGAGGAGAGATCAATAATGCCACCCTTGTGTGGTTTAGTATTTATATCTAATTTTTTTAAAGTTTTTCAGTTAAAACAGCAAGTATGGTTTTAATTCCATCGCGGT
>ERZ1027208.203-NODE-203-length-28328-cov-56.084674_pt1 | contig 28328 bp, 30 predicted proteins | sample MGYA00520867_ERZ1027208 | MGnify/ENA primary metagenome ERZ1027208 (study PRJEB33311, sample SAMEA4378413) | marine metagenome | biome: Marine biome; feature: Fjord; material: Water | collected 2014-07-20T08:00:00Z/2014-07-... | depth 75 m ...
GGAGTGATTTAGAAACAGGGGATCCTGATTATATTCCTCGAAAACATACCGTTATTGTGCAACCGGGTTCAAAGGCCAGTTATTTGGTGACAGCAGACGCAATGGGAGGCTGGGCATTTCATTGTCATTTGTTCTTCCACATGTTGGGTATGTTTAGAAAAGTTGAAGTGAGTTAAGGAGGCTATGATGAAAAAATTATTATTAATCATCTGTATTTCTCTTGTATCAATGGCATCTTATTCAATGGGGCGTGATGATCCTCTACTAACTAAGGTAATGGTTGGTCAATTTGAATTACGTGACACAGAAGGAAGTGATCCTATTGTTTTAGAAGCGCAAGGCTGGGTAGGTAAAGACCTTAATAAATTTTGGCTGAAGGCGGATGTTGAAAAAGTCAGCGGTAAAACAGACGAAGCTGAATTACAGTTTTTATACAGCAGAGCTATTGCACCGTACTGGGATGTTCAAGTGGGCTGGCGCCACGACAAAATGCCAACCCCGAACCGAGATTGGTTAGCGATTGGTTTTCAGGGGCTTGCGCCGTATTTCTTTGAAATTGATGCAGCCGCCTTCATTGGAAATAATGGTCAAACAGCGCTTCGCCTTGAGGCCGAATATGAAATTATGCTAACGCAAAAGTTAATTCTCACGCCTGAAGTTGAAATCAATGCATACAGCAAAGATGACGAAGCAACGGGTGTGGGCTCAGGTCTGTCTGATATTGAGCTAGGACTACGACTTCGTTATGAAATTCGACGTGAATTTGCACCGTATGTAGGTGTGAATTGGAACAAGAAATATGGTGATACAGCAAACTTTTCCCGAGATGAAGGAGAAGATGTAAGCGATACTCAGTTTGTTGTGGGTATACGAGCTTGGTTCTGAAATTAATGTTTAAAGGAAAAAATAATGTTTAACAAAATAATTTATATCTCAATGTGGCTAATACTCGTAGCCTTTACAACAACAACTATAGCGGGTGGTGAGTCTACACATGCTCATAAACACGGTGCTGACGAGTCGGTAAATAAGCCTATGCAGATGCCATCCGAGGATCATGCGGGATATAAGATGCCAGCTATGGAACACGGAGAGAGTCATCAGCATGATTCAGAAGGCAGTGCGGTGGGTCAACCAGCTACCGAATCAGCGGCGACAAAGACCATTGCCGTGACAACTTTAGATAGCATGCGTTTTACGTTTTTGACTCAGCCTGATCTGAAAGCAGGGGATATCGTGAAGTTCGTCATTACCAATAAAGGGAAAATTCCTCATGAATTTTCTATAGGTGATGAAAAAGAGCAGCAAGCACATCGGAAGATGATGCGTCAGATGCCCGATATGCTTCATCAAGATGGCAATACGGTAACTGTTAAGCCAGAGGAAACAAAAGTGCTGACGTGGGAATTTAAAAGTGGGGACGTAGTTTTTGCGTGTAATGTGCCAGGCCATTTTGAAGCCGGTATGTTTCACAAAATATCCTTAAATTAACAAAATAAGAGTGGGATATGCATTGGGCTGTCGAGTAACTAGATAATCGGTTTTTAATATGAATATGAAATGGGAGTTAACCCGATGATTGTTGAAGATATTATGACAAAAACCGTTATTTGTGGGCAAATGACGGATTCCGTTGAAATGCTAGAGCAAGTAATGAAAAAGGCGGGCGTACAGTGTTTGCCGATTATTGATAATGCAGCTCAGTGCATAGGCGTAGTGAGTGCTATTGATTTAATTCAGCTACATGGCATTCAAGCCTTACTAAGGGATGATGTCCAAGCGTGGGAAATTTGTACAGAACCTGTTGTGGAAATTAGTCCTTACCAATCCCTTACAGTAGCAGCAGAATTAATGGTGAGTAACAAGCTGCATCATCTGGTTGTCACCAGCGCTGAGGGTCTCTTAGGCATTATCTCGTCAATTGATATTTTAGAAAAGAAGGTATTAAGGTAAGGTGCAGAGCTGGTTTGTAGTGACAATTGTCGCTTAGGAGTAGCAAATTAATAGCTCTGTATCGCATTGGTATCACTTAATTAAGTGAACTCTATGCCTGAAAATTGATGTGTATCAGGGATAGAGTAAAATGGGGGATGTTTTTGTGGAGCATTAATTAAGGAAGTAGTATCGTGTCAATAATCGTAATGAATTTGGTTTAGTGAGTGTACTTAAATAAATATAACAGTTTAATGTTTTTGTTGTTATTGCTCGTCTTTGTAGGCCAAGCAATGGCATCTGCTGTTATGCCTTATCAAAAAGACATCAATAATCAATCACATCATATGACAATGGATGGGGCGGGCGACTCGACTCATCTTATGCACGATATGGATCATTCTGGTTCGGCACCTGAGTCAACTTCTTCAGGTTGTGTTGATGCTGACTGTTATTGCCCAATGGGTGGTTGTGCATCAGCCATGTTGCCTACTACACCGTACAAGAGCGCAATACCTCTGAATTCGTTTCAAAAAAATTCTCAATTTCTGGTTTTGGTAACAAGCCAAATTCCTTCTTCTCTCTACCGTCCTCCTATTTCTCGTTAATACAGGATAAATCCGCTTAAATTTTGCGGCTTTATTATTTTTAAATCTGTATTTGGCGGGAGAATTTGCTCCCAATGTTTTACTTGCTGATGTTGTTAAATCAGTTCTGATTATGTGCTGCTATTTAGCATGATCAGTACCCATAAGGGGCACGATATGTTCATTTATCAACGCTTTCATAAGCGATTAATCCTTGTTTCTATGGTGGTTTTTACCATCGTTTTATCCTACTCAATACGCGTTGTGGCCGAGGGTCAGGGTGTATCTGTGTCTCACAATTCACCCGTTTTAACGGTCTACAAAAGACCAACGTGTAAGTGTTGCGGCAAGTGGGTTAGCCATATCAAAGAAAGCGGCTTTCAAGTGGAAACAATCAATCGACGTGATTTGTCCGATCTAAAAATAGATCGCGGTATACAACAGCGTTATCAATCCTGTCATACCGCCATTTCAAAAAATGGCTATGTGTTTGAAGGTCATATTCCCGCTAAATTTATTCAGCAATTTCTACAGGAAAAACCTAAAGGCGCGATTGGCCTATCAGTACCTGCGATGCCGGTTGGAACTCCGGGTATGGAGTATAGAAATAAATTTATGCCTTATCAGGTTCTTTTGTTGAAGGCAGATGGCTCAGCTGAGACCTACGCTCGGGTTAACTCACAAGAGGAGCAGTATTAATGTTAAATCATATTGTTGATTTACAGCCCATGCGCGGTGTGCGATCTGTATTGGTGCTTGGCATATTGGGTATGAGCTTAATATCGGTTAATGCCGCCGAGCTTGCTGAAGATGGAAGGCTGGAATTGACCTTGGCTGAGACTGTTAAGCTATCAAAGCTAAATGATCCTTGGTTGCTCGGTAATCAGCATACTCAACAGTCACTTGAATCAATGAGCATTGCTGCTGGTACATTATCTGACCCGAAAGTATCAGTTGGCTTGGCAAATTTCCCAACAGATACGTTTGACTCAGGGCAGGAAGCGATGACTCAAATTAAAGTCGGCGTATCACAAATGTTTCCGAGGGGAGACAGCTTGGCAATCAAGAAAGAGCAGCTTGAATTGTTGGGTGGTCAGTACCCGTATCAGCGCCAAGACCGTAAGGCCAAAGTAACTGTATTGGTAAGCCACCTATGGCTAGATGCCTATAAAGCACAGCAAAGTATTGCGCTGATTAATGACAAACGAGCTTTGTTTGAGGAGCTGGCAAATGTTGCACAAGCCAGTTATTCATCAGCTCTTGGTAAAACTCGGCTACAGGATATTGTACGTGCCCAGCTTGAACTCACGAGGTTGGATGATCGGCTGACAACGTTGAGCCAACATAACGACATGTTCCGTGCACGGCTGTCTGAATGGCTGAGTGACTATTTCGTTGATAATCGTTTGCAAACGTCGCTTGTTGAAAGTCAGAAACTGTCTACTAGTTTTGTATTAGCACGGCAACTACCAGATACCCAATTAGCTAATCCACAGCTTTATAGAGAGGTAACAGAAACCGATCCGCAGATACTATTTGATTACTTGTCTGATCATCCAGCAGTAAATGCAATAGGGCAAAAAATCAAAGCAAGTAGTAGCGCTATCGAACTGGCGCAACAAAAATACAAACCTGAATGGGGAATTAATGCCAGTTATGGTTATCGTGACAATGATCCGATGGGGAATGATCGTTCCGACCTTTTTTCAGTAGGAGTTACTTTCGATCTGCCACTGTTCACGAGTAATCGACAAGACAAGCTGGTTGAGTCGGCAGTGTCTCGAACAGAGGCGGTTAAAACGGAGAAGAGCCTGTTGCTCAGAAAGCTAATCGCTTCTTTTGAAACGACAAAGGCGCAGCTAGTTCGGTTAAATCAACGACAACAGCTGTTTCAGCAGCAGTTACTGCCACAGATGCACGAACAGGCCGAGGCTTCTCTCACCGCTTACACCAATGATGATGGAGACTTTGCCGAAGTGGTTCGTGCTCGAATTGCGGAACTAAATGCCGAGATTAACGCCTTGAATATCGATGTGGACAGGCAAAAAACGATTATTCAGTTGAACTACCTTTTTACACCCAGCGTCGATGAAGTCGTTGTAGGTAATCATCGCCTAGGAGAGATGAAATGAACAAAAATAAGAACTTGATAAGCACATTGATTGTAGGTGCAGCTATTGGTGCGGTGCTTTCGTTCGGCGCTTCTTCCTTTTTGGACCAATCGTCAAAAGATTCAGTGGCTCAGAATGCAGAGAGTGGTGAGAAAAAACCGTTGCATTGGGTTGCGCCGATGGATCCAAACTATAAGCGTGACAAACCGGGTAAATCTCCGATGGGGATGGACTTGATTCCTGTGTATGCGGAAGAAAGTGACAATACAGATGTGGGGCCGGGAGCTGTCAAAATATCACCGGAAGTAGTTAACAATCTGGGCGTGAGAACAGCAACAGTGCAGCGCAAAGCGTTGCATTTAGAAATAGCAACTGTCGGTTACGTTCAATATGATCAGGATCAGCTTGTTCATATTCATCCCAGAGTGGAGGGTTGGATCGAGAAGCTTTATATCAAAGCTGCGGGTGATCCGGTAAAAAAAGGTCAACCACTTTATAAAATTTACTCGCCGGCCTTGGTTAATGCTCAGCAAGAATTAGTCATGGCGGTGGGTAGAAAAAATCAACGCTTAATTAAAGCGTCTGAAGAAAGGTTAAGCGCCTTGCAACTTCCCAGTAGTACTATCAAACAATTAAAGAAAAGTAAAAAAGTTCAGCAATCGATTACCTTTTTTGCGCCACAAAGTGGCGTAGTTGACAATCTTAATATTCGTCAGGGTTTTTTCGTCAAGCCGGGTATGACGTTAATGTCAATCGGTACGTTAGAGCAAGTATGGGTGGAAGCAGAAGTATTTGAACGGCAGGCCTCCAGCGTTTCTGTCGGTGTCCCGGTCTCCATGTCACTTGACTATTTACCGGGTAAAATTTGGCAGGGTGCGGTGGATTACGTGTACCCCACGTTAAACCCTAAAACACGGACGGTAAAAGTTAGGCTGCGTTTCAATAATGAAAATGGCTTGTTAAAACCAAATATGTTTGCTCAGGTCGTTATTCATGCAAAAAATTCAGAAGATACCCTACTTGTGCCTGCGGAAGCGGTCATTCGTACGGGAAATGTGAACAGGGTTGTGCTCGCACTTGGTGAGGGTCGTTTCAAATCTATCGAAGTTAAACTGGGGCGTCTTGATAATGATTCGGCTGAAATTCTAGAAGGGTTGGGAGAAGGTGAACGTGTCGTGACCTCTGCACAATACTTACTCGATTCTGAATCGAGTAAGACATCCGATTTCAAGCGTATGAATCACCAAAGTAATGATGAGGCGAAAGTTGATGCTTCTTCTGTATGGACTGAAGCAAAAATCAATAGCTTGATGGTTAATCACAGAATGATAAATGTGACACATAAGGCGATAGCTGAATGGGGCTGGTCAGACATGACAATGGATTTTATTGCCGCAGAATCGATTGATTTGAGCCGCTTAAAAGAAGGCATGAATTTGCAAATAGAGATTCAAAAAGTGCCAGATGGCAATGTGGAAATTGTGAATATACGCATCCTTGACTCGGAAGCCTCAATGCCGATGGATGAAAAGATGTCTGCTGATCCATCCAGTAACCTTGTGAATAATTAGGAGTAAATGATGATAGCTTCAATTATTCGTTGGTCAGTCGGTAATCGGTTTTTCGTATTACTAGCGGCAGCTATTATGGTTGGTGTCGGCCTTGTTTCCCTTAAAAACACGCCAGTCGATGCTTTGCCTGATCTTTCTGATGTTCAGGTGATTATTAAAACCAATTATCCGGGGCAAGCTCCTCAGGTGGTGCAAGATCAAGTCACCTATCCTTTAACGACGGCCATGCTGTCAGTGCCCGGTGCCGTAACGGTAAGGGGTTATTCGTTTTTTGGTGATTCCTATGTGTATGTGATCTTCGATGAGGATACTGATCTTTATTGGGCACGCTCTAGAGTGCTGGAATACCTTAGTCAGGTAGCGCCTTCATTACCCGCAAATGCGAGACCGCAATTGGGCCCCGATGCGACAGGGGTAGGCTGGGTTTACCTATATGCACTCGTAGATAAAACGGGTAAGCACGACATCAGCCAACTGCGTAGCTTACAGGATTGGTTCTTGAAATATGAGTTGCAAACCGTTCCTGGGGTATCTGAAGTTACCACGCTAGGCGGGATGGTTAAGCAGTATCAGGTGAAAGTAAATCCAGATAAATTGCGTGCCTTTGGTATTCCGCTTTCGTTGATTCAAACTGCCATCAAACGGGGTAATCAAGAGATCGGTGCGTCTGTTGTTGAGATGGCTGAAGCTGAATATATGGTGCGTGCGACAGGTTACATTAAGAATGAGAGTGACCTTGGAAATATTCCACTGGGTGTGAATGAAAATGGAACACCTTTGTTACTTAAAGATGTTGCAGACATTGGTGTCGGCCCACAAATGCGCCGAGGGATTGCCGAGCTGAATGGTGAGGGTGAAGTTGTTGGTGGCATCATCGTTATGCGCTTCGGTGAAAATGCACAAAAAACTATTGATGGCGTTAAGGCAAAACTTGAGCTGCTTAAACAAGGCTTACCTGAAGGAGTGGAAGTCGTTACAGTCTATGATCGCAGTGGTTTGATTGAACGTGCGGTTGAGAATCTAAGCTTTAAGTTGTTAGAAGAATTTGCCGTCGTTGCTTTGGTTTGTATCATTTTTCTATTTCATGTGCGCTCATCGCTGGTGGCGATTGTCAGTTTACCCGTTGGTATTCTGGGCGCCTTTAGCATCATGTATTTGCAAGGTTTAAACGCCAATATTATGTCGTTAGGGGGGATTGCCATTGCTATTGGCGCGATGATTGATGGCGCCATTGTGATGATTGAAAATATGCATAAGCACATGGAGCGAACGCCTATTACTCAGGAAAATCGCTGGCAAATTGTGGCTGAGTCTGCGAGTGAAGTTGGGCCTGCATTATTTTTCAGTTTGCTGATTATTACCGTCAGTTTTGTCCCCGTGTTTACCCTAGAGGCTCAGGAAGGGCGGATGTTCTCACCGCTTGCGTTTACTAAAACCTATGCGATGGCGGTCTCAGCCGCACTCGCAATAACGCTAGTACCCGTGCTGATGGGGTATTTTATTCGGGGAAAGGTATTACCTGAGCACAAAAATCCAGTCAATCGTCTGTTGACTGCGGGTTATATGCCGGTTTTAAAAAAAGTCCTCATATTCCCAAAAACGACGCTATTCTTGGCCTTGTTGGTCTTCGCGCTGGGTTTGTGGCCATTGGACAAAATAGGTAGTGAGTTTATTCCTCCACTGGATGAGGGTGACCTGATGTATATGCCGACAACTTACCCGGGTATTTCCATCGGTAAAGCTCGTGAGTTGCTGCAACAGACTGATAAATTAATTCGTACAGTTCCAGAGGTTCAAACTGTTTTTGGTAAGGTGGGACGTGCGGAAACGGCGACCGATCCAGCACCCCTTACCATGATTGAAACCTTTATTCAGTTTAAGCCTAAAGATCAATGGCGTGAAGGTGTAACCTCTGAAAGTCTGAAAAAAGAACTGGATGCGTTAGTGCAGATACCGGGTGTTACTAATGCATGGGTAATGCCCATCAAAACGCGCATCGATATGCTGGCCACGGGGATCAAAACACCAGTAGGAATCAAGATATCAGGACCGGAGTTATCTGAAATACAAGTGATTGGCCAACAACTGGAAACCATTCTTGCGGATGTTCCAGGTACCGCCTCGGTGTATTCAGAACGTGTTGCTGGAGGCCGTTATATCAAGGTGGATATACAACGGGAAAAAGCTGCTCGTTATGGTCTTAATATTGCGGATGTTCAACAGGTGGTTGCCACGGCAATTGGTGGCATGAATGTGTCGCAGAGCATTGAAGGACTGGAGCGTTATCCCATTAATATTCGCTATCCACAGGACTTTCGAAACTCGCCAGAGCAAATATCCCTGTTGCCAATAGTGACCCCAGCTGGTCAGCGCATACCTTTAGGTGATGTGGCGAATGTTTTTGTAGAAGACGGCCCTCCAGGGATTAAAAGTGAAAATGCAAGACTTAATGGCTGGTCTTTTATCGACATAGAAGGTGTGGATATTGGCAGCTATGTTGTGAAGGCTCAGAAAGTTGTGGCTGAGAAGCTCAAGTTACCTGCTGGTTATGCCATTAGTTGGTCGGGACAGTATGAATACATGATGCGTGCGAAAGAAAAGCTGACTTATGTAGTGCCCTTAACCCTAGCCATTATTGTCTTTTTGCTGTTCTTGAATTTTCGAAATTTTGCCGAAGTGGGCATTATCTTGGGTACCTTGCCACTCGCGATGGTGGGCAGTATTTGGTTGATGTACATAGAGGGATTTAACTTCTCAGTCGCTGTCGGTGTTGGTTTTATCGCATTGGCGGGTGTGGCGGTAGAAATTGGTGTGATTATGTTGGTATATCTAAATCAGTCCTATGTGGCGATGTTAGGAGAATGCCAGCAAGAGGGTTCGTCACCTAACGAGGAAACCTTGAGTCATGCTGTATTACAGGGTGCAGGATTGCGTGTCCGCCCAGTGATGATGACCGCTGCCGCAATTGTTGCCGGTTTGCTCCCCATTTTATACGGCACAGGAACGGGTTCCGAAGTCATGAGCCGGATTGCTGCGCCTATGGTGGGCGGCATGGTTAGCGCAGTAGTTCTTACGCTGCTTGTTGTGCCAGCTATTTATTACCTGTGGCGTAAAAAATCGATTACTCAAATCGTTAAAGAGGAGCTTTAAAATGAAAAAACGCACTGATTTCAGCCTATCTCGACATCGGTTCGTCACGGGCGGCGCTGCGGGAGGTTCTTCTCCACATGATCATGGAGAAAAAATGCAGGATAAGGAACATATGACTTCGGGTAGTGGTGGAGACGAAGGGATGAATATCCTTGTAATGTGCCGGGGCATTTTGAAGCGGGTATGGATCGCAGGATGGAAATTAAGGAATGAAGGTCAATGGAGATTTATTAATGTCCTTGACCTGTGTTTTAGACATAGGTTTAGAGTACGAATAGAGTGAAGTTGCTCACAGGTTTTAAAACCTGTGTTTTAAGTACTACTGTTTTGAGATGGAGTTTTAGCGATGAAAGTAAGTGAACTGGCAGAAGAGGTAAAAACAACTCCAGATACCGTGCGTTATTACACGCGAATGGGATTGTTATTACCGCTCAAGAGTGAGACGAATGGCTACAAAGACTATCGCGAAAACGAACTGCACCGATTGCGTTTTATTTTGAATGCTAGGCAGCTAGGTTTTTCGGTTAAAGACATTAGCCAGATACTGACGGAAGCGGCAAAGGGCAAGACGGCTTGTCCTTTGGTAAAGGAGCTTTTAGAGAAACGTCTTGAAGAAACAGAGCAGCTTTTTCAGCAAACCCTAGCACTTAGAATCCGAATGCAGTCAGCAATTAGTGAGTGGAAAAACAAACCAAACATAGCCCCAACGGGCCATATGATTTGTCATCTAATTGAAGGGTTTAGCAGTTCACCTGAAAAGGAATAATAATATGCAAGAGATAAACAAGAATGCCGAAAATAGCCTCGTTGAAGGGGATGAGATATCTCGTCACTCAACCTCAAGTGAGTTAATCATTGAAGGTGCAAGCTGTGCCAGTTGCGTTGGAAAAATTGAAACGGCGCTAAAACAGGTATCCGGCGTGGATGATGCGGTGATGAATTTTGCTCAACGCACGGTAGCCGTTGAGGGTAATGTGTCGACAGAAACTCTTATTAAAGCCGTAGAGGGAGCCGGATACAACGCCAAGGTAAGCGACGCAGACTCAGAAGACGAATTACTGGATCAAAAAGAGCAGGCAGATGAGGCGTATTATAAGCGTTTGATGCGTGAAATGAGTATTGCGCTCGGTCTCGGTGTGCCGTTGATGCTATACAGTATCGCCGGTGGCCCGATGACGGTTGAAACAACGTTTGAACGTAGTATCTGGCTAGCCATCGGCTTATTGTGTGCCGCTGTGATGTATTTTTCAGGCAAACACTTTTATGTTGGTGCATGGAAATCCTTTGCCAATCACAGCGCTAATATGGATACCTTGATTGCGCTTGGTACCGGTACTGCCTGGTTGTATTCGATGGTTGTGGTGTTCTTTCCTCTCGCATTGCCAGAAATGGCTCGACACGTCTATTTTGAGGCCACTGCCATGATTATCGGCTTGATTGACCTTGGCTTGGCGCTGGAAGTAAAAGCACGAGGTCGTACCAGTGAGGCGATAAAACGGCTGATTGGTTTGCAGCCAAAAACGGCGCGCGTTATTCGTGATAACAAAGAGCTTGATATTGCGATTGAACAGGTTTTACTGGATGACTTGGTGCGTGTTCGTCCGGGTGAAAAAATACCGGTTGATGGCGTGGTGATTGAAGGACAGTCTGCGATTGATGAATCAATGTTGACTGGTGAACCGATGCCGGTTGAGAAACATAAAGACGATGAAGTGGTTGCGGGTTCCATCAATAAAAGTGGTTCAATTATTTTCAAAGCGACGCGCGTCGGCAAGGATACGGCACTGGCGCAAATCATCAAGATGGTCAAACGCGCGCAAAATTCCAAACCACCGATAGGCCGCTTGGCCGATGTGATCTCCGCTTATTTTGTACCGGTCGTGATGATTGTGGCAGTTGTCAGCGCGCTGGTATGGTTGAACTTTGGGCCTGAACCGGCGGTTGCTTTTGCGATTGTTTCGGCAACGACTGTGCTTATTATTGCTTGCCCATGTGCTCTAGGTTTGGCCACTCCGATGTCAGTGATGGTCGGTGTGGGTAAAGCGGCAGAAGCGGGTGTGCTGATTCGCAATGGGGAAGCGTTGCAAACCGCCTCAAAAATTACCGCGATGATCCTCGATAAAACCGGCACCATTACGCTGGGAGAACCCAAAGTCACCAATATTCACTTGGTCAATGCCCCCGATGAAGATGAGGTGCTTCAACTGGCTGCCAGTCTAGAAGCCGGTTCAGAGCATCCATTAGCCCTTTCTATCGTCGAGTCAGCTGCCGAACGCGGGTTAATGCCCGAGAAAGTTGAAAATTTTGCTGCCATTTCAGGGCATGGTGTGGAAGGCGTGGTAGGAGACCTCGCCTTACTTTTTGGTAATGAAAAATTAATGCAGGATAAAAACATAGCCGTTGATAACGCTGCCATAGAAACAGCTCAAGAAATGGCAGCAGAGGCAAAGACGCCGATGTACTTTGCGATTGATGAACAACTAGCCGCGGTGATTGCGGTAGCGGACCCAATTAAAGAAGACTCAATATCGGCAATTGAACGGTTACAGCAAAATGGCATTCGTGTAGTGATGTTAACGGGTGATAACCGTGCAACAGCAGCAGCGGTGGCAAAAAAGGTGGGGATTACAGAGTTTTTTGCCGAAGTGTTACCGGAAGATAAAGCCAAAAAAGTAGCTGAGTTGCAAATGCAAAATGAAGTGGTTGGCATGACGGGTGATGGTATTAATGATGCCCCCGCACTGGCATTGGCCAATGTTGGCTTTGCCATCGGTACCGGTACTGATGTGGCCATAGAAAGCGCTGATATTACCCTAATGCGCGGATCATTACATGGATTGGCCGATGCCATTGCGGTCAGTAAAGCGACGTTACGTAATATTAAGCAGAACTTATTCGGAGCCTTTATTTATAACGTAGCGGGGGTACCTTTTGCCGCAGGTGTTCTGTATCCATTTATTGGCGTTTTATTAAATCCAGTGATTGCCGGTGCAGCGATGGCGTTGTCTTCACTTACCGTGGTGAGTAATGCTAATCGTCTACGTTTATTTAAACCGCAAGAACATTAAAAGGAGTAGGTAAGCATGTTAATTATTAATACGTTAGGGGTTCTACTCATTGCTCTCATTGTGTGGTGGTTCTGGTTGTATAAACCCAAAGAAGTGGTCGTTTCAGAAGAAGGAATTATCGTTACGGTCGAGGACGGTACATATCAGCCATCAAGGTTGAAACTGACTTCAGGCAAGCCCGTGACGATTCAATTTATGCGTAAGGATGCCTCTCCCTGTGCAGGAACGGTGTTGTTCCCTGATTTCAATATTAGTGAAGAGTTACCACTGGGAAAAAATAAAACCATCATGTTGCCTGCGATGGTAAAAGGCGAATATGCCTTTCACTGCCAGATGCAAATGTATCGTGGCACATTATTGGTGGATTAACGCGCTATAGGAGTCTGAAATGAGTATTAAAAAAATAACCGCAATCATTGATGAATTGCAATTGGATGCGGTTGAAAAAGCACTTGAATTACACGGTGTAACAGGGTTTACCGTACAGGCAGTCAAAGGGCGAGGTAACTATTGCAATACATATTCGCGCAATCATCTGGTTAATCACGCCCAAATTGTGATTTACACCGGTGATCAGCATGCCCGCAGCATTACAACGTTAATTATGCAGACGGCGGATGTTGGTGCTGAAAGCGAAGGGCTAGTAGAAATCACATCGGTCGATGAGTTGTTCTGGGTACATGAACAATCCCCTGCCGTTGTCGATGAATTTAATTACTTCGAGGTGGATCATGGCGGATAAAAAAGGGTCTTTCTGGCTCACTTACAATGGGTTGGCATCTATCATTTTGATCGGTGTGGCGAGTTATTTCTTACTGATTGAACATCGAGACCATTTATTTCAATGGCTACCGTTTTTACTTCTGGCTCTATGCCCACTGATGCATGTATTTATGCATGGTGGTCATGGCGGACACGGAGGTCATAAACCTAAAAGTGACGATGAAACGAAGGGATCGGAAGAAGAGGCTTATCGTCGTGGTATTGAGGAAGGGAAAAAGCAATCGGGTCAAGATCATGAAAACGGAGAATAACCATGCACGGTGAATCAGGCTATGGGCTTTGGATGTTGGTGTTTTTGAACTCTGCGATATTCATCTTCTTTGCTTTCAGCTTTACTAAGCCGCAGACAAAATCTGATTGGCGCAGCCTAGGGGCTTTTTCAGCGTTTGTCGTTGCTCTGTTTACGGAAATGTATGGCTTTCCATTGACGATATATTTCTTATCAGGATGGCTGACAGAGACCTTTCCCCAAGTTGATTTTTTGGCCCACAACAATGGCCATCTATTGCATACCCTGTTGGGTTTTGAGGGCGATCCTCACTTCGATCCTTTGCATATTGCCAGTAATGTTGTAATCGTTTTGGGGTTCTTCTTATTGTCAGCTGCTTGGAGTGTATTGCACGCAGCACAACAGACACGCTCATTAGCGAAAACGGGCTGGTACGCGCGTTGTCGTCACCCCCAGTACGTCGCTTTTATCATGATTATGTTTGGTTTCTTGTTGCAGTGGCCAACGATTCCGACATTGGTCATGTTCCCGATTTTAGTTGCTGTTTATGTGCGGCTCGCTAAGCGAGAAGAGCAAATGGCAATATCAGAATTTGGTGATGAATATCGCCAATATATGGAAGAAATACCCGCATGGGTACCTAGGTTTAAAACAAAACCAATGTCAACAACATGAGGAAAAGACAATGAAAAAGTTCATAACAGCAATCGCGTTAACAACAGTATTGGCGTCACCTGTTTTTGCAGCAAGCCATCATAAACATGACGGTAATATGAAAGGTGATCAGATGCAAAGTAACCAAATGCAAGGCGGCATGATGGACCAGAAGAAAATGCATGAGCACATGCAGTCAATGCAAAAAATTATGGCGGATATCAAGCAGGAAAAGGATTCCACAAAAATGCATCAACTAATGCAAAAGCATATGCAAAGCATGCAAAAAGGCATGCATATGATGGGTGGAAATATGAAGGGTAAGCAAGGAGGCATGATGAACAATAAGGATATGTCGCCCATGAAAATGGAGGACCGCATGAACATGATGGAATACCGGATGAAGATGATGCAAATGATGATGGATCAAATGATGGAGCACAGCGCCCAAGCAGAAGATAGTGCCTTTCTGGATTCCGTTACAGAGGGCGGCTCTGATCGGTAATCCATCTTAGCGCACAACTATAGAAGTTAGCGCAAACATTGAGTACGCGTGTCGTGTAACTGGTGGGCCGTAACATGGCCCGCCAATGACCAAAGAGGTGATGATGCATTACGAAAACTGGAGTGGATGGATGGGTTTGCATATGCTGTTTTGGCTGCTGCTATTGATTGTTTTAATAGTCATCGTTGTGAGGTTGTTATCGCCCAATAAAAATGAGGATAAGTCTGCGAAGCAGATTTTGGATCGACGTTATGCAAAAGGTGAAATAAGTAAAGACGAATATGTAGAGATGTTAAAGGACTTAGAGAATTAGGAGATTTATTATGAGTAAAAAAGAACATAGATTAGGCGTTTCCGAAGTGAATTTGGTCATTCGCCATTTGAAACTTGAAAGTGTGACGCCTGAAAAAATTCGTGCGGTGGTAGAAGAAATTGATCAGTTATATGGTTTGGATGGTGTGTCATTTGATGAAAAGTCACAGGTGATCAATTTGGCCTACGATGCATCACGAGTAGGTATTCAGGGAATTGAGGAGATATTTGAAAAGCACGGGGTAGATATTAGCCACGATTGGTGGACTAACTTAAAAGAGGGTTATTATCGTTTTGTGGATGATAATGTAAAAGATAATGTGAAACATAAGTCCACATGTTGCAACAAAATACCGCCCGGAGCAGGTAAAAAATAGTTGGGTTGTAGTTACTAGGTATTAAGGATAATCGGCAATGAAACGAGACGATGCATTGATTGTTAAGGACGTGGGGATAGATACCCACCAGGAACCCGTCGCATATATGCGTGAGGACTGCCATGTTTGTCGCGCTGAAGGTTTTGATGCCAGTTCCCGCGTGCTGGTTATTTCGGGTGAAAACAGGCTTATTGCGACGCTCAACGTAGTCGACAAAAAGCTTTTCCCGCAAAACCATGTTGGCCTGTCACGAATTGCCTTAGAGCGATTGAAAGTTCAGTCAGGGGCAAAGGTCTTCATCGGTCATGCGCCAGTCGTGGAGTCGTTACGTGCCGTGCGCAAAAAGATTTACGATCATGCGCTCAACGATGATGAAATACTGGCGATCATTACAGACATAAGCGAGCATCGATACAGCGATATCGAAATTGCCAGTTTTCTCAGTGTCTGTGCTGGCAGCCGGCTTAATACCGATGAAATCATTGGCTTGACCCGCGCAATGGTGGCCTGTGGTAAGCGCTTGACTTGGCCGGGCAACGAGCGTGTGTTTGATAAGCACTGTATCGGTGGTTTGCCGGGTAATCGCACGACGCCGTTAGTGGTTGCGATTGTTAGCGCAGCGGGTTTGATCATACCTAAGACGTCATCGCGGGCCATTACATCCCCTGCGGGTACGGCGGATACGATGGACACCCTAGTTAATGTCACCTTGCAACTAGAGGAGATTAAAAAGGTAGTTGACGAAACGGGGGGCTGCCTTGCTTGGGGTGGTGCTGTCAAGTTGAGCCCAGCCGACGATTTGTTGATTCGTATTGAACGGGCACTGGACTTAGATGGCGAGGGGCAGCTAATTGCCTCGGTGCTTTCAAAAAAAATTGCGGCCGGTTCTACGCATGCGATTATCGACATCCCTGTTGGAGATACGGCAAAAGTTCGTTCTCAGGCCGATGCTGATCGATTGGCTAGTTTATTTTCGCATGTGGGGAAAGCCTGTGGTCTTCAAGTGCGTTGCATTATCAGTGACGGTAGTCGCCCAGTTGGTGCAGGTATTGGACCAGTCGAAGAGGCGCGTGATGTCTTGGCTGTGCTGCAATGCCAGCCTAAAGCACCCCAGGACTTACGTAATCGTTCAATTTTACTTGCTGCGCACTTGCTGGATTTGGCGTATGCCGAAGGTCTAGATAATGCCTTAAGAAAAGCCACTGAACTGCTCGACAGCGGCAAGGCTTGGGCACAATTTCAGCGCATAGTAAAAGCACAAGGTGGGTTTAAAACGCTACCCGAAGCAAATTATCAGGTTGTGGAAAAAGCCGCTTGTTCTGGTGTTATTCAATCCATTGATAACCGAAAACTTTCGCGTTTTGCCAAGTTGGCAGGTGCCCCTGTAGATCCCACAGCAGGATTAAGACTTCATGCAAATGTGGGCATGTACGTTTGTGCTGGGGATCCTCTGTTTACCTTGTACAGCGATAGCGTAGGCGAGCTTGATTATGCGTTGGCGTATTACCGTGATAACCCAGATATCTACCAAATTGGAGGAGTGTCATGACTGTTAGGAACGAGACTCAAATCATTGTTTTTTGTTATGAGCCCCATGATCTAGTGGATAGTTTGTGCATTAAACTTCCGGCCATTGAAGGACGAATTAATACCCGTTCATTTCCAGATGGTGAATCTTATTTGCGTATCGAAACACCGGTTGAAGGTAGCGACTGTATTATTCTGGCTGATTTATCGCATCCAAATAACAAATTTTTACCCTTTGTTTTTTTAGCAGCTACCTTGCGTGAGTTAGGCGCATCAAGCGTAGGATTGTTGGCGCCCTACTTAAGTTATATGCGTCAGGACCGTCGTTTTATCGAAGGGGAAGCAGTAACGTCTCGCATTTTTGCCAAGCAGTTATCTCAACAGGTCGATTGGCTTGTGACTGTCGATCCTCATTTACATCGTTATCACTCACTGGATGAAATCTACGATATTCCCTGCCATGTCGTGCAGGGGGCAAGCGCACTCGCTGGGTGGTTAAAGGGACAGGAAAAGATGTTTCTGGTGGGGCCGGATGCGGAAAGTGAGCAATGGGTATCGGAAATCGCGGCCCATAGTGGCCACCCCTTCATTATAGGAGCAAAACAGCGTTATGGTGACCAAGATGTGGTGGTGACACTACCTGACCTAGCACGTTTTCAGGGTTACACCGCGATGATCATCGACGATGTTATCTCAAGTGGGCAAACCATTCTAAAGTGTATTGAAGCACTTAAAACTCAGGGTATTAATAGCATCAAGTGTGCCGCTGTACACGGTATTTTTGCAAACGATATTGACCAGGTATTGATCGAGAGCGGGTTGACTCAATTAATTACAACTAACACCATTCCTCACTTGTCCAATAGGATGGATATTGCGGATCTTTTGCTTGAGCCTGTGTTGGAGTGCGTGCGTGTTGCTAGGGAGAGTAAGCCATGAAAATTACTTTTTTAGGTGGTACCGAAACAGTTACTGGGTCGAAATACCTGGTAGAAACTCAAACTACGCGAGTACTCGTGGATTGTGGCCTTTTTCAGGGTTACAAGTTGTTACGTAAGCGCAACCGGCAACCCTTACCGTTTGATATCAAGAAACTGGACGCTGTGTTGTTAACTCATGCTCACTTAGATCACTCAGGCTATATACCCGCTCTGTATAAACAAGGCTTTCGCGGCCCAGTCATTACCCATCATGCTACCAAAGATCTATGCGCTATTTTATTGGCTGATAGCGGGCATATTCAGGAAGAGGACGCAAGGTTTTATGCCAAGTACAAAATTGGAAAACACCAAAACCCGCAACCGATTTATGACCGTGCTACGGCTGAAAAAAGCATGGAATTATTTGAGTCGGTGGAATTTGAAGAGGATTTTTCTATAGGTGATATTGATGTCTGTTTGCATGGTGCAGGTCATATTCTTGGCGCTGCTAGCATCATCTTGAAAGCAGAAGGTAAACGTGTAGGGTTTTCGGGCGATGTCGGTCGGCCGGATGATGTACTCATGAAACCGCCAAAAGCACTTCCTGAACTGGATTTGTTACTGCTCGAATCCACCTATGGGAATCGTCGCCATGATACACATGATTCATTTCAGCAATTGGCGGATGTGGTAAATCAAACGGCTAAAAAAGGCGGCGTGTTATTAATACCCAGTTTCGCTGTTGGCCGCGCACAAACACTGCAACATATGCTGACTACCTTAATGTCGGATGGGCGCATTCCAAAGATGCCCGTTTATCTGGATAGCCCGATGGCGATAAATGTATCTAATATTTATTGCCGCTATCGAAATGAGCATCGTTTGACGCCTGAGCAATGTGAGGCCATGTGTAGTGCGGTTACTTATACGCAGAGTGTAAGTGATTCTAAAGCTATAGACGGGCAGCGTTTCCCTCACATCATTATCGCCGGTAGTGGTATGGCAACAGGGGGCAGGATTTTACATCATTTCAAGCGGCTTTTATCTAATCAACATACGACGGTTTTGTTTACTGGCTATCAGGCCGGCGGAACACGTGGTGCAAAAATGCTGGATGGCGTAGAGAGCATCAAAATTCATGGCCAGTGGTTACCCGTTCGGGCGCAGGTCAAGGTAATGAGTGGTTTGTCAGGGCATGGCGATTACCTAGATATGGAACGTTGGCTCAAGCAGTCATCACAACGGAAAAATTTGCAAATTCAACTGGTTCATGGAGACCCCGATGCATTGGAAGGGATGCGTGATCATTTGCATCGAACAACGGCCTTTAGTGTAGAGGTCGCTGGATATAACAACATACTAACAATATAGAGGATAAGATTATGCAAGTAGAAACCTTAAGGGATGTTTTGAAATGGACACGAGAAGCGCATCAGCATCTGGCTAGTTGTATGCAACATTGTGCTGGCGAAAATGAGAGTGCACGTGCAAAGCTCTTGCTCGATTATCTGGCAGATCATGAGCAAAAACTTGTGGAAGTGCTTGATGAGTTCGAGAAAACAGCAAATGTCAGTGCGCTGAATACCTGGTGTATCGAATACCTTCATAAACACCCCATAATTCGTCATGAAAAATGTGAAAAACCTTTTGCAGAATTGAGCGCAGATGAAATTAGCAATGAAGTTGCGCATCAGCATGGTCAAATAATCGAGCTCTATCGTTATTTACTTAACCATGCAGACATACCTGAGGCTCAAGAACTGTTGGAGCAACTGTTGTCCTTGGAAGAACATGAGGCTATGCAGATGACGCAAGCCGCCAATCGATTGCATGATTTATAGGAAATTCGATGCATGGGCAGTGAAACAAAATAAGCCATGACTTTTTTCGTCCAAGGATTAAATGCTAATGAGGTGATGCCTCTGGGAAAGGTTTTCAAAAAAGAGGTTGTTGAAAAAACGGAGCTGACTAGTGCTGTTCATGGCCTTAATGAATCAGAGCATCGTAATGAGCCGGTAAAGTATGGACATCAGTACGATGCTGCACAGGCCTATCAGTCCGTCAAGCATGTGCCACGGGCTCCCGCTGTTGTATTGGCAGAACAGATTATGATCTCACCGGTGGTAACGTTGGACTCTCAAGCCACAATTGATAAGGTATTGACGCTGTTCCGGACAAGTCAGTTTCGTCATCTTCCCATTGTTTCATCAGCTAATGTGCTGGTTGGTATTGTTTCAGAGCGTGACATTTTGCGTCACTTGGCAGGTGTTACGGAAAACTATCAACAGCTGGTCCAGTCATCACGAGGCGGGCGTGTTGCACAGGTGATGAAGTCACCCGTATTGACGGCAAGCAACGATACTGACGTTCGCTATATCGCTCGTTTGTTTGTAGAGCAACGTATCGGGATACTACCGATAGTTAGTGATGGATTAATAAGCGGCATCATTACGCGTAGCGATGTGTTAAAAGCCGTGATGCGCCATTTTGTGTTGGAACTATGGGTGTGATGGTTGTTAGACCCTATCCAGATCGTAGTGTTCTATGTTGAACGAGTGTTGCCCTAGTTGGATAAAGGTATAGGTTAAATCGTATGGAAACACTCTCGATTGTTCTGATTCTTTTGGTGGCGACGCGGTTGTGCGGTGCGATTGCCGCACGATTAAGCCAACCGGCACTTGTCGGCGAACTAGTGGCTGGTGTTGCTCTTGGGCTTATTTTTGGTGTGTTTGTTGATGATGTGCCGCTGCTTGATCTTATGGGTGATCATCACTTTATGACACTTACTGACCTTGGAATATTCTTCTTGATGTTGATGGGCGGTTTAGAAATGCGCCCCCGCGAACTCGTGGAATCCAGCATGATGTCGATAGTGGTTGCAACGAGCGCAATGCTTGTCCCGCTGTCTGGTGGTTTTGCTATGGCATGGTACTGGTTGCCCGCATCCGAGTTGCGTTTTGCCCAATCTCTGTTCGTGGGAACGGCGCTAGCGATTACGTCCGTACCTGTCACGATTAAGGTGCTTATGGACATGAACCTGCTGAAAACGCGTGTCGGCAAGCTTATCGTTTCCGCTGCCGTGTTCGACGATCTACTGAGCCTCATCTTGCTGAGTGTATTAACGGCCATTATTAGCACCGGACAGCTGCCAGACGGCATGGATTTAGCGATTATTTTTGTTCGTGTGGTTCTTTTTCTTGGCATAGTGATCGCCCTTGGCAAAGTGGTTATGCCATTGGTGGCTCGCTTCGTGGCTAACCTAGGTGTTGAGGAAATGGAGTTTAGTTTTTTGTTAGTGCTCGGTATTGTGTTTGCCTTTTTAGCAGAGCTATTGGGGCTTCATTTTATACTCGGCGCTTTTGCGGCCGGCCTGTTTTTCGGACATGAAACAATTAGTAAGGGGGTTTACGAAGATTTACGCAAGAAAGTTGCAGCAATCACGACCGGTTTTCTGGCGCCAATTTTTTTCGCATCGATTGGGCTTCAACTCGACCTGGCTGCAGTCACTGAAGTGCCGCTTTTCTTGAGCGCGCTCATTATTATCGCCTTTCTCGGTAAGCTTGTTGGGGCTGCTGTTCCTGCCATGTTTTTCGGCATGCCTACACGCGAAGCATTGGCTGTCGGCACAGCTATGAGTTCACGTGGCGCGGTTGAGTTAATTATCGCTGGCATTGCACTCCGTGCAGGCCTGTTTGACCTCGGCGACCAGTCCTCGCCCATTGTGGAGAATTTGTTTTCATCCGTGGTGCTGGTTGCCATTATCACTACGGTGGTGGCACCGATCGGGCTTCGGATGATCTTGTCGTCAAAACCAGAGCGTAAAAGTCAGGGTGAATAAGTCGCATAATAGAAAAATTTGTTTGACTTGCTACTCGCACATAGCTTTATGCTTTGTTTGGCTATGAAACATTTTTTTAACGGAGTAGCAGTAACGAACATGAAAACATTAAGGAAAATATCCAATGAATGAATTAATAGCGCACTCAGGCGTATGGATTCTTGCGCTTCTTATGATTGTGGTTGCGTCATGGATTTTATATAAATATCTGGCACCGAAAACATGGCGAGAATGGGCTGGTGCGGGGGTTGTGCAAGCTTTTATTATTGCCCTCTATGCAGAAATGTATGGTTTTCCTTTGACCATCTATTTGTTAGCACGTTTTGGTGGACTAGACCGCACTGAGCTTAACGCTAATTTATGGTCATCTCTGCTCGGCATGGGGGAAACAGGGATGCTGATTTCAATGATTTTGGGATACGCATTACTTTTTTTGGGAATTGGTTTGTTTTTTCAAGGTTGGCGTCAGGTTTATAAAGCACGAGAAGAGAATAAATTAGTGACGGATGGTCTTTATGCTTTTGCGAGGCATCCACAATACACCGGATTGTTTATTGCGCTGTTTGGTGAGGGAGTGGTGCATTGGCCGACTTTATTTTCTGTTGCTCTTTTACCGATCATTGTGTTCATTTACTACCGGTTATCCAAGCGTGAGGAGCGGGCGGTGATCGCAAAATTTGGTGACGAATACCTCGAATATCAAAAAAAAGTACCGATGTTTTTTCCTAACCAATCTCAGTGGAAAGGTTTTATCGCACAATCTAAATTATTTTAATTAACGTAGCTCACCGATCCATACGCACAGCGGCTGCTGGTATGCGGAACTGGAATCTGACATTTTTTGGAGTAACTAAAGGTAGACTTTTATGAAAGAGAAAAAAGACAAAGCGCACTTCAAAAACGCGGAAATATGTGTGTTTTGCGGTCAGCGTAAGCATTTGCCCGCGTTCGAACATGATACGCAAAAGATACCTGCATTCGACCGCTTTTTACACGCTTCTATGGCAAAAATCTTTGGCTTGTCACCGGCCTCGCTTGCGGTTGCCTATTTTGACTGGTTGGCGCATCTGGCCATCGCCCCCGGTAAGCAGGCAGAACTGGCGCAAAGCGCTGGGGAAAAAGCCGTGCTGTTCGCTAATTATCTTGCGCAGCAGATGCAGCATGGCGATGAGGAACTCGAATGTTGCGTGAACCCTCTTCCGCAGGATAGCCGCTTTAAGGATGAAGGATGGCAGGGTTGGCCTTACAATATGTATCAGCAGGCATTTTTGCTGACTGAGCAATGGTGGCAGGAGGCGACCGAGAGCGTGCGAGGGGTGACGCAGCATCATTCGGACGTAGTGCCATTCATTACCCGGCAGCTACTAGATATGTTTTCACCGCTGAATTTCCCCATGACCAACCCGCGGGTGGTAAAAGCAACCACAGAAGAGGGGGGTATGAATTTCGCCAAGGGCGCGCAAAATTTTTATGAAGAGATGTCGCGGCAAATTTCTCAGGTGCCGCCCAGCGGCACGGAGCAATACAAGGTGGGTGGGAATATTGCTGTCACCAAGGGCAAAGTGGTTTACCGCAATCGACTAATCGAATTAATTCAGTATGCGCCAACTACCAAGAAAGTATATACAGAGCCAGTACTCATAGTACCTGCCTGGATCATGAAATATTACATTCTGGATCTGTCTCCGGAAAACTCGTTGGTGAAGTATCTGGTCGACCAGGGCCATACGGTGTTTATGATTTCGTGGAAAAACCCCGATGCAGAAGACCGTGATTTAGGGTTTGAGGATTACCTCAACCTAGGTGTTATGGAGGCATTAAACGCCATAACCGCTATCGTACCGGAACAAAAGGTGCACACAGCCGGTTACTGTCTTGGCGGCACGCTGCTTTCGGTTGCGGCAGCGGCAATGGCGCGCGATTCAGATGATCGCATGAAAAGCATGACACTATTTGCGGCGCAGGTGGATTTTGAAGAGGCAGGGGAATTACTGCTGTTCATCGATGAGAGCCAGCTGGCCTTTCTCGAAGATACGATGTGGACACAAGGCTATCTTGATGCTAGCCAGATGGCTGGTGCTTTTTATATGCTACGTTCGCACGACCTGATCTGGTCCCGGATGGTCGAGCAGTATATGCTGGGGAATCAGGATAATCTGAACGATCTGATGGCATGGAACGCCGATGCGACCCGCATGCCGTATCGTATGCATTCAGAATATCTGCGCAGTATGTTTTTGAATAATGACCTGTCCGAGGGAAGATTTAGTGTCAGCAAAAAGCCGATTTCTTTGACGGATATTCGGGTACCCATTTTTGCCGTTGGCACTCAGCAAGATCACGTAGCGCCCTGGCAGTCTGTTTATAAAATTCGCCACTATACAGACACTGATGTCACCTTCGTGTTGGCCAGTGGTGGGCATAATGCAGGGATTATCAGTGAGCCTGGACATCCACACCGTAGTTTTCAGCTTGCTAAGGCCAACAGCAGTGACAAATATATCGGACCTGAAGCATGGAGTGAAAAAACAGTATTAATGGAGGGCTCATGGTGGCCCGCCTGGTGCCAGTGGCTCGCAGAACAGTCCGGGGATAAAACCAAACCGCCAAAAACCGGGGCGTCTCAGCGGGGCTACAAAGCCTTGGGGGAAGCACCTGGCGAATATGTCATGCTGAAGTAGGAGAGCGCGTATGAGCGACACATTAAAAGGAAAAAAAGGGCTGGTGGTCGGTATTGCCAACGAGCATTCGATCGCTTGGGGCTGCGCCAAGGCGTTTCACGCCGCTGGCGCGGAACTGGCCATTACTTATATGAACGCAAACGCCGAGCCCCATGTACGTCCGCTGGCGGAGCAGATAAAAGCGCCAGTGATTGCGGCGCTGGACGTGACAGATAACGCGCAAATGGAAGCGTTGTTTAAGGTTATCGAGAGTACTTGGGGCAAATTGGACTTTCTGTTGCATGCCATCGCCTTCGCACCACAACAGGATTTACATGGGCGGGTTGTGGATTGCTCTCGTCAGGGCTTTTTGCAGGCAATGGATATCTCCTGCCACTCTTTTGTTCGCCTCGCACATCTGGCTGAACCGCTGATGCGGGAAGGCGGCTGTATGCTGACCACGACCTACTACGGTGGTGAAAAGGTGGTTGAACATTACGGCGTGATGGGACCGGTCAAAGCCGCATTGGAAGGCACGGTTAAATATCTGGCGGCGGAGTTGGGTGCGAACAAAATCCGCGTCAATGCGCTATCGCCGGGACCGATCGCTACCCGCGCCGCCGGCGGCATTGCCCATTTCGACCAACTACTGGCAATCGCCCGCGAAAAATCACCCAACCATGAATTGGTTTGTATCGACTGTGTCGGCGCTTATGCTCGGTTTCTGGTTAGCGACGAAGCGCGGCTGGTCACCGGTAGTAACGTCTACATTGATGCCGGGTTTAACATTATGGCAACCTAAGGAGGTGCCCCATTAACCGATTGAGAAATTAATTTAATACTTAAGCAAGGAGAAATTTTATGATTGAAACACAAGAAAAAAAAGTATCGAGCAACCTGTGTCACATGGTTGCTGTGGTGGTTCCGAGAAACAAGAGAAGATAGAGGTAAAAAAAGAATCCCAGCCATGCTGTTGTACACAAAGTGACGAAGAAGAGCATTTGACGGGCGCAACAGAAGATTAATCATAAAACGAAGAGAGCAGTTATGATGGATCATTCAGGACACCAAAATAAATCAGATTACAAAGAAAACAGCCTGACACTTGTAGGCGCAGTATCAATGGGCACGGGGGTTATGATTGGTGCGGGTATACTAGCGCTGACGGGACAGATCGCTGAACTGGCAGGGCCGTTATTTCCTCTAGCATTTCTAGCTGCAGCGATTGTGACTGCTTTTAGCGCCTATTCTTATGTAAAAATGTCTAATGCCTATCCATCAGCTGGGGGTATCGCCATGTTTCTACAGAAAGCTTATGGCAAAGGAACGATAACAGCCGCGGGGGCGCTACTGATGGCTTTTTCTATGGTGATCAATGAAAGTCTAGTAGCCCGGACTTTTGGGGCGTATAGCGTACAATTATTTGATGCCGATGCAGCTAGCTGGGTCGTATCGTCTTTAGGAGTAGGTGTGCTGGTTTTTGCCTTCCTGATTAATATCTCCGGTAATCGTGCGGTGGGTCTGTTTTCTCTGATAATGGCAATCATCAAGATTGGAGGCATTGTGGCTTTTGCTATTGGTGGCTTGTGGCTAGCCGATTTCTCGTTTGAAAACAGCGCCAGCAATATTGAAGAAATACCTGCCGGAGGGTTTGTGGCAGCAATGGCTCTGGCCATTTTGGCCTATAAGGGATTCACCACAATCACCAATAGTGGCTCGGAGATAGTTGACCCACATCGCAATGTGGGACGTGCCATCATCATCTCTATTGTTATTTGTGTAGTCATTTATTTCATGGTTGCCATAGCGGTAGCAGGCAATCTTAGCCTATCAGAAATCATTGCAGCAAAAGATTTTGCTTTGGCAGAAGCCGCACGCCCAGCTTTTGGTGAATACGGCCTGTGGTTCATTGTGGCTCTAGCCATTGTTGCAACGGTTTCCGGTGTGATTGCCAGTATGTTCGCTGTGTCACGTATGCTTACTATGCTAACGGATATGAAACTTGTGCCACACAGCCATTTTGGTATGTCGGGAGGTGTTCAGAAGCATGCACTGGTATACACCGTTACAATAGCTATTTTTCTGACGATATTTTTTGATTTGACGCGCATTGCCTCGCTAGGTGCCATTTTTTATTTGGTGATGGATATTGCTGTGCATTGGGGTGTATTTCGCTATTTACGTAAAGAGATTAATGCCAATGCCTTAATTCTTGTTTTAGCTATGATTTCTGATGTGGTCGTACTTGGTGCATTCCTGGTGATAAAAGCACAAACGGATATGATGGTGATCTATGTGGCAGTGATTGGAATTATTATTATTTTTGTTGGCGAAAGGCTTTTTCTCCATAAATACCAAATAAGGGATTAGCAATACCCTTTGTTTTGATAGAAATCAGCGTGATGGTTTGCTTTGAAAGTCGGTAGTGACTGTTTAAACCAATGTCTTATTTTTACTAAATTTGTTTACCCATAAAATGGCAACAACGATTATAAATACGCCACCCCATTGATACAGCGACAGTGATTCGGAAAAATATACCGAGCCAAGTATTAGGCCAAATATAGGGGTTAAGAAGCTAAATACATTTAACTTATATAAAGGAGCTTTATCCATTAACCAGAACCATAAAATATACGGTAATGCAGTCCCAAGGAGCGCAAGAGCCAGTAGAACCCATAAATAGCTTAAGTTAAGTGGGATTTGGTAATTGTCGGGCAAGTTAACAGTTAGTAAGCCAAGTGGTATAGCGCCAATTAATAACTGAAACCCTACTGTGTATAAGATGTCGGCTTTATTCGAAAGTTTCTTAAGGAGAACATTACTGATAGCTACTCCTGTTGCAGCTATAAGAATATAGAAGATACCGACAATCACCTGGCTGTTTTCGACTAAAACGGTCTCTACGCTGATGATTAGAATGCCGATAAAACCAGCGATAATACCAACTGCGGATGTCTTACTAAGGCGTTCGTCAAGGAAATACCAACCCAATACAGCTGCTATCATTGGCTGAGTGTTGGTGATTACTGTGGCTAGCCCCGGTGAAATCAAACTACCTGCATAGAACATACCCCAGAACCCAATGCTTGTTGCTGTAAGGCCAATGACGATGATATGTATCCATACCATTAGTCCCTTTGGCATGCTTCTTCCCAGAAGCTTCGCTAAAACAATAAGAATCGTTCCGGCTAAGGCCGCTCTCAGAAAGGCCGTTAGCATGATAGGTGCGTAAGGTAGGCTTAAGGTAATTAATGGATAACAAATAGCCCAAAGTAGCATAGCCGTAGTTGCAACGAATGAAATCTTGAGCATTTAAAAACCTCTTAATAGTGATTGGCAGGTGTTTTCAGGGTTGTCCGTTGTTGAAATGATCATCAGGAATTTCGCAAAAACCTTGTGGTGGCACATCTAGTGCACTGTTGAATTTGCTGGATAAATTCTGAAAAGCGATAAGCCCTGTTAATTCCACAATGCCATCGTCATCGAAGAAGGTCTTTAATCGCTCCATCAATTCGTCGGTTACCTGTTGGTCTGTATAGGTAACGGCTTCGGTATATTCAAGAACTACTTTCTCCATCTCGTCGAAGAGTTCACATTCTTTCCACTGCTTAAGGTTTTCTACTTTGGCCATAGACCCTGTCCGTTTGGCTAAGGTGGCAGCGTTGATATCTACACAGAAGCGGCACCAATTGATTTGCGATACGCGTACGGTAACCAATGAACGTAGTACGGGGCTCAACGGAGAGCTCTTTCTATCCAGCGCACCATAAAGAACGGCCACCGCAGAGAATAATTTGGGGACTCTGGCCCAAAGTAGGCCGGGCTGAAGGATTGCTCCATATTTCCTTTTTTGATTCCAGAAGAATGGACGCAGATACCAAGGGTATTTACCTAGTTGCTTTACCGGGATTCTCATGATTTTTCCTTAATAGGCTTAATGTTGTGCCAGTCAAAATTGTGTAATACTCCCATTAATAAGCGAAGTTAAACGCAGAGGCGCTGAGCTTGACATCCTCACAGCTAACTATTTGTAAGACCTTTAATTTTCTACACCTCATTGAGAAATTTTTTTTACAGTTAAAAATGAAACCGGGTACTCAG
>ERZ1027208.205-NODE-205-length-27971-cov-14.002579_pt1 | contig 27971 bp, 20 predicted proteins | sample MGYA00520867_ERZ1027208 | MGnify/ENA primary metagenome ERZ1027208 (study PRJEB33311, sample SAMEA4378413) | marine metagenome | biome: Marine biome; feature: Fjord; material: Water | collected 2014-07-20T08:00:00Z/2014-07-... | depth 75 m ...
CCTGCTGCTTCGTCGGCTTCATTATTCCCCTTCTTCGGCGGGTTCTGTTGTGTTTAAAATACAGATCAATACCTAATAACGCGTGTATTTTATTTTCAAAAATTTGATAATAGCGCGCTTCATCAAACTCTTTTGTACAAACATCAGGGTCAAATCGGCTATAAAAAGACCATAAAATATTTAACGCTGTGTATTGCTTATCCGGCAAATAGAAGAAGTTCCTAAACACCTCTCCTCCACCACCGTTTAATAAAAGCCGCCCACTTTTAGTTCGTTGTTGGCGCGTTAATAAATCAGAACCATTGTCTAGAATGCCATCAGGGCAAATGCCTTGAAAAACATAAAAATTCTGCTCAATAATCGATTCAAATTGTTCCGGTGTAACCTTAGCAAAGCCAGACTTATCTTCATGAGATAGTTCAAGACCTTCTCCACCACAAACATCTTTGGCAACTATTACATCAGCATCATTCTTCGAACCATACACGTGCAAGTGAGGCGTTATCCCATGTTGTAAACACAGAGCCAATAACAATCGTGAGTCATAACCACCAGACAAAGCTGAATCCACATTATTTGAAAAACAACTCTCTATAGCGTCGAATTGTTTAGAAAGAGCCTGTTTTGAGCATTCCAATGAAGACGCAAAATCATTGTATTGATGGTTATTCGGCAACAATAGCCCGGTCGTCAGGCTGTTTTTTGTACCCAACTTTATGCCCTGCTTAACTTTTAACCGCTGTACTTCATTCAGAACGCTATCACCACCAAACGTAGCTTCTTGAAATACATACTCATAAACCGCATCTTTATTGACTGAGAGATTTTCTATAGAACTAGCAACCGCTATGAATGAACTGCTAATCGTTGATAATGTGACATCATGCCAAACGTTATAGACACCTTGAGTATCAGTAAAAACTCGAATATCACCATCAATACAAATGACTATAGAAAAATTCCCATACAGCTCGTCAATGCTAATTTGGTCCTGATGAAAATCATTAAAAACTGTCTTCGCTGCCGCACGACCAATAGACTTTTTATATATTAACGTCCCGGTAATAACACAATAGTTCTGCTCATCTGCGACGTAATATGAATCTTCGTTAACATTGATTTTTCTGCAATAAAGAAAAATATGTTTTTTATTGGATAAATCTACAATATGGAAAAACCCTTGTTTCTCAAACAATTCAGTAACCGCAAGTTTCTGCCTCTCACTGTCAGACTTAATATTTGATAAGAAAAAAGCGCCCACTTAACTCTTCTCTTCCGGCAGTGCGATGTTATTTATTATGGAAACCAGCTTATTACCGCTCTCTAGCCAACTAAAGTTAGCCTCAACAAACTCTCTGTTACCAAAAAGATAAGATTCTGATAACAACATATCCAGCACTGCGCCAACAAACTCATTGGGCTCATCTGCAACCTTAACGCCACTTACATCAGCATCAATGCCTTCCATCGCCTGAGGAGATGCCACAATCGGCTTGCCCATTGCCATCGCTTCCAGAACCTTATTTTGAATGCCACGCGCTATGCGCAAAGGCGCGACTATCACATCTGCATACTGTATATATGGCCGCATATCATCTACACGGCCCGTAACAACCACATCATCATGTGCATGTAGATCCCGTACTTGTGAAGATGGCTTAGAACCGACAATATAAAATACCATCCCCTTTTTCTTCGTTCGCAATTCAGGCATTACTTTTTCTACAAACCAAACAACCGCATCTACATTTGCCCAATAGTCCATCGCACCAGTAAACACAATGGCTGTTTCATGCTCTTTATAAGGGTTAGAAAAACTCTTGCTAGGTGTAAAAAAATCAATATCGACGCCATTGTTTACAAAATCTATTTTAGGCGATAGCTCGTGCGAAAATGTCTTAAAGAGCTCAGCTTCTTTTTCAGATACAAACAATACTTGGCTTGATTGTTTAGTTACTTTCATCTCATAATCAAGCAAACATTTGGACTCCCTAGAGTAAACCCAACTAATCGGCCATGATTTCTTTTCCGCATATTGGCGCCATTTGTCTGAATCAATATCTACAAAGTCCGCGATGATGTCCATATTCTTATACCGTGTAACAAATTGAGCCATAACCGAAGAGAAAACAAATGCTTTCTTTATCTGATGCTGCTGAATAGCACTATCTACCCAGTGATGCATTGAATCAATATCATAATAAGGAACACTCAAGGACGATCCTGTCAGCAACCCTTTTGCACTTATTGCTGTTCGCCATATTGGGTTTATGCTTATCAAATTTACGTCCGTGCAATATTGCTTCACAGTGCTTATATAAGCCAAGTCGTCTTCATCATCTATAAAAGCACCTAAATAAACATCAAAGTGTTCAGAAAGGTGTTTTAAAAAATGAAAGGAACGAATTTTGTCGCCCTTATTAGGTGGATAAGGAATTCGGTGAACTAGAAACAATAACGGCTCCATCCCTTTCGAACACCTATTAACAATATTGTTTTTTAGCATTTATTTAGGCTTGCTTATAGGAGGAGTAAGGTGCAATTTTGGCCTCTTGGTTGTAGATATATGAATGAAGGGGGAAACCGAAGCCAACATTATTTGAATGTTCCATATGCACATAAAAAAAGCTTGCCCACAATATACCGCACCCAATTTTTTATGCGTTGAAAGGGACGTTGAATTAATAGGTGAAATTCTACTCATCGTCCACCTATAACCCCTTTCGAATAAATATTGATTTACTTGGTCCCACAACATCGGAAAAGCCATGCCTAACCTATTATCAGGATTCACATATATGTCGTAATCCCATGCAGAAATGCCCATCGGGCTTGGCACAATCTCACACCTAACCTCATCTTCAATATATTTTTCTTCAGAAAACCAAATAAACCCAATAAACTGTCCATCTTTCGTAGCAACAAAACACTTAGAACCTTGACTAAAACGCTCTTCAATAACAGCTTTTGGTCTAGGGCAATGTTCAAATATTAAGTCACCCGATACCGGTAAGTAAGTTTTTATTTTTCTTTTCCTAGCATTCTTTATTACGCATTGATCAGATATTGGTTGTACAAAAAAATAATACTTTATAAGCCGAATGTTATTATTAGAAAGCCTGCTAATCACCGCATCGCTTTTATACAGAAATAAATTAAAGGCCCCGTGTTCTTTAATTAAAGAAACTATTTTTTCAAAAGAATTACGCAACTTTATAACACCCATTAAATCCAATAATTAATTTCTTCATTCATCACCATATAATACCAATTTTTTAAGCTACAATTGTTTAATAACTCTTCCAGGATACTTCGTCACCTAATTTAAAAAATGAAACTTAAAGATATGATCACTTTAAACCGACAACTGTATTTATCACTACTGCTTATATGTGTGCTTTGCCTGATGACACCTCACGTGAACGCCGCCAAAAGAGCGCCTTGGGTAGGAAAAAGTTTATCCAACAACCCTTGCCGAGGAGGCTCCCAAGGGTACGGTCCGTATGACTACACGTTACGAGGTTCTCTATGGAGAGAACTGAAGAGGGTTGAAGACTATCACTTTACAGCACCCGTTAGAAACTTAATTCGCGGGCAGTCCTCAACTGATATCACTGCTGACATTGATTACACGCTAAGAGCATGGCCAAACCACCACCACGCGTTAAACTCACTCTCTCGATATCATATACGGCGTCAGTCTTCCTTAAAAAAAAGTTACCGACCTCAGACTGGCACCCCTACCGAGTGTTATTTTCAAAGAGCCATAAACTTTAGCCCTGAAGATGCGACAACACGTATGCTTTTCAGTATGCATTTACATAAGAGCAAACACCTGAAACTAGCTAATGAACAATACGCTGAAGCGATTAAGCTGTCCCCTAAAAACCCAATAATTAGGTACAACTATGGTTTGCTTCTTGTTGATTTAAAAAAATACGACTTAGCGCAACAGCAAGCCATTATTGCTTATGACGCTAACTTTCCTCTAAATGGATTAAAAAACAAACTGATTAAAGTTAAGCACTGGCCCCCAAAACCTTCAGTAAAGCTTGACTCTAAAAAAGCCAACAAAACAAACGCTCCCTCTCCACAATAATTTTTGCACCCAAATATCATGAGTTTATTTTTTGGGCATATTTTAGCAACCGCTAATCAGCCACTACTTCAAATTAAAAATGCGCAAGATGATGCTGATTTATTTCATACCCAGCATATTACCCTGCGCAACGGCACTCATCATACGGAGACAGTTGATTCGTTAATCATCAGTTATACAGGCACACCATCTTGGGTTGAACCTCAACTAAGTCAGCTAGCAAAACAACAAGGGTTTAGCGCTTCGCTCGCGAAAGCATACAAAGTAGATGGTATAGAGTGTATCAAAAAGTTAACCGGTGGCTTTGTCATTCTTATCCACCATCGCGAGCTAAATAAAACTTTTCTTGCTATTGATAAAATGGGGGTAGGGCGATTAATTTACAAAGAACAAAACGGTTTACTATTTTCAAACTCAATTAAAACACTACAAAAGTTTGTACCTAATAGTTTTCAAATTAATGACCAAGCCATTTTTAACTATGTTTATTTTCATATGGTGCCTAGCCCAGATAGCTTCTTTACTGGTATCAAAAAGCTGGAACCTGCTCATTACCTAACCTATGAAGATGGCACCCTCAGCTGCACAAGGTATTGGGAACCAACGTTTTCCGAGAAAACCCCTTTAAGCAAAAAACAACTTAGTGAACAACTTCATACCCACCTAAAAAATGCAGTACGAAGGAATATATCAGACAGTGATAGTGTTGGCGCATTTTTAAGTGGTGGGCTCGACAGCTCAACAGTAAGTGGAACATTGGCTTCCTTTAGGTCAAACCCAGATACATTTACTATAGGATTTGATGCTGAAGGTTATGATGAGACTCCCTACGCACGTATTGCTTCTAGACATTTCCACACCAAACATCATGAATATTTCGTAACCCCACAAGATGTGATTGATGCCGTGCCTAAAATTGCTGCAGCCTATGATGAACCTTTTGGTAACTCATCCGCTATTCCCACATATTTTTGCGCCAAACTTGCCAAAGAGAATGGATGTAAAACATTATTAGCGGGTGATGGTGGCGATGAGCTTTTTGCAGGTAATGAGCGTTACGCCAAACAAAAAATATTTGAAGCGTATAACAACGCGCCATCATTTATTCATAAAATTATAGATACTCCTTATAAGAACTCTTCTACATTAAGAGAAAAAAGTCCTTTTAAAAAAGGTTATAGTTTTCTTCAACAGGCTGCTACACCGCTTCCTAACCGCTTAGAAAACTATAATTTTTTGCATCAAATTGCGCCAGAAACAATATTCGATACAGCCTTATTCAAAACAATAAATACTGAACAACCAATTGATCATCTATCGTCCTATTACAACCTGCCTGATAACGCCAACACGCTAAACCGTATGCACTATATGGACTGGAAAAGAACATTAGCAGATAACGACTTAAGAAAAGTAAGTCATATGTGTGAACTTGCTGGGGTTGAAGTCAAGTATCCATTTTTAGATAGTGAGCTCGTTGATTTTTCGTGTTCAATCCCCAGTAGTTTGAAACTAAAAGGTTTTAAACTGAGATATTTCTATAAGCAAGCCATGAAAGGGTTCTTACCCAACGAGATTCTTACTAAGCCAAAACATGGTTTTGGTTTGCCCTTTGGTGTTTGGATGAAAACCAACAAAGACTTACAAGCTCTTGCCTACGATAATATTAGTGGCTTAAAAAAACGTAACTTTTTTAATCCAAATTTTCTTGATTTGGCTATCGATCAACACAGGTCAGGCCACGCATCTTATTATGGTGAATTAATCTGGGTACTAATGATGCTTGAGCTCTGGTTAAAAAAATTCAATGCCCAGTAACACCCTAAGTTAGACACTAATCAAGCACTTCCTTTACTGGTTTTCAATTCGCCTTATATACCTTCAATTCATCCATAAAAAACTGGGTGTCTACATTCGGGGCTACAAGCGAACCGCCGTAAATCATATTCATCCAAACGCTTTTAACATGTAAATTATCGTGATTTGGTAAACGGTAAACCATGTCCGTTTTATCAAAGGCCAACTTGCCATCTATCCACGCTCTATATATACCATTATGAAAGCCGGGCGTATTCATAGTGACTTGCACTTGAACCTTATACCAGCGTCCATTCTCCAGCTGCCCATGCGTACCGTTACCACCACGAAGCCATGCCTCAGTTCCCCATGCATCACCATCATAAGCCGCAAAGTCACCATGATTACTTTTTGTACCGACGACGTACATGTAGCCGCCAATACGTGTTTTACCTGAACCGCCGCAAGTCGTTTTATCAGCGCAACCTTGAAAGGTTGAACGAGCCGACCAACAATTAATGCCATCAGCTTTAGCGCCACCATTACCACACTGTTCATCAGGGTAGGCGTCCGTATCCGCCAGACCAATCATCTTGCCCCCCCAGCCAGCATAATTACCCTCTTTATTATAAAATTTGGGTGTGAAGTTTTCAGATAATTTTAGCCAATATTCCATGACTATAGAGTCATGATTGCCTAAGATATGCTTATAGACACCAATACCCGCGCCAGAATCTTTACTCATATTGATGCGCAAACAATTGGCTTTGATGCAGTTATCACTAACGATACTGGTATTTTTAAAACGACTATCAGCCGCTTGCTTACCACCTATAACAGGTAATTGCGTCCAGCCTACTTTCCAGTCAATTGACTCAAACCCCTCCACAAATAGAGGAGCCGTGGCTGTAATTTCTTTAATTGTTTTAACGTCTAGGATTGGAACAACATCGGTCGGTGCCCTTCCTGCTTTATACACCCATACACCACCTTTTGCGGAAGCTACGCCTGTGAAGTAGTCACCCTCTACATTGACCCACTTACCATAGACTCGGCCAGTACCACCGTGACAGGGCCCCATGCCCTTATCGCGCCAATCATCCACGATCCATTTATTGGTTTCTGGTGTGTACGTTCCAACTTTATTGCAACCATCCCACACAACAACGTTGTTATTGCTGTCAAATGCTAACGCCTTTCCATCGACCGGCGGCTTTCTGTACTCATACACCTTAACCCCTTGCGGCGTGTAGGCAAATAACGCTTTCCTACTACCATGATTAATCCAAATTAAATCGCGCGATGCGTCATATTCAGCATTGCTATCCCCCCAGTCAGCACTGTCCCTTTGAAACTTACTATAGGATTTTATAGTACCGTCGTCGTTATAGGAAATATTATAAAGACTGTTCTTATTACCTAGCACAACGTTTCCATTCATCATGAAAGCTCGCGGGTATGTATTAGTGAAGCTCCCCAGCTTTTTAAATGCCTTATGGCCTTCTTTTTGCCCTAACGATTCTGCCAATACAGGGTCAAACTCCCACTGACTAGCACTCTTGCCCTGCGGCAGAAAATTCGGCGCAGTGTCATTTAATGTTTTTTCCTTAACCTTGTTAGCCGCCACCCGTGAAACAATAATTATTTTCTTGGTGATTGGGTTCCACGCCATACCGCCGTATGAATGTGCGGAAGCTGGTGAAAGGCGAGTATCGGGTATCTTTATATATTTGTCGCTTTTGCCCCAGTCGTAATCGATGAAGTCCAAAGGTTGAGGGTTAGTTAACCGCTTCCATTCACCTGTATTGAGTGCGAACTTATAGACCTCATTACCCGCATAATCAGCGTGTCCCCCACCCAAAAATACATAACCTTATTTTCGGCATCAAACGCCATATCTGTCCAGAGCGTTAATAATTTAGCAGGGCTACCTAGCCAACCTTGAGGCGTATGTGTTTCTGGATATACGCTGCTCATGTGCGCTGTGGGCTTGCCTGATTCGATACGACACCAACCAGCGCTTGTTAGCTTTAACTTACATGCATCGTAATTAACACCGGTTATTGCACTGTCATCAAGCTCTTTCTTTGCTGTAATAATTTTGACATCATTATTAGATTTAGATGTAGTGAAAGAAAAATAAAAACATAAGGCAAAAAAGACCAAAAGCCCAATAATGAATTTCCACCTTATAAATTGCACAGCATTTACCCCAACCTAATAACAATAGTCGCCACAAGCTTAAACTAATATAACAATCTGAACTATAATAAAATTATTTTTAATGAAATCGATTACAGCCCTCTAATCTATTCTCGTGGCTTCTATAAACCATAATTTGATTTTATTTAACGGCCTCATCATTGCTACCAACTAACTGCTTGTTATCACAATGTCATCGAAAATAATCGCGTATACAAACACATATATATTTCCAATTTTATTAGTGGCCTCAATATGGTACCCACTTATAAGCAACTACAGCTATAAAGAAACATCGATCACATCTGAAATAACTGAAGCTTCTACAAAACACCCCCTTGTTGAGCAAGCAAGAATAATTGAACGCTTAGAATTAGGTGCACTAAAAGTGCATTCACTTAGCCCACATCAAATATTGCGCGTTGCGAAGCTGCTAAAAGATGGTGAGGTTAATATACCGAGCTTGCCTATTTTTAAAACGGCAGCACCTTTTGATGAAAGCTTAGTGAATTCATCACATTCAGAATGGCAACTTAAATACAGTGGCTTTATCATCCCAAATATACTTCTATCCGCTTATGATATTTCTAAAGATATTGAATATTTGAAAATGGCAAAAGATTTTATCCTAGGTTGGGCCAGCTTCGAAAAAAAACAATGGCTTCCAAAAGGATTCGTATGGAATGACCATGCAATATCATCAAGAGCAATAGTCATGGCTAGTTTTTGGAACCGCTATAAAAATAGCCCCATTTTCAACCATTCAGATGCCGAAGGAATATTGCAGCTAGCATTCAGTACAGCGAATCTTTTACAGAACAACCAGCTTTATACGTATAAAACTAACCACGGAACAATGCAAAATCTTGCGTTACTAAAATTAGCTATATACTTCCCCAAACTTGAAGAAATGGAGCTTTATAAAAATAAAGCAATAAACAGGCTTGTCATTCAATTTAACTATTTCATTAATTCCGAGGGGGCTGTCCTAGAACACTCCGCTGGGTACCAAAAATTTGGGGTTGATTTACTTTCAACTACAATCAAATTATTAAAGGAAAGCACTGCTGAAGTACCAGAGAAACTAAAAAACTTACACCTTAAGTCACAACTATTTCTAGAAAGCCTTTATAGAGAAGATGGTTCACTACCTGCAACAGGCGATACCATGATAGGCGCTGGCAAGCAGCTATTTCCTGGGCTCATATCATCTCAACCTGACTCTATTAATCAAACTTTACTTAAAAAAACTGGCTATGCCATTTGGCGCACCAAGTCACCATCGCATTTAACAATATCTTGGGCATACAACCCGAATATGGGTCACAAGCACCCAGATGAGCTTAGTGTGAACCTCTGGAGAAAATCACAAAACATCATTACCAACGTAGGCTATTGGCCTTATAAAAGAGCAGATAGAACTAAAGCAATTAATTGGCCAGGCTCAAACGCACCTCACCTTCAAGGCGAGGCTTTTTCTAGCGATAGAAAGTCATATATCATCTCTACTGGCAGTTCAAAAAATACTCGCTTTATTGAGCTATTAAGAAAAGAAGCATCTGGGTTTAACGTCAACAGGCAAATATTCCAAATCAAATCAAACCGGTGGCTCATCTTGGACTCGTTCGAGGACAAAACCCCCAATAGGTTAATGCAAACTTTCTGGACCTTAGATTCTTCTTTATATATAACAAACAAAAAAGGGAACCAGTTTCAGCTATCTTCAGACCAAACCAACCAAAAAATGATTATGGAGTTCCTTTCATCTGAAGATAATAATACTATTCACCCTATATACGGTAATCAAGAACAACTCGTTGGCTGGAATACTACAAAAAAAGGCATAAGACCGGCTTACGCATTTCCAATAGAACAATCATCAAATCAATCATGGTCAATTATGGGCCTAACTGAAGATGCTGGTACGACCCCACCCCCTATACTTATGAATAATTGGGTAGACAACCAAAACTGGGAAGTAAGTCAAGCTGACGGCTCCTCGATTACGAGAAAGGATCATAAAATGTACATTCAAGTTGCAGGTTCAATAAAAGAAGAACTAACATTGACAGCGATACCCAGAGCTAAACAAATTGATACGGAAGTCAACCAATCATATTTACAAGCAAAGGAGTTTTATGGCGGCCCTATGAAGCCGTTAATAAAGTATAGAATAAAAGTCAGCCTACTTATTTTATTCATTGCTAGCTTTGTGTTTATTTCATTGAAGTTAATAAAAAACAACCAAGCTAAACTAAACTTATTCACGTCCGTAAGCTGGGTATGCCTTGCGATGTGGGTTCACCTAATTTATTTTAATTAAAACAAAATAAAATAAATTAGCTACGATTAAAACCTATTCATGTAAGTTAATATAATTGGACAATGACGCCTCCCAAGTGAAGTGATTAATAACCTTCTGTTGAAGTGCTTTTGAGTACTTCTTAGATAACGAATCATCTTTTAGTAGAGTATTAATTGACGCTGACAAGCTAGGTACATCATCAATATTAACCAGCATCCCATCACTCTTATCTTTAATAATTTCGACTGCGCCCATTGTTTTAGTGGCTACAACCGGAACCCCTATAGCTCCCGCTTCCAATATTACTATTCCAAAGGACTCATCACGTGATGGAGAAACATATATATCGGCTTCTTTATAAAAAGAACTCATTTTATCTGGTGATACATTTTCAAAAATCATTACTGACTTAATAATTTTGAGTTCCTCAATCAATGCTCTTAGAGATTTTAAATAATCCGTTGTACGACCTAATAAAACTAATTTATATTCTGGAAAATTCTCTAAAACCGCAGGTAAAGCTCTAATTAAAACATCTTGACCTTTATTATATTCAAATGTTCCTACTGACAGAATCACACCCTTCGATGCTCCAACTAATGAAGCGGCACCTTGATAGCTAACATTATCGATAAAATCAGGTGAAACACCGTTATGAATATATAGCGACTTATTTTTCGCTAGAGGAAACAAATCATTAACTTTTCCCAACAACCCTTCAGAGCACGCTACTATTTTATCAACCGATTTACTCAATAGTTTCCAAAATAAACGATTAGCTACTGAAGCTTTACCGACCTCTTTTAGATCCGTACCATGGAAGGATATAAAAAAAGAAAACGGCTGAGGCAAGAGTCTTAAGAAAACAAAATTTAATGACGACAACCCTGGATAATGAGGGTTAACTACTTTAATATTTTTTTCACGCATCATGCTTGAGAGCGTTTTTAAAGTAGTTGGTAACTTTGATAAAAATCTTAGAAAGTCCTTTGCATTAGATGAAGGGGTATACATTCGGTAACGTATTTCAATGTAATTCTCTTTTACATTAACCACAGGAGTCTCTGCCTTCCAGTCTAATACCAGAATATAAGGACAAAACTTTCCATCTGAATTCATTACTCTACAGAGCTCAAGCACAACACGGTTAACACCACCAACAGCTTCGGCAGGCCATGGCAAAATAAATAACCAACCTTCTTTTTTAGAGCCTATTTCTTCCATTAGTATAAATTTTATTGAGTTATATTTTTTTTAAGTAGTCTGTAGATATTCCCACGTCAGTTTTTTTTATACAAATGAATAATAAACTTAGGGACAAAAGACTTAATCAATGGAAAAACTATTTGGACATTCTGCGACAATACACGCGCCATTAACAAATGCCGCCTTGACTCTTTCATTTTGAATTTCTCAAAGTATTGATGAGCTAGGTGCATATGATTTTGAGCTATTCTCTCGGAGTAAACTTCAGTTTCTTCAACTGAAAACACACTACGACCTCTCTCAAGGTTCTTCGTATGAGAATAAATTGAACCAATTAATGACTTCTCATCATCCTGCGTAATACTTGAATCATGCTGGCGATAATAGCTTAATATTTGATTGATAAATATCACTTCCTTACCTTTCACCAACCTAAACCATAAGTCTATATCCTCCCCAATTACAAAATCTTCTTCAAACCACACTTTTTGTTTAAAAAGGGCCTCCCTGCGAACCATAACAGCACACATACTTAGTGAAGTAATGGTTGTCGACATAAAATTATAAAATTGTTTATTACACAAAAATACGTCGTCTTTAACACATTGAATATATGCTGCTACCTTTTGCATATAGTCAACGCTCTCTAAATAACTTTTTTCAGCCTTCACTCCGCATTCGTTCATGATTCCAATATCATGAAAAATAATATCTAACTTTGGAAAAGTTTTAAATTGTTGGAGTTGAGCAGAAATTTTATTTTTCTCATACGTATCGTCAGCATCTAAAAAAACCACAAAATCACCATTCATACATCTTATTCCGACATTTCTTGCGATGGCAGGCCTACCCGAGTTTTTTTGGTCAATGACTAAAATTCTTTCATCATCACATACAAATGAATTAATAATTTGACGTGTTTTATCTGTCGAACCATCATTAACAATAATAAGTTCCCAATTTTGATATGTCTGCTCTAGAACAGAACTAATTGCTTCGGCAATATAATTTTCCGCATTATAAGCAGCCATAATAATACTAACGAGCGGCTTTTTAATATTCACATTTTCTTTCATAGTTCCCTTTTAACTAAAGCATTGAGTTCCAAAAGATAAACTTTACTGACCCAGTAGTCCTAATTTACTAGGAACTCAACGCCACTTACCGACTCTAAAATTGAAAGTATAGCTCTCTCTTCTATTTTATTAAGGACATGATACTTGTTTAGCCTCCATACTAATTTAGAATATTGACCTATAATTTAATCTGTACAGCATCATTCACACATAACTACCCAAAAGGATTTCCCAACTTGAGCACAACAGTAAAACTATTAGGGAAAGGCTCTCTTTTTCGTGCCATAGCATTAGTTATTTCATCCGTAGCATCACTTATAACACTACCTCTAGTTCTTAACCTTTTAGGTACCCATTGGTATGGTATTTGGGTCATCGTTGGCACCTTTATGGGTTATTTTGGCATACTCGATTTTGGGCTCTCCAGCGCCACCTCAAGGTTTTTGGCATACGAATGGGGTAAAGACTCCAACGGCAATATTGCCAAAGTAATGAGCACATCCATATTTTGCTTTATTTGCCTCTCTGCGATTTCTATCATACTTTGTTCTGTTGGTATCTGGGCATCACCAAACTTTCTAGACAACCCAGTTGATGCGCCTACTGTCCAAATAATACTGGCTATAATGGCAATTGATATGGCAACCTCCTTTCCAAGTGCTGCGTTTCAGGCCGTATTAAGTGTTAAGTTGCGAAACGACATTATTTCCATTATAGAAATACTTCAAACCATCATACGTACAGCTCTAATTTATGTAGCCGTAACACAAAATGGAAACATTGTTGACTTGGCATTAATTACAATCGCTGTAAACATTGCAACGCGTTCTGCAAAACTATTTTATGCCGTTAAATTCTTACCCGCTAACACACTAGGCATTAAACATATTAAGTTAAGCGAAATTAAATCTTTCTTTCACTTTGGTAAATTTACATTTTTAGGGCAAATTGGTGATATTTTAAGATTCCGCATTGACACACTCGTTATCGCAGCCATTATCAGTTCCAGCCAAGTTGCCATATATAACATTGCCTTGCAACTAAGCAACATAATTTCCAACGTCGTTGGTGTAACCATCAGCGGTGCCGCCCCACTTTTCACCCAGTACTACGCAGAAAAACGCTTTGATCAAATGCAAGAGAAACTCCTGCTAATGACAAAAATCGGCATTATTATGAGCACTATGTTCAGCTGTTCTGCTTTGCTGATAGCAGAGCCTTTTATAAAAATTTGGGTGGGTGATGAAATGTTGGAGGCTCTCTTGCCGTTTACAATATTGACCATTCTTGTTCCCCTAGGCATAGGACAAACCTCACTTATTCAGGTTTTATACGCCACTGCTCAACACCACCACTTCGCATATATAAACTTGGCTGAAGCTGCTGCAAACGTCATACTCAGCCTTATTCTAATTCAATATTACGGCATTACCGGGGTCGCTCTAGGCACCGCCATACCCTTTATTATCAGTAAGTTTTTTGCTGTCCCCTATTACGCTTGTCGATCCATACAAATGCCTCTAAAAACATATAGAATTCACTTTATAAAAACAATATTCTCTATCATGCTTCTTGAATCACCTGTGTTCCTTATGGTATATATCTACGATATTACAAATTTCTGGCAAGTCTTTGTTTTGGCTGGTTTTGGCCAAATGCTAATAGGCTTTATCACATTAAAATACTTATTAAGCGATGAAGAGTACAATTACGTTTATAGAACTGCCCCACCTATTAACCACTTAATTAGACGAAGAATTTAACCCAAGTAACTCAAAAACATTAAAAGGACTCATAGAAATACTTTCGAGTTTTATTTAGCAAATTATGCTAGTCGGTACCGAAAAGGTCTGTTCCAAGCTTAAATATTCCCATTACAGATCACTTTTTTCAGCATACAACTAATAGTTAAATAATTTTACATATTGAATACCATATAAAGTATTTCCTAACTCTTATCAACTGAGCAGCAAAACATCGAGTCAATGCATATAACTAATCTAAGTGCTGAATCGTCAGCTGCTATTGATGCGTTTTTAGGCTCATTATCAAAATCTTCTGTTCGAATTGTAGTAGCTGCTCTTTAAGGGTTAATACAATTTATACATTTTTATCCGCCCACTCTTCCGCCATTGCTTGTGTAAAGTTAACAACCGCCGTTTTACACAATATGTTCAAGGCATAGTTAGCACCCACTTTGATTTAAATACCCCGCCCTCTAGCTTTTTCTACATATCTTTCAACTGGATAACAATATTAACCACACCAAAAAAAATTATAATAATTGAATCTAATACTTCTTGGTAAAAAAAGTGGTTTAGAGGTTGCGTAGTTAAAATTACGTGAATAAGTATGTTTAATCATTTCAACCTTCCCCTTTCCTTTCTACAGTACTCTACAACTTTAGACCAACTTCTAGATTCCGGACCTGAGACACGCCCCATTTCTTTTAACGATTCAATCATATAGTCTGTAGCGAGCCCTGGCTTATATAGAAAATGATCCACCACCTCTTTTCTATTCCTTTCATATAAATCAGGTTCATTTTCATTCAGAGAAAAACGGTTCAATAGCTCCAAAGGATTTGAAAAACTGACGGAGGCAGCCTTATACAAAGAACCTACCTCTGGCATTGAAAAGTTAAACTCTGGGTGGTCATAAAAATATATTGGCTTATTGACTAAGCAGGCTTCAATATAAAATGAACTGTTATCGCCAATAAAAAAGTCTGCAATTTTAAGCAGCTCAATTGTTTCTTTAAGCTTGGGTGTAAAGCTAAAGTTTACCTGTTTACTTTCCAATTCTTTCAGTTCATCAAACAATCCATTCTTTCTATCAGACCCATCATGGTTTTCCCATAATAGTTGATGCCCCATCGCTATAAAGTTATATTCTGGAAACTTTACACAAAGCTGCTCTAAATCTTCTGCATTAAAGTTCGACAACAAACTCTTTGGTGTCCAGTGGGAAAATATTACGACATTTTTAAAATCTGGCCTGAGTTTAAAATTTTCGTATATTTTGTTTCTTTCAACACTACTTAACTGCAAATTTACAATTCCATCTGCTTTAGCAAAGCCTGTTGTTAAGAAGCAGCGGTTTTTTCTCTCCATATTGTTCTGTATGAGCATTTCTCTTGCCTTTCCATCACAGAAGATTAACGATTTATTCGAATCAAAAACTGATTTTTCCCAATAGCCACGTGAAGGACTTGTAGAGTCTGCATTGCCAATACATGGGCCATGACTGGTGTGCACCAGCGTTGCATTCCTTCTAAAGTATAGGCCGGTTTGATCAGTAAAAAAAACGTAATGCCACTTTTTATATAACGCTCTTTCGGTTTTTATAAAGTGTTTTCTTTTTATATTTTGGCTTTCTTCATCATCTGAAAATTCAAAACAACCATCATGTTCTAGCGTTATAGCAACATGAAAACCATCATCCCCCATCGTTTTACGAATTAACGGTATAAGGCATTGGTAACCGATAGTATTTCTTATTACATACAACACACGAATAGGGCCTACATTATCAAAAATTGCATCATCCACACCTTTTAACAAATTTAATATTTTCATTTTCATTTTTTTATTATGAACTTATTATTTGGCTCTAAAGAAATAATAACCACACAAGTAAACTAACTGACTTGTATTAAATTTTTAACCAATCTAATCATAAATTTACTGTTTGATTTATCCCAAGGCGTAAACCGGTTAAGTTGATAAATGTCACTTTTACTATTTGACACACCCCACTGTGTTGAAACGGCGACTTTAAAACCCAATTTTTTGATTATATCTACGTGTTCTGGCAAGTAGTCTTTTCCTGGTTTACCGTTTGGGTAGGCAAACAGTTCAATAGGTTTTTGAATGATGTTTTCTAATGCTTGTTTACCGTCTGATATTTCTTGCTCAACTTCTTTGACTGTTAATGTCGCAAGAATTGGGTGAGTAACGGTATGTCCTCCAATAGCTATACCCTGCTCACTCATGTTTTTTACTTGTACCGAGTCCATCATTAAGTCGTTAGGCAAATTGTTTGCATGAGATGCAACGAACTTCACCTTTTGGTCTCGTTCGTGTGGTGCGCAGTGTTTTATTTGCTGAATAATTGATTGTGCAGATTGTTCTTTTTGCTGATTAGTTTGGGTATCGAAAACACCCAAATTTAACTCCGTTAAATCTAATTCATCACCTTCATAGTTTCTCACCGTTTCAATCACGGTATCGTTCCACATGCGCCCACCATCTAAAAAACTGCTTGCTACAAAGAAGGTAGCAGGAATTTTCCATTTTTTTAGAATAGGGAACGCAACCTCAGCATTGTCTCTATAACCATCATCAAACGTTACACAGATAGCTCGCTGAGGAAGAGTATTGTTCTGTAATCTTTCTACTGCCTCAGACAAAGATAAGGGAGTAAAGTGTCGCGCGATCAGCTGCATTTTCTCATCAAATTCTTTAGCTGTAATTTCATCTGGCCGCATAAAGTCATTTGAAGCTAAAACACGATGAAAAATAAGTATACTTAGCCTCCTTTCCCCGAACGTGAGAAATGGGACCATATTGGCTATAACATTTTTAATTAGATGATGCATTTTTTAGAAAACTCCTGTGCAGCCGCATGTAACGCTAATATCTATTGTATGTAGCAGTACCAGTAAGGCCTTTGCCTAAGCTTGTCTGCTCCTGCTCTGAGTCCACATGGTCAACCGATTCTGTTTTCACTTTACTTTTGGCAGTTTTCCTCAACTCCCGATCAACGATTAGATTAGTTACTATCAATATCCCTATTAAATGGTAGGGTAAATCGAAGTAGGCCAGTGCCAGAAAGGCACCACCAACGGCATAAGCAATTAAGCTAACATATACCATTCTTGACAAAACATTTGCCCAATTCAATTCTCTTATGTTTTGAGTCTTTTTTACAATTTTTTTTGACAATCTCAAACTGAGTATACAATATGCCAAAAACATGGCTAAACCTATCCACCCGTGCCCAGCTAATACCTGAAAATAAATACTATGCGGGCCTTGAACATGGTCTGGGTTTGGTGCATAAACTGCAAATGCCGCTGGCGATGTATGATCAAACCCTGCCCCCAATAAGTTAGCATTTGCAACATTAAATGCTTCCCACCAAGCATTAACACGTCCCATTGCAGAACTATCTTTTTCATACGTGTTAATAGTATCCATTCTATCGTGCCAACTTTGCGGCATAAATGTGAAAATACTAACCGAAATAACTATTAGCGCTATTCCAGATACTAATTTTTTATCGCTTTTAGTCCAAAAATAGAAGACCATTGCCCCCGCAGCTAAAAATGCTCCTCGAGATTGAGAACCAATAGCAGAAACTCCAATCAATACCATTGCCGCTAATAACCCTAATTTAAGCCATTTATGGTTTGATATTACTCTAAGGTAATTTACTAAAGGCACAATCATCAACAATGCCAATGAGCTGCCCCTAGTTTTCTAAACAACCTCTAGATTCTCAAAATACTGTTTTTCATACTTCATTGGCGACAGTCCGCCATTATTACCATGATGCCGTTTTGGGTTGTAGAAAAACTCAATATAATCGAATATTTCGGCACGTGCTTCAGCCCTGGTTTTAAATGTTCGGCGTTTGATGCGGTCCATTTTCAATAGTGAAAAGAAGCTTTCAGCCACTGCATTGTCATGACAATTCCCTCGTCGGCTCATACTGGCTTCAAGATTATTGTCTTGCAGGAACTTTCGCCAATCACCGCACGTATACTGTACGCCTTGATCTGAATGAACCAGTACTCGCTGTTTTGGCTTTCTGCGCCAAATAGCCATTAATAGCGCATCAATCACAAGGTCTGCCTTGGGGCTGCTTTTCATGCTCCAACCAACGACTTGACGTGAAAACAAATCAATTACAACGGTGAGATACAGCCAACCTTCATGAGTCCGTATATACGTGAAATCTGTCACCCATACTTTGTTGGGCTCACAGCATTCAAACTGCCTTTCTAGCGTATTAGGTGCAACGTGGCTGATCTGGCCGGATTTAAACCCTTTGTGGCGTTTGTAACCACGCATGGAACGTACGCCAGCAGCTTTCATGATCCGGTAAACTCGATTGTGACCACAGCTCTCACCATCATCTTTTAGATCGCGCGTGACATTGCGATACCCATACGAGCAACCACTTTCCATCCAGAACTGTTTGATCTTAGTGAGTAAACGCTCGTCTTCTTTAGTGCGCTGGCTTTGCGGCTCTTTGAGCCAAGCGTAAAAGCCACTGCGGTTAATCTCTAAAACGCGACACATCATCACGACCGTGTATTTGTTGAGTCGAGACTTTATGAACGTGTATTTCGCTTTGACTCGCTTGCGAAGTACACTGCGGCTTCCTTTAATATATCTCGCTCTTCGGTCACCCGCCTTAATTGCGATTTGAGTTGACGAAGCTCTGCTTGTTGCTCTGTCAGCGCCTTATGTTCACTGCTGGGTACGTTGTATCGCTTAACCCAAGCATAAAGACTTTTTGTTGTGACACCAAGTCGGCTGGCTACTTCACTAACCTTATACCCTCGATCACTTACTTGTTTAGCCGCTTCAATTTTAAATTCTTCTGGATAACGTTTTCCGCGCATAATTATTCACCTTCTTGTTAAGTTAAATTATAACTCTAGAAGATGTCTAGTGAATTAGGGGCAACTCACAATGCTAATTCGTTGTTCCCTTCAATAAAAGACCCAGACGGCCCCCATACACGAGACGAACCACCAGATAAAATAGTAAAAACCCCTCCTTTTATGCCATAAAAACCAAGTGACAACGCAATCGCCCATATCACTTTGTCCAACTGGTCCCTTCTGATTACTAAAGCAAGCATAACAAGGGTCATCAGCATTACTTTAAAAAACTTTTTATACATAGCCCAGGCCGCATCAGGAGCAAAGGCAAAATATGTCGTTATCGTGGTCCAAACAATAAAAACACACCATAGGATAACGACGCTTTGGAGCGGAACTGCTTGGCGTTGTTTACTATTGAGAAGAAGGCTTAATAAAGTTACTGCCGCAATAATGGCCGCAAATGGCATGTCATAAGCAAACCCAAACGATAGCCTATGTGGGCTCATATAACCCAACCAACACCACATCAAAATACCAATGTATGGTTTCTTGAAAATTAGTGGAATTGACCCAAAAACAATCAGTGTTACAAATATATCTCTTAACCCTAACCCCACTTCAACTCACTCCAATTATTTTTGATGGTTTTCGCCCCATTAGGAAGCAACCTCTACCCTATATATAAAGACTTTTCTAGATAAAAGTTTAGCAGTTTATAAAAAAGTTATTTGTACAAAAATAGAAAGCCATAATTCCGTTTTATATATACCAACACCCCGTTACTGCACAACTAGAATACTGCCCTTACTACCTGTTAATTCAGCGTAAATGCTGCGACTAAGCGAATCTGGCGACCAGTATTGGAAAAACCAACCGTTTCTTGATAACCATTATTAAATATATTGTTCGCTTTCAATGAAACACTTAAATTGTTGCCAAAAACCTTCTTTATAACGACATCAAAATCAGTATAGCCATCCAGTTTGATTAGGCCTGTAGGTATTGAGCTATCATAAAAAGACCCGACATACGTACCTTCAAAATTTAATGAAAGAGAGTCTTCTAGCTTCCAGTTCAAGGATGCTCCCGTTACCCATTCTGGGCGCCGTCTAAGCTTTACACCAGCGTTTTTTTTATACTTTGTATAAGTGACATGTGAATTTATTATCACTTTTTCAGACGGTTTTAGTAACAAACTGAATGTTGCTCCCTCTGCCGTTATAGATGATCTATTAATGTTGGTAAACAACACTGGGTCAAAATCCACAAGGTCTTTAAATTCATTTCGAAAAAGACTCAGCGTGGCACTAACTGTATCCTTATAGAAACGCTGTTTAACATCAATCGATAGGTTTTTGCTTTGCTCTGGTTTCAAGTTTGGGTTGCCAATTAATGGGTGACCCAGTGCAAAAAAACTAGGCAATTTAAACCCTTCGCTATACTGAAACGAGAATAAGCGCTTCGCTGTTGGTTGTTGATAGTTGACAATAAAACGAGCTGTTGTCTCGTTATTGTCATCAGCGTCATCGTACCGTAACCCCGTAACCAGCATTAAATCATTCGTTGCTTGCCATGATACTTCCCCAAATGCTGCCTTTGTATCTCTTTGCAAACTAAAGCTCGCAGGTAATGGGAAACCAAAATCTATCACACTATTGAACTGGCCATCTTCTGTTGTAGCCTCCATTCCTAGTCCAATACTCAATTCATCACTCAAGCTTACGGTATTAGTTAAACTGATGTCTCGCCTTTTAAAGTCGCTAGCACTTAAAATTGGCGGAGTACCCGTAATTACGCCCGTAGCAATTCCTGGATTATCAATATTTTCATCATGATCAGCCTGAGTTGCTACTAATGAAACAGCCCAGTCTTTGCTAACGGCATAGCTCGCTGAGACTGCGATATTATTTTGTTTAAACTTTCGTTTTTCTACCGTTCTAATAACCGCGAGTTGATCTCCACCGCTATCTTCCGAAAATGAAGTCGCGTCACCATCTGTGGTGAAATAAGATAATGACCAATCAAATGTACTGGTGTATTTAGGTTGTGCTTTAAAAACGAACTGTCTTCTTTCTAGTGAATCACCTTCAATAACCTCATCGGCCTCTCTGTACCCTCCAGCTAGGCTAAAATCCACAGTATCGGCTATGGTTCTTGCTATATGAAAAGATTCAGCGTGCTGGTTATGCTCACCCAACTCAGCGGTAAAATTCGTATTGTCTTTCTCACCTATACCAAGCGTTGTTATGCTAATTACACCACCTAAGGCTTCCGAACCAAATACGGGAGAATACCCACCAAAAAATACATCAACCTGTTCTATTAATAAATAATCCAACCCGGCAAAATCAAACCCGCCTCCCCTGGAGTTTGTAGAGTCGTTCACGCGTACACCATCAATAATGACAGAAGTGAAATTAGGGTCCCCACCTCGCATAGAGACAAAGGTCAGCCCTCCTTGGCCCTCTTGTTGCGTTACATTGACCCCAGGTATTTGCCTTAAGATATCCACCGTTGTTGAGTTACCAGCTTGATTTATCTCTTCTCGAGTTATCGTATAAGCAGAAACTGCATTCGTAGAGTCTGTACTTTTAATCACTGAACCTGTTACCAACACTGGCGACAGTCTTTGCTGCTCTGACAACGCATAAGCACTCTGTATACAAGCAAGAGTGACTAGAAATGCGATTTTTTTAAACACCAGGTGACTCCTTTCCCAAGTTTTGGATTAATTTGATTAGCTCAAAGAATATAAAACTAAATCGTTTATAATTAAACTATTACGAATTTTATTTGACGCCCACACATGCAAAGATTTATTGCCCTATTTATTGAGCTTATATTGGTAACCGCCGCCATTTTTGTTGCCGATTTCTGGCAATCAAAAAGCGATATCATACCGCGAAACCTTATTCACTTGCCGCAAGTTGATTATAGTGTTTCTGACTTCTGGGTTGTTATTAAATACTTCTTAACTATTCACCTTATCGCCTTTCTTATTACTCAATTTCGCCTTGGTCCTCTGAACTTTTCTAGCGGCCAACGCATGTCAAAAGAATTGCTTGCTTTAGTTGCCACCTATTCTATTTCAGCCTTAGTTGTTTTTATCACGACAACCGTTAACTTTGACCCTGATTTTGTCGCCGGCATCGGTATATGTAGTGTCGCTACCTTCATTATTGCCCATTATTTGGCAAAACTAGGCTCCAACCAAGTCAGCAAAACCAACGGGGTTTGGAAGCCATTATTTCAACAGCTCCTCTCTATTAGCGGGGTCTTTGTTCTAATTCTCGCCATGACTCCTCCCGTATTAGCCTACTTATTCTCTAAAGATAGAGATGTCGCCAACGTCATTACACAGATAAGAATTAAAGCGAATAATTTATTGACCGAAAAAGCCAACTATCAACTTGTTAACATCAAGCAAGGACTTACATTTCACCAGCCTATTTTAGCCAAACTTGCACCTGACAATACGCAAACCCTGTATGTATTGGAACGAAGTGGAAAGCTAGTATCATTGGGCTACCCACCAACTTCGGATAGCGATGTTAAAACTTTAATCGATTTTCAAAAAAACGTTGGTGAAGTAGGAAGTGAAAATGGTGCTCTAGGCTTGGCATTTCACCCCGAATTTGGCAACAAATCATCTGCTAATTCTGGTTACATCTATATTTATTACACAGCCGCTCATAACGATAAACAAATTAATAAAATATCTAGGTTTGATTTAAATCTAGGCAGCCCTAACGCTGTTAAATTATCTGAAACACCTTTGTTCATTTTAAATCGTGAAACTAGTGGCTTCCATAATGGAGGATCTTTAGAGTTTGGACCTGAAGGATTCTTGTATATTGCTCTCGGTGAAGGCATACATCTACCAGATGAAAAATCTATTGCAAAAACTCTGAGGCAAGGCATTCTACGGATAGACGTAGATCAAGTTGGTGGGGAGACAAGCCAACCCGCCACAACACAACCTGCCAACGGCTTAGTAAGCAACTACTACATTCCTACAGACAACCCATTCCTTAACAACTCTGACATACGTAATGAATATTGGGCTATAGGGCTAAGAAACCCTTTCCGTATTGGTTTTGATAAGAAAACTGGTGACTTATGGGCTGGTGACGTTGGCTCTACAAAATGGGAAGAGGTCAATCGTATTCAAAAGGGGCATGATTACCAATTTCCTTATATTGAAGGACAAGAGGAAACAGGAACTGGCAAACCATTACTACCTATTGAAAAGCAAAGCGGGCCTGTATATACCTATCTACATACAGCCTATGACAGAGCAGTAATTGGTGGCAACGTCTATTACGGAAAACAGTTTCCTGAACTTGATGGTTCATATATTTTTGCGGATAACTACTCCTCCAAATTATTTAAACTCCCGAGTGATGTAGTAACTGTTGAGAAGGTTTCACAAATAGCTAAGGCAGATCAATTTGCCCAACGAGGTGTTAGCTCAGTTAACATATTGGATAATGGCGATATTTTAGTCACAACCCTAGGCCGTTCTGCAGAGCCAACAGGTGAAGTGCTTACTTTAATAAAAAGCGATGCCGCAAGCACTCCTGTTGCCAAAAAAGCATCTCCCCCAATAACCGTTAGCAAAGTCGAAGCATCAAAAATATTTATCACTAACTGCGCTAGGTGTCATGGAGCTGAAGGCAAAGCAAATGGCCCAGACTCAGAAATGTTAGGCGTAAAGATCGCTGATTTCTCTCAACCCTCTTTTCAACAAAGTCGTAGCGATGAAGAACTAGGGAAAATCATCAAAGAGGGCGGCGCAGCTGCAAACTTAAGCCCTATGATGCCTCCTTGGGGGACTGCACTAGAAAAAGCTGAAATTGATGCTCTAATACAAACTATAAGGGATTTTGAAGTTAACCAATAAACTCTCACTAAGATTGGTCAGCTATTTTATTAAAATGCTGCCCTATACCTTCTGAGGTGCTTTCCCAAGAAAACCGCTTGGCGTAACACCTTAATCTTTCTACGTCTGTTTTAACTGCTGATAGCTCTTCAATTGCTGCTTTAATAGACTGGTGGCTACGACGAGGAATAACAATACCTGCAAGCCTTTTCGTAACTACTTCTATAACACCGCCTACATTTGTAGCAATAACCGGCGTCCCACAAGCCATTGCTTCTAACAACACGTTTGGCATACCCTCTCGGCTAGATGCAAGAACTAAGAGATCTACTTGGTTGTATAATACCGCTAACTGTTGGTGTGTTTGATAACCTAAAAAGTGAACTCGATCAGCCACATTACAATTAATTGCTAATTTTTTAAGTGTTGACTCCATAGGACCTTCACCCACTATCGTCAGTTCTACATTCGGTAATTTTTTTAGGGCTTCAATCACTAAATGGTGGCCCTTTAATTCTATAAGGTTACCAACAGAGATTAGCTGTAGATTGTCACCCTGTCTGTTTTGGCGTACCTCTGGCAATATATTAAAGGTATCTAAATCCACACCATTCCGCAGCACATCAATTTTGTTTGACGGCACGCCTAGCTTCTGCATTTCTACTTTTAGTGCATTTGAAACTGTGATATTCATGGCCGCTTTTTTTGTGGCCCATTGAATCATCTTTCTTGGCAGGGTGTATTGAGGCAGCACATTGATATCACTGCCTCGGGCTGTAATTATCACGGGTATCTTCAACCATTTCCCTATGATTGCTGCGGCTACGCCGTCTGGATAAACATAATGTGCATCTATAATATCCGGTTTAAATCCGTTTTTGATGAGGGCTCTGATTTTTTTAAGGCCAGATAACGCTAAAAAAAGGGGCGTAACCGACATGCCTATTTTCGGTAATACTAAATACTTAGGATGATGCACTTCAATCTCAAAACGATTTTCACTTTCTGGCACATCTGCATAAAGACCGTACTGACCAAAGCATTTGTTTTTTAGTGGGAACCATGGAACCGGTGCAACAACTTTTAATTGGATATCTGTTGCACCAACTAAGTGCCTTAAACGCTGTTCAATAAAAATGCCGTGTCGTGGCTGCTTTTGATTGGGGTAAAGCGTCGTAAAAGTAAGCACATTCATGGGCTAGTATTTACTTTAAAATTTCTTGATAAACTGCCTGATAGCGCCCTACACTTGCAGCCCAATTACGTTCTTGTTCTACAAATTCCCGACCTTGTTGGCGAATTTTTTGCCATTCTGACTCTGAAGAAAACACGTTTAATACCGTTTCAACCAACGAATCGACACTATCGGCATTAAACAAAAAGCCGTTATAGCCGTGTTCAATTAACTCTTTATGACCACCAACGTCTGAGGCAACAACAAGCTGCCCTTGCGCCATTGCTTCTAATGGCTTTAATGGCGTTACTAACTCCGTTAAGCGCATTGCGTATCGTGGGTATACAAACACATCAACCAAGTTGTAGTAATCTTGTACTTTGTTATGCGGCACTCGCCCTGTCAGGGTAATTTTATCTTGTAGGCCCAACTGCTGTATTTTTTGCTTTACCACGTCCTCGTCTGGGCCGCCGCCAACTAACAAGAAGCGGATGCTATCATCTTCTTGGAACAACTTTGCACACGCTTCAACCAATAATGGCAGGCCTTCATAGGCATAAAAAGAACCAATAAAACCAATTACTTTTTTATCTTGTAAGCCAAGTTCTTGCTTTAACGAAGCATTTCCAGCCTGACCAAACTTGAAAGCATTAATATCAACTGCATTTGGGATAGTCGTGATTTTTTGTTCGGCTACGCCACGTTCAATAATATCTTTCTTGAGACCTTCACATATTGTTGTGACCGCATTAGCGCGTTTAAAAACCCACGTTTCTAACCACCGAGTAGCTTTATATCGAAGACTGCCTTCAGTACTTGTCCCATGATCAACAGCCGCATCTTCCCAAAATGCTCGGCACTCATAAACAACTGGAATACCTAATTTCTTCCCTGCACGTACTGCTGCCACACCGTTTAATGCAGGCGAGTGGGCGTGAAGAATGTCTGGTTTCATCTCTTCACAAATTTGTAGAATTCTCTTCTCCAGACTAGAAATAACTCCCCAATAATTCAAAATGGGGGTTTTTTCCAACAAACTGTTATTTATAAATGTCCGATGAAATTCAAGGCCATCAACTGTTTCCTTTGGTTCAATAGCCCCCACTTGCTTAGCGGAAGTAACGTGATACGTTTGCCAGCCTAGCTCACGCTGATGATTCAAAATAGCACGTGTTCTGAACGTATAACCGCTATGTAAAGGGATAGAGTGATCAAGAACGTGTAATATTTTCATATTATTGTTCCAAGAAGCTTTCAAACATTAGCAATGACCATAAACCAGCGCTGTAATCCCTTACACCGGATTGGTGGTCTTTTATCAATGTTTCTAAATATGATTGGTTAAAATAGCCCGTTTCGGCCAACTTGCCATGGAGAATTTTCGTCCGTAGCTTTTCTTTCAAAGGCCCACGAAACCAACTAGCAACTGGAATCGCAAAACCCATTTTGTCACGATATAAAATATCATCACTTAAATGTGGCTCTAGCCCTTTCTTGAAAATAAACTTGCCTTCCTTACCTTTCAGTTTTAACTCGGGTGGAATACCAGACATCCAATCAACTAGTTGATGATCCAGTAATGGCACACGTACTTCTAATGCATGAGCCATACTCGCTCTATCAACCTTCGTTAAAATATCGCCGGGTAAATAGGTTTTAAAATCCAGATATTGCACCAAAGACAAGGAGTCTTTCGTAGGGCAATTTTCTTCATGCTCACGAAACACTTCGATAGACTGGTAACCCTGCAGGTCCTTCTTTAACGTATCACTAAATAACGAGTTTCGCATTTTGTCACTCATTAGGGATACACTATGTAGGTAACCCTCTGCGGAGTCTCTGGCAATTGATTCAAATGTTGTTTTAGCACGTAAGAACTTAGGCGCCCAGTCTGCTTTCGGGTATAGCTTGCCCAATAAACCAAATATTGGTTTACGAATGGCCAAGGGAATAATAGAGCGCATTTTTTCTTCTATCATATGCCAGCGATAGCGCCTGTAGCCGGCCAGGCTTTCATCACCTCCATCTCCCGACAAAACCACCGTTACCTGTTTTTTTGCCAACTCACATACTCGGTACGTCGGTAGAGCCGAACTGTCTGCATACGGTTCATCGTATAAGCCTGCCAGCTTATCGATTAGCTCAAAGTCTTCTGCCTCGACTTGCTCAACCCGGTGAGCCGTTTTATAACGCTCAGCCACCTGCTGCGCGTATTGAGATTCATTAAATTTTGGATCGCCGAATGAAATTGAACACGTGTTTACTGGGTCTTCCGTTAAGCCCGCCATCATCGCCACTACACCACTTGAGTCAACTCCTCCGGATAAAAACGCGCCTAACGGCACATCGGCAACCATTCGAATCCCAACCGTTTTTTCAAACTGTTTAATTAATTCTTTTTTATAATCGTCTTCAGATAAACCCTCATGCGCTTTAAACGATAAATCCCAATATTGTTTGGGCAGCAATTCAATATCGCCTTTTTTAACGGTTAATTGGTAGCCGGGCGGCAATTTACACACGCCGTTATATATCGTCTTTGGGTCTGGTATATACCCAAAGGTGAAATAATCTTCTATCGCTTGCGGGTTTATTTCTTTAGATAATAAGG
>ERZ1027208.206-NODE-206-length-27753-cov-8.047260_pt1 | contig 27753 bp, 28 predicted proteins | sample MGYA00520867_ERZ1027208 | MGnify/ENA primary metagenome ERZ1027208 (study PRJEB33311, sample SAMEA4378413) | marine metagenome | biome: Marine biome; feature: Fjord; material: Water | collected 2014-07-20T08:00:00Z/2014-07-... | depth 75 m ...
TCTCTGCTCGCGCGCCCCCGAGCTTGTCTCTGTGCGTTTTGTTAGGCGGCGTTGGAGGTGGATAAGGGACAGCTACAGAACAGTAACGGTGGTTCCGATTGGCACGCGTTCGTACAGGTCTTTGACGTGCTCGTTCAGCATGCGGATGCAACCGTTTGATACTGAGCGGCCAATGGATTTGGGCGCTGTTGTACCGTGGATGCGGAAGTACGTGTCTTTGCCACCTTGGAAGAGGTACAGGGCACGCGCACCGAGTGGGTTGCTTGGGCCACCAGGCTGTGCTTCGGTGTTGCCGATAAAGCGGCCGTAGGCGCTTGGGTCGCGCTCAATCATCTCGTTTGTAGGGCGCCATGTTGGCCACTCCTTTTTAACTGAGATGGTCGCAGAACCTGTGAATTCCAGGCCCGCTTTGCCCACGCCAACACCGTAGCGCATTGCTTCGCCAGGTGCCGTTACGAAATATAAGTAATAGCTACGTGGTAAAATAAGGAGTTCGCCCACTTTGTAGTTCTTTTTGATACGTACCTTTTGAGGGGTTGGATCAAAAGCAACAGCCTGAGCTGAAACAAGTTGGGGCAAAGTCGTAGCAGCAATAGTGCTTGCAATAAATGTACGGCGACGCATGTAACGGTCCTTTTGTAGAATTGGATCGTTACTACTGTCCCAAATTTGCGCTCATTATCAAGCTTCAAACGCAAAAACCGGCCATCCGTTGCAGAATGGCCGGTCAATTCTTCGTGTGTTAAGGGTTTTGGATCTAATCCAGCGCCCTCAAATCGGCTTATGCAAGCGCGATGTTTGCCGCGGACTCGCGGCCATCACGGCCAGCTTCGATGTCAAAAGTCACTTTCTGGTTGTCGGCAAGACCTGTAAGGCCAGCGCGTTCAACAGCTGAGATGTGTACAAACACGTCTTTGCTGCCGCCATCGGGTGCGATAAAGCCGAAGCCCTTTGTAGTGTTAAACCATTTTACGGTGCCAGTAGCCATTCCGTAGTCTCCTAGTAGATAGATGCCATCCGCGAGAGTGCGATGGCCCGGCTTGGTCGGTCTGTAATCGAGAGACTGAACGCAAAAGCGGAGACAGTGGTCTGGATAAAGATAACGTTCGCAATTGAATAGATGGCACGTAGGGACCAAAATTTCAAGGGTCCAGGCACAAGCAAGCAAAGATCGGCCAGTTAGCATGTATCCGGACGATTGGGTCGGATTCCAAGTTATAGATATGTATACGTTGACTAATTTCTGGAGATAGCGTCCCGGAAACTGTAGGATCTTTTATTGAATTGTTCGAGATGCGGATTGATCGCTTTGTGCGGATTTCTGCAACTGGATTAACTTTGCACCGATTCTATCGAGAAATTATTCTTGAAGCGATTTACTTGGAATGCGCTTGGGGCGACCCGATAGGCCGCCCCAAAATGTACTTTAGCGTACGAATTTTTTGTGCTTGAGGCTCTTTGGCTCCAACGCATCGGCGCCAAGGCGGCGCTTTTTGTCTTCTTCGTAGTCTTCGAAGTTACCTTCAAACCATTCGACATGGGCCTCACCCTCGAAAGCAAGGATGTGAGTGCAGATACGGTCAAGGAAGAAGCGATCGTGTGAAATGACTACGGCGCAGCCCGCAAAATCAACCAAGGCATCTTCGAGTGCACGTAGGGTTTCAACGTCTAGATCGTTTGTAGGTTCATCGAGCAGCAGTACGTTGCCGCCTGATTTCAAAAGGCGTGCCATGTGCACGCGGTTACGTTCACCACCTGACAGCAAGCCGACTTTCTTTTGCTGATCGCCGCCTTTGAAGTTGAACGAGGAACAATACGCGCGTGAGTTCACTTCGGCATCGCCTAGCTGGATAAGCTCTGCACCGCCTGTGATGGCTTGCCATACATTGTCGTCGGACTTTAGGTCATCGCGGGACTGGTCAACATAGCTGAGCTGGACCGTGTCACCGATTTCGACAGTGCCAGAATCAGGTTCTTCCTGACCTGTGAGCATCTTGAAAAGTGTCGATTTACCGGCACCGTTGGGGCCAATGACGCCAACAATACCGCCGGGCGGTAGCGAGAATTCGAGGTTCTCGACCAGCAGTTTGTCACCCATTGCTTTGGTGAGGCCCTCAACATCAATAACCTTGCTGCCCAATCGCTGACCGTTTGGAATGACGATCTGGGCGTGCGCGAGTTTTTCGCGCTCTGACTGGTCGGCCATCTCGTTGTAGGATTTGATCCGCGCTTTGGATTTTGACTGACGCGCTTTGGCACCTTGGCGCATCCATTCCAGTTCGCGTTCAAGTGTTTTCTGGCGCGATTTGTCTTCGCGGGATTCTTGAGAAAGGCGTTTGGCTTTCTGCTCAAGCCAGTCGGAGTAGTTCCCCTCATTTGGTATGCCGCGACCACGGTCCAGTTCAAGAATCCAGCTTGTGATATCATCAAGGAAGTAGCGATCGTGCGTAACGATCAGGATCGTGCCTTTGTAGGCGATGAGGTGTTGTTGCAGCCACGCGATGGTTTCAGCGTCCAAGTGGTTGGTCGGTTCATCGAGAAGTAGCATTTCAGGAGCTTGAAGCAGCAATTTGCACAAAGCCACACGGCGAGATTCGCCACCTGACAACTTTGAGATGTCCGCATCATCAGGAGGGCAGCGCAGCGCTTCCATGGAGACGTCGATCTGGCTGTCGAGATCCCAGAGATTTTCTGCGTCGATCTGATCCTGAAGCGCGGCCATCTCGTCGGCCGTTTCGTCAGAATAGTTCATTGCCAACTCGTTATAGCGGTCGAGGATCGCTTTTTTTCCCGCTACGCCCAGCATCACGTTTTCACGTACTGTGAGTTCGGGATCAAGCTTTGGCTCCTGCGGAAGATAGCCAACTTTGGCACCTTCTGCGACCCAAGCCTCACCGGTAAAGTCTTTGTCCAGACCGGCCATAATCTTCATTAGGGTAGATTTACCCGCGCCGTTAACGCCTACAACACCGATTTTCACTCCTGGAAGGAAGTTTAGGTGGATGTTTTCAAAGCATTTTTTGCCACCGGGATAGGTCTTTGAGACCCCTTGCATGTGGTAGACGTATTGATAAGCGGCCATTGCGCGACTCCTCGAGTTTGTCTGGAATTACCTTGCAATATCGGTCACGGGGGGCAAGATCAACGCCACAAGGGAGCTCAGCTATGGCCAGACGAATATTACTATGGGCCGGGCTTGTTTTGGGGCTGGGTGCTTGCACCATTGGTGCGCGCCTTGCAGCGCCGCCAAATTTGTATCTGGATGGGGTGAATTACCCAGCCACAGCAGTGCCCGCACCACTTCAAAGTGTCATGCCGCAAATTTTTTACGTCACTGACCGCCAACCGGAACGGACAAACGGCAAAGTTACGGGGTATGGGCGGGAGCGTTCGCAGGCGATGGCGTTTGGATCTGCAAGGGTGATTTTCGGAGCCGAGGATTGGGATGATTTGGTTGCGCGCACCCACGTTGATCGTCGCGGAAGTATCAGCCGTCTTGATCTGGGCGAACTGGACGAGCGGGTGCGTTTTGATCCTGTCCCGCTGGCTGACAGGCGAACGGAAGGTGGTCTGCGGGTGGAGCCGATCGCCGCACTTAGTTATGCAAAAGGGCGAGAAGCATTTAAGTCTCAGATACGGGCAGAAGTGGCGCGCACGGGTAACAGGCGTATCCTTGTGTATACGCACGGCGTCGCGAATGATTTTGAAAGCGGGATAACGACGCTTGCGAACTTGTGGCACTTTGCCGGCCGCAGGAGTATTCCCATTGCGTTCAGCTGGCCGGCAGGTAATCGCGGGCCATTGGGGTATTTTCGAGATCGTGCATCAGGTGATTTCAGCGTCTTTCACGCCAAAGAATTCCTGACGATGTTGGCGGAAATACCCGAAGTAGAAGATATCGACATTGTAGCCCATTCTCGTGGGACGGATGTGATGACCCAAGCTTTGAGGGAATTGATACTGTTTCAGCGAGGGCGCGGGGTTGCGCCGAAATTGGGTCTCAAAACGGGGACACTCATTCTTGCGGCGGCTGATCTGGACACCGGGATTGTTCGCCAGCGATTATTGACCGAAAGGTTTTCCGAAGCCTTTGAACAGGTCAATATCTATGTGAATCCTCACGATTCTGCGCTGAGATTGTCATCGTTTCTGACAAAATCGACACGTATTGGCGCATTAACTGAAGATGACTTCACCGAAATAGAGTTGCAAAGATTGGCAAAACAAGGATTGATACACTTTATACGTGTTGAAGATGCAGGTAGCGCTGATAGCCATTCGTACTTCAGAGCGAACCCTGCGGTTCTGTCGGATATCGTTCTGGCGCTACGCAGCAGGGCATTCCCCGGAGGGACACTGCGCCCACTAGACCGAGGTGATGACGGAATTTGGGTTTTACAGCCAAATTACCCACTTGAACGGCTACCAGTGCTAGAAAGAACAGTGGATCGCTAGGGGCGCGTTGAACGGGTAACGATGCAAACAATTCGTTTGAAGGGGAATTTAGCCGTTTTTCGGGCACATATTCTACAATGGCGATAATTTAGGGCAATTTGTCGCATCACGTTCTGTTACGTTGCCCCAGTTCGATTTGTGACCTGTTCGCGGAAGCCGATCGATAACCAGACTATAGATTAATATGGTCGAAGACAGGGAGAAGAAAATGTCTCAAACAACCCTTATTGTAGGGCTGGACGGATCTGATGCGGGTGCGCGCGCGTTAGATTTTGCTATGACCCGAGCCAAACTGATCGGCAATTGCCGCGTTGTATTGGTATACGTGATCGAATGGTCACCATACAGCTTCCAAACCGCTGAAGAAAACGAAGTGCGTCATGCGCGCCGCGAAGAGGAACTGAAATTGGCACATGAACGTGTCGTTGATCCGGCTGTTCAATCAACTCAGGCCGCAGGTTGTGAAGCTGAAGGCGTGGTAAAGCACGGCGACGTTGCTGACATCCTTGAGGGTCTCGCGAAAAAGCACGAAGCAGCCCAGATTGTTGTTGGCCGTGTTGGTGAGCGTGGCATCAAAGAGCGCTTGTTCGGTGGTGTTACTGGTCGGCTTGTAGCTGCATCAAGTGTACCGATCACAATAATCCCATAAGGCGGAGGCAAATATGAAACGATTTATTACAAGCGGGATCGCAGCCACAGCGCTGAGCCTTCCCACGTTGGCCGCCGCTCAGGAAGCGGTGTCTTTCGACCAAAAGGTCAACGATATTTTCGCTGGATCAACGGGTTGGTTCGTGAACCTGATCTTTATGAACCTACCTGGCACAAACTTTCCTTGGATCGTGTTGTGGTTGGTTGTCGCGGCATCGATCTTTACGGTCTATTTTGGTTTTATCCAAATCAAGGCGTTTGGTCACGCGATCAGCCTGGTCAAAGGTGACTATTCTGATCCCAATGACGCGGGTGAAGTGAGCCACTTTCAGGCTCTGACAACTGCATTATCCGGTACTGTTGGTCTGGGCAATATCGCGGGTGTTGCTGTTGCTGTCGGGATCGGCGGGCCGGGTGCAACATTCTGGATGGTGGTTGCCGGCCTCTTGGGCATGGCATCCAAGTTCACTGAATGTACGCTGGGTGTTAAATACCGGAACGAATATGCAGACGGCTCTGTTTCTGGTGGGCCAATGTACTATATGACTAAGGGCTTTAAAGAGCGCGGCCTTCCGGGTGGTAAAGTGCTGGCGGTTGTATTTGCGATCTTCACAATCGGTGGTGCATTGGGCGGTGGGAACATGTTTCAAGCCAACCAAGCACATGCACAGATCACACAGATCACGGGTGATTTCTCTGGCCTGATCACCGGTGGTATCTTTGCTGTAGTTGTGTTTGCGGTAATCGTTGGCGGTATCAAATCCATCGCAAGCGTGACGGAAAAAGTTGTACCTTTCATGGGTGTTATGTACGTCATCGCGGCATTGATTATTTTGATCGTTAATGCGGACCAAATCGGTTGGGCATTTGGCCAAATCTTTGCTGGTGCGTTTACTGGTCTTGGCGTTGCAGGCGGCTTTGTTGGTGCGTTGATCCAAGGTTTCAAACGTGCTGCGTTCTCGAACGAAGCTGGTGTTGGTTCTGCTGCGATTGCGCACTCTGCAGTTCGCACAAAAGAGCCAGTGACCGAAGGTGTTGTTTCCTTGCTGGAGCCGTTTATTGATACGGTTGTGATCTGCACGATGACAGCACTGGTAATCACCATCTCTGGCGTGTTGGTCGTAGATCCTTCGACAGGTGTTTATGCGTTGAATGAGGCGGGTACCGCGATCAAAACTGTAGACGGTTCTGGTGGCGTTGCCTTGACATCTGCGGCGTTTGCAACTGGCTTTAGCTGGTTTCCCTACGTTCTGGCGATTGCTGTGATCTTGTTTGCTTTCTCCACCATGATCTCTTGGTCCTACTATGGTCTGAAAGCATGGACCTATCTGTTTGGTGAGGGCAAAACGACTGAACTGGTGTTCAAGTTGATCTTCTGTTTCTTCATCATTGTAGGTGCGGCTGCCCAGCTTGGTGCGGTTATCGACTTCTCTGATGCGATGATCTTTGCAATGGCTGTTGTGAACATTACGGCGCTCTACTTCCTGATGCCAATCGTAAAACGTGAGATGAACAGCTACTTTGATCGCTTGAAATCTGGTGAGATCGTCAAGCACAAGCACTAAGTCTGATTGACAATCGGCGGGTCATCCCGTCCTTTCGGCCCCTGAGTAACTTCGGGGGCCGTATTCGTTTTGCGCTACGATATTCCATATGCAGCATCGGGGCAGGTGATTGGCTTGCTGGGAGGGTCGTTTGATCCGGCTCATGCAGGTCACGCTCATATTACCCGCGAGGCGCTTAAACGGTTTGGGCTTGATCAGGTGTGGTGGCTGGTGAGTCCCGGAAATCCGTTAAAGGCCCGTGGCCCTGCTCCGATGCAGGAGCGGATCATCTACGCAGGTGAGGTTATGAACCACCCCAAGGTTCAGGTGACTGGTATCGAAGAGCGGTTGAAAACGCGTTATACTGCACAAACTCTGCGGGCTTTGCAGCAGCTTTATCCTAAACAACGGTTTGTCTGGTTGATGGGCGCTGACAATTTGGCGCAATTCCATCTGTGGCAAGACTGGAGGGACATTGCAGGCCGTGTTCCTATGGGTATTTTGGCGCGGCCAGGACAACGTATTTCTGCGCGGTTGAGCAGAGCAGCATCGCTTTATGCACCATACCGGATTGCAGGCCGGAATAGCCGACAGTTGGCGCATGCGTCTGCACCTGCATGGTGTTTTGTGAATGTACCGATGATGGGGGTGTCGTCTTCAGCTATCCGTGCTGCGGGTGATTGGTCAACGCAAGCGCGCTGAGGCAAGCCCCGCTGTGAGGATTACGAACAACCCTGTCCATGTCCAGATGTCTGGCAGATCACCGAATATGACCCAGCCTAGCCCGATAGCGGCTACCAGCTGGAAATATATAAGCGGGGCCAATCGTGTGGCCGGTGCCAGCCCGTAAGCATACAACAGTAACAAATTACCGAGCATTGAAAAGAGCGCGGAAATCCCTGTGAGTGCAACAACCGTACTCGAAAATTCAGGCAGGTTGGCTAATCCAAAGGGCAACAAAAACAGCGCGGAAATGAACAACTGAATAAACGTCATTGCTAAAGGTGTGGCCAATGGGCCAAGCCAGCGCGACATTGTTAAGAATGCGCCGTAACAACATCCTGCGGCAACGGCCCATAGGACGCCTGCGCTGGTATCTATGCCAGGGCGGACCACGATCAAAACCCCTAAAAAACCCATCAAAACCAATGCGGATCGCAGCAAAGTTACGGGTTCGCGTAGAAAAACAACTGCCAGTACATAACTAATCAGCGGACCGATGAAGAAGGCAGAAAATACGGTCGCGATCTCTTCGAGTTGTAACGCAACTTGGATGCATGAAATACCCGCTGCCAAGGTCCCCGCACGGAGCCAAATGCGCCAGTTGCGCAAGAGCAGCCAAGCGCTGCGGGGTATAAATGGCAGGATTAGAGCTGCACCCACAACGAACCGCGACCATGCGACAAAAATTGGGGCAGTATCATATGTTCCAGATAGTAGCTTGCCTGCGCTATCCCCCGTTGGAATCAGCGACATAGCGAGGAACATTATCAGGACGGCGCGTTGCATGTCGCATGCAGTATCACGCGTTGTGGGTGGACGAAATGTGATTTTTGCATGCTTGTAGCTTCTGCGTAATTTAGGGTACCCCTAGGGTATGACAAGCGTATTTTCACGAAGACATTTTTTTGGCACAGCAGCTGCCGCAAGCATTCTATGTGCGGGCGCAGTTAGGGCCGCACCTCCAACATCCTCCCTTAGGCCTGTACTGCGCGGAGAAGATTTTTTTAAACGCGCGGTTCGAAGTGTCGAAGAAATCATAGGTGAGGCCAAGCTGGCGGGCAAAGTGTCGTTCGCTGTTTCAGATGTTAAGACCGGCGCGGTGATAGAGGCGCATGACGCTGTAGTGGGCCGCCCTCCAGCAAGTGTCGCGAAGGCGATTACCGCGCTTTATGCGCTAGACGCGCTTGGCGGGGATCACCGTTTTGAAACCCAGCTATTGGCGACAGGTCCTGTAGTTGAAGGTGTGATCGACGGCGATCTGATATTGGTTGGTGGTAGTGACCCAACGCTGAGCACGGATGCTTTGGCGACCATGGCTGCCAATCTTAAGGTCGCTGGAATCACTGGCGTAAAAGGTGATTTCAAAATCTATGAAGCGGCACTGCCTGTGTTGCCAAGGATTGACCCCAAGCAGCCAGATCAGGTTGGGTATAACCCGGGGGTTTCGTCGCTTGCGCTGAACTACAACCGTGTGCATTTTGAATGGAAACACGCTAACGGAAAATACGCTGTGACGATGCAAGGGCGTACGGAAAAGTACCGCCCGGCCGTGCGAATGGCCGTCATGAAAATTCGCGACCGCGCTTCTCCTGTTTATACATATGAAAATCAGAGTGGCGTTGATTCATGGACTGTCGCGCGCGGTGCACTTGGTCGGAATGGGTCGCGGTGGCTGCCTGTGCGTAAGCCAGGGCTTTATGCCGGAGAAGTGTTTCAAAGTCTTGCGGGCGCACAAAGCATTCAACTTGGAAGACCAAAGAGCATTGATGTCGTGCCTGCCGGTGAAGTGTTGGTGCGCCATCAAAGCCCCGAGCTGCTGCGTATTCTTCGTGATATGCTGAAATGGTCGACAAATTTGACGGCTGAGATGATGGGATTAGCTGCGTCAGTAGCACGTGGTGGTCAGCCTGACAGCCTGAAGGCCTCGGCTGAACAAATGAACCAATGGGCCCGTGATAGCCTTGCAATGGAGAGTGTGGCGCTGGTTGATCATTCAGGCTTGGGAGATGACAGCCGCGTCACAGCCAAAGATATGGTCTCAGCGTTGCTAAAAGTTCATGATGAAGGCTTGCGTGAAATTCTAAAACCGATTGCGATGCGGGACGCAAAGCGCAAGGTGATCAAAGATCACCCGATAAAAGTGAATGCGAAAACAGGTACGTTGAATTTTGTGTCTGGCCTTGCCGGGTATTTGACAGGGCCAGACGGCACTGAAATGGCATTTGCTATTTTTGCGGCGGATCAGGATATTCGCGCAACTCTCAGCCGCGCTGAGCGCGAGCGCCCACCCGGCGGGGTGAGCTGGAACCGTCGCGCCAAACGGATGCAGCAGCAATTGATTGAACGCTGGGGTGTTCTTTACGGTGCCTGACTGGTGATACTGTTCAGGTCAGGTGCCTTGCGCGTGCGCCGCGCTCGATGGCCGCTGCGTGAAGGCGGTCGATTTCCAGCTCATACCGGATTTCTTCCAGAAGGCGCAGTTCAGCTTCTTCCAGAGTTCCATCTGCTGCAGCAACATCACAGGCTAACGCATAGGCGGTTTCATTCAAGCGATGAGGTAGTGCTTCTTTGATGAGGCCAAAGAGCGCGTCTAGGCCATCTTCTTGTTCAAACAGGTCGAAAACCATCTGGCTGACTGTTTTTATGCGGTCGACGTCAAACTTAGCAAAGATAGGCAGCATGTTAACAGCGGATTGGATTTTTATCAGTTCTGTTGTTCGGATGTCTTCGTCAGAAGCGGAAATTGCTACCATAACCGCAACAAGACAATCTTGTGGGCTTAACGTGAGGGATAGGTTCTCGGGCATCTGGTAACGTCCTTTACGCATGTCTTGGTGCCGTTGAGATTATTGACGGCACGGGTCTTGCACAATAGATGAAGCCAAAGCTGCGCGATAGTGCGCTGGTTATAATTTCGGGAAGTTAGATATGTCTGAGATGCGGGATGCAGCAATGCAGAGCAAAGCGTGGCCTTTTGAAGAAGCGCGCCGTGTACTCAAACGTTTTAAGGGTAAGATGCCTGAAAAAGGGTATGTCCTGTTTGAAACAGGATATGGCCCATCTGGTCTGCCGCACATCGGTACCTTTGGCGAGGTTGCACGCACCACGATGATCCGCCGCGCGTTTGAAGCTATTAGTGATATTCCGACACGCCTGATTTGTTTTTCTGATGATCTGGATGGGATGCGTAAAATTCCGTCAAATGTTCCTGATGCGGCCGCCTTGGAAGAGCATCTGCAAAAGCCGTTAACGTCTGTGCCTGATCCGTTTGGGACACACGAGAGTTTTGGCCACCATAACAACGCGCGATTGCGAGGATTCCTTGATACCTTTGGGTTTGAGTATGAGTTCTATTCAGCAACCGAGTTTTACGGCACTGGTCAGTTTGACGAAATCTTGATGCGAGCTGCTGAGAAATACGATGAAATCATGGCCGTGATGCTGAAGTCATTGCGTGAAGAACGCCGCCAGACCTATTCTATCTTTCTGCCGATCCACCCTGAAACAGGACGGGTGATGTACGTTCCGATGAAAGAAGTGAACGCCAAGGAGGGCACGATTACGTTCGACACGCCTGATGGTGAGGAAATGACGCTGCCAGTCACGGGTGGCAACGTGAAGCTACAGTGGAAGCCCGATTTCGGTGCGCGCTGGGCGGCTCTTGGCGTGGATTTCGAAATGTATGGCAAGGATCACTCAACCAATACGCCGATCTACGATTCGATTTGCCGGATTTTGGGTGCTCGTGCACCAGAGCATTTCAGTTATGAGCTGTTTTTGGATCAAGATGGGCACAAGATTTCTAAAACTTCCGGTAATGGTCTGACAATTGACGAATGGTTGACCTATGCCAGCGCGGAATCCTTGTCTTATTTTATGTATCTCAAGCCGAAGACCGCCAAGCGGATGTATTTTGATGTGATTCCAAAAGCTGTGGATGAATATCACCAGCAGTTGCGGGCCTATGAAACACAAGACATCAAAGCGCAATTGAACAATCCAGTTTGGCATATCCACAGTGGCGATGTGCCAAAGTCTGACATGGTTGTGCCGTTTTCGATGTTGTTAAACCTCGCATCTGTTTCTTCCGCCGAGGATAAAGCGCAGCTGTGGGGCTTTATTCAGCGGTACGCGCCGGATGCAACCGCAGAGACACATCCGGGCATGGACGCTGCTGCAGGCTATGCGGTGAGCTACTACAACGACTTTGTGAAACCAGCAAAAGTATTCCGAGCGCCGTCTGATCTGGAACGCGAAGCACTGGAAGATCTGCGGGCACGTCTTGCGGTTTGGGAAGGCGGATTGGACGCAGAGGCGTTGCAATCTGAAGTTTTTGCATGTGGACGTGAACGGTTTGATCCACTTCGCAGCTGGTTCACAGCGCTTTATGAGGTTCTGCTTGGAGCCAGCCAGGGTCCGCGGTTTGGCGGTTTTATTGCACTTTACGGCGTGGATGAAACCATCACGCTGATTGATGAGGCACTGGCAGGTAATCTTGTTGTGTAACTAAAATTCTTGCCCTTTGGCCTGCGCGATCTACTTTTAGTCGCGTGGGTTGGAGGAATATGCGATGAGATTTGTAGTAATGGCAGCCACGATTGTTGTGCTGGCTGCTTTGGGAGCGCGGGCCCAAGACGCTGAAATTCGCGGGGTGATTGCAAAGCAGTTTCAGTCATTTGAGCTGGATGACTTTGCCACTGCATTCACTTTTGCCAGCCCGAAACTACAGAGCTTTTTTCAAACACCAGATAACTTTGGGCGCATGATCGCGCAGGGTTATTCTATGGTCTTGGGTCCCTCAGCAGTAGAATATTTGGGGTTGAGGGCAGAAGGTGAAGTGTATTGGCAAACAGTGCAGATCACCGATGACAGCGGGCGATTTCACCTTCTTGAATATCAAATGTTGGAAACGCAGAGCGGTTGGCGGATTAACGGTGTGCAACTTATGAATTTGCCCGCTGGCTCCGTTTGATGCGCAACGCCATCGTTACGGTGGTATAGCCGAGCCTTAAGACCATGTTGATATCTCCCAACGCCTGTCCGGCAACTGCGCCGGAGAAGCGCGAAAAGGGATACAATCAATATGGCAATCACGATCGGAACTCAATTTACGCCCACTCCTTACTCTGAAGGTTTGGCGGTGTATTCAGATGGAAATGGCACCGCAGGATCCTCCAGCTACGCGACCTCATCCAATGGTGTTTTTGTGCCGGCGGACCAGGATTTTGGCGGTGCGTTGGAAATTCTGAAAACCGATAGCACTCAGCTGCTGCGCTATAAGGGACAGACCCCTATTGTTGCGGGATGTTATCTGCAAATCAAGGCACGGGTTAAAGCGATTAGCGGGAATTTTCCGTCTGTTCGCATTGCGGCCTATGCTGCTCAATCAAACGGCAATGTGTTGTCAGGTGTTGTTACGCAAGGAGCTTTGACAGGGCTCACAACTTACGGGGAAGTCGTTGAAATCAGCGCAATCGTCGGCATTGGTAATCGCGATGGCGTTGACATGGTTTGGGGTGCAAACGCCGGCTACGGTCACTTTGGTATTGATCTCGTTGGTCAAAATGGCGGCGTTGTTCGCGTTGATGATATTGAAATTAACGATGTCTCATCGCTGTTTTTGAGTGACATCGTCGCGACAATCGATGTGCGTGATTATGGCGCTGTTGGGGATGGTGTGACGGATGATACTGCTGCATTTGAGGCAGCGAACAGTGCCGCAAATGACCGAACTGTTTTGATCCCAGCGGGGACCTTTCGATTGGAGGGTGATGTCACATTCGACACGCCTACAAATTTTGAGGGAACTGTCAGCATGCCTGCGGATGCGGTGTTGTTGCTGCGTCAGAACTTTGATCTGCCGAATTACATTCAGGCGTTTGATGACGAAGAAACTGCATTCCGAAAAGCCTTTCAGGCGCTGCTAAATAACTCGGACCATGAATCTCTGGATTTGGGCGGGCGCAAGGTTGCGTTGACTGGTCCAATCGATTTGCAAGCAGCAGTTCCAAGCCGCACCCGCTATGAAACGCGCCGTGCGATCCATAACGGGCAGTTAATTGCGTTGACTGGTGGCGATTGGGATACAACCACGGTGGTCTCACAGGCGACCTATAGCGCGAGCAATTCACGGACACTGACCAACGTTGCGAATGTAGCCAACATTCCTCTCGGTAGTCATGTGAGTGGCGCGGGTGTCGGACGTGAGGTTTATGTGCGGGGTAAGAATGTCGCGAGCGGCGAGCTTACGCTGAATAGTCCACTATATGATGCTGAAGGCACGCAAAACTTCACGTTCAACCGCTTTAAATACATGCTCGATTTCAGCGGTTTTGATGTCATTGCCAAATTCATCTTGCGTGACATTGAATTCCAATGTCAGGAATTGTGCAGTGGCATCATGCTGGCCAACGCGGGCACTGTGTTTACGGTTAAGGACTGCTTCATCTCGACACCGAAAGATCGTGGCATTACGTCGATGGGCGGCGGTTGTCAGGGGATGTTTGTTGAAGGTTGTCAGTTCTTATCTTCGGAAAATGATTTGCCAGTTTCTCAACGGACAACGATCGCTCTGAACGTCAATGCGAACGATGTGAAGCTGCGCAACTGTCGATCAGAACGTTTCCGTCACTTTGCGGTGATGGCTGGTCAAAACCACCTGATCACAGGCAATCACTTCTTTCAGGGGGATACAGTAACTGGCGGTATCCGCTCTGCGGGTGTGGTGTTGGCGACAGCTTATGCATCCGTTGTGTTCAGCCAAAACTATGTGGACAACGCGTTCTTTGAGTGGACAAACGAGCGGGATGCAAGCCCAGCATTCAGCAGCGGGTTTTCATTCAGTTCCCTGGATATCACCAGCAATGTATTCTTGTCTGGTGAAGTCGCTACAAGCTTTAGCTACATTGTGGTCAAACCTTTCGGATCGGGGCATTTCATTAATGGTCTGAATGTATCTGGTAACCGGTTCCGAAGCATCAATGGCTATGTTGAACGTGCTGAGCGGGTTGATACCAGCTTTTCTGATCTCAATTTTACGCGGATGCGCAATATCCGCTTTGAAGGTAACTCGTTCCATGGGGTCAATAAGCCTGTCGCAAACCCGCATCTGATCGAATTTGAACAGAACACGGACACGCAGACTTGGGTTGTGGAAACAGGGCCGGGTCTACCGTTTGAGGCTCGTTCTTTGAGTGTGGATGCAGTGGTGGTGCGTGGTGGCGTGCGTAATGCTGCCAATGCGCTTAATTACGACAACCCGTTTGTCAGAGCTCAGCAAGGGACAAGTGCTGATCAGGTTCATGTGGTTTGGTCAGAGGCTGTGCGCGGCAAGATTGCGGTGACTGCGCGTATGGATAACGACGTGGTCTAAGAGAAACCGGCTTCGGCGTTCGCGCCGGAGCCACCTTCAAAATTCGCGCCAAAGGCCGATTTTCAGTGCGCTGTTTTCCCAATGCCCCAATTGGCTTTCCGATCCTATTTGGATACGGTATTTTTTGTTTTTGGGGTTGAAGATGAGGGAGGGCGCAATTGTTCCAATAGTCTGATCCGCGACATTAGCAGTATATAATTGTAGCATTCCCGAAGTGATGTCAGTGAAGTTGATGCCTAGGGTCGTATCAACCTTTGTTACATGTAGGTCGTATGTGAGATCCCAAATCACGGCAGCCTCAACGGTCATCCATCCCGATTTCTTGCCCCATTCAATCCCACGCCCCCAGCTAAGGCCGGTCCGGATATGCGGAAGCGTTGTTGTTCCGATCCAACCTGCACCTGCGCCGATTTCATACGCCCATTTTGATTTTGCATCTGGCGCGCTGATTGCTCTGCGCAGGGACACCGTCGCGTATCCGGTATTGTCGACGTAATGTAGACGGGATATCCCAAGATCAGCAACAACTGTGGTTTTGTCAGTTAGACCGTATTCCAGATACGTTTGTGAACCAGTTTCCAAGTAGTAGGTGCTGGAAAATGAGACAGCTGTAAACGCTGATCCTTTTTCACGCAGCCACGGCCCAGCCTGCGCCATTTGCGCAAAACTGATAGTGCATAGTAGAAGGATGCAGCGGTAAAGCACTTGAGGTAAACTCCTTCCTTTATTTTGGTTAATATCCGTTAAGAAAGAGTTACCAAGACAAAGTGGCCGGGGTTTATCACGTTAAGCGGAATAGGAATTTTGGCAGTTTGAACAGGGCGGTATGGGTATTTTTCACGAGGGTGAGGTATGATGAATACGATATTGGTTGACGGAAGTAATGTACTGTTCTGGCATGGGGGGCAGGCCCAGCCACGCACACCAATGTTGGTTTTGAACGCGCTCGTCGGGCGGCGGTTTGCGCCGATTGTTTATTTTGACAACAGTATTCATCGCCATGTCGCAGGTGCGGATCTGGATTTATTACAGGAGGTGGTGCAAGTGTGCATTGCGCCGCGGGGTACGCAAGCTGATGCTCTATTGCTGGATGCCTGCGATCAAGGGCGAACGCAGATTGTCAGCAATGATCGGTTCCGCGGATGGCGTGTGGATCATCCGGCGTTACGCAGTGGTTGGCTCGTCACTGGATCAATAGAAAAGGGTGGGCGGGTGAGCTTTTCCAAAAAACTCAGACCCGCGCCGCTCTAGTTTTTAACGGCCGCGCCGTTTGACGCCACCGCGCATTCCGCCACGGCCCATCGTGCTGCGGCCCGACTTTGTCTTGGCGTCGTCGACGGCTTTCTCAACTGCGTATTGCCGCGCCATGGGATCATCTGCAATGGTGAGATCGACGGCCTCAAGTCGTTTGACTTCGTCTCTTAGGCGTGCGGCTTCCTCAAACTCAAGGTTCTCCGCTGCTTTGCGCATGTCAGTGCGCAGACCTTCAAGGACCGATTGCAAGTTTCCACCCGCCAAAGGACTGTCGATTTTTGCTGTGATGCGGGATTGGTCAGTGTCGCCTTTGTAGAGGCCCGCAAGAATATCATCGACGTTCTTTTTGACAGTTGTCGGCGTGATGCCGTGTTTTTCGTTATACGCCTCTTGTTTTGCGCGCCGACGGTCAGTTTCGCCTATTGCGCGTTCCATTGAACCTGTGATTTTGTCGGCATACATAATCACGCGGCCTTCGGCGTTACGCGCCGCGCGGCCAATGGTTTGCACAAGGGAGGTCTCTGAACGCAAGAAGCCTTCCTTGTCTGCATCCAAGATAGCGACAAGACCACATTCCGGAATGTCCAAACCCTCACGCAACAGGTTGATCCCGATCAGTACGTCAAAAGCCCCCAAACGCAGATCGCGCAGGATTTCGATCCGCTCGATTGTGTCAATATCCGAGTGCATGTAGCGCACGCGAATACCCTGTTCGTGCATGTATTCTGTTAGGTCTTCGGCCATACGTTTCGTCAATGTCGTGCATAGCGTGCGCATACCATCGGCTGTTACTTTGCGGACCTCATCCAGTAGATCGTCGACTTGCATTTCGACGGGGCGGATTTCGATTTGTGGGTCAATCAGGCCGGTGGGGCGAATGATTTGTTCTGTAAATACACCACCTGTCTGCTCCATCTCCCAAGAGGCGGGTGTCGCTGAAACAAATACCGACTGCGGGCGCATCGCGTCCCATTCCTCAAATTTGAGGGGGCGGTTGTCCATACAGGACGGCAAACGGAACCCGTGTTCAGCCAGTGTCATCTTGCGTCTAAAGTCACCTTTATACATGCCGCCAATTTGGGGCACGCTGACGTGGCTTTCATCGGCAAAGACTATCGCGTTGTCCGGGATAAATTCAAACAAGGTGGGGGGCGGTTCACCCGGCGCACGGCCCGTGAGGTAGCGCGAATAGTTTTCGATCCCGTTGCAAACACCCGTTGCTTCCAACATTTCCAAGTCAAAGTTTGTGCGCTGCTCTAATCGTTGCGCCTCAAGCAACTTGCTATTACCGACAAGCTGATCCAACCGCGTGCGAAGTTCCTTTTTGATACCAATGAGGGCTTGGTTCATTGTCGGTTTTGGAGTCACATAGTGTGAATTGGCGTAAACACGAACCTGTTCCATTGTGTCGGTCTTTTCGCCAGTCAGCGGATCAAATTCCGTGATGCTTTCCAGTTCTTCACCAAAGAACGACAACCGCCAGGCGCGATCATCAAGGTGGGCTGGGAAGATCTCAAGACTGTCACCACGCACGCGGAAGGTGCCGCGTTGGAAGGCGGCGTCGTTGCGCTTGTAGGCCTGTGCAACCAAGTCGGCGATTACTTGGCGTTGGTCATACGAGCTACCGACTTTCAAATCCTGCGTCATTGCGCCGTATGTTTCGACCGAACCGATACCATATATGCACGATACAGATGCGACGATGATCACGTCATCCCGCTCTAACAATGCGCGTGTTGCTGAGTGACGCATGCGGTCGATTTGTTCGTTGATCTGCGATTCTTTTTCGATGAACGTATCTGAACGAGCAACATAGGCTTCGGGCTGGTAGTAGTCATAAAAGCTGACGAAATATTCGACTGCATTGTCCGGAAAAAAACCTTTGAACTCACCATACAGTTGCGCTGCTAGCGTCTTATTCGGCGCAAGGATGATCGCCGGGCGTTGAGTTTCTTCGATCATCTTTGCGATAGTAAACGTCTTACCTGTCCCGGTAGCACCTAAAAGAACCTGATCACGCTCGCCATTGCGAATGCCCTCAGACAATTCTGCAATGGCCGTAGGCTGATCTCCTGCTGGCTCAAATTCTGTCTCAAGGACAAATGCCTTGCCGCCTTCCAGTTTGGGACGGCTGCGCACATCCGGAGCGGCATTTGCCAAAAACTCAGGTGTAGCTTCGCTTTTGTCTGTTTGTGCGTAGGGCATCTAGGCAGTCTCCGGTTTACGTTCCCTATAGGTGCCATGTTTTGTCAGGGTATCAAGGTATAGAAGGCGTTTAGATGTCATAAACTGTCAGGAGAGCGCGCTCTTGAACCAAATGCGCGGTCATGCCATATCCTGACATACATCAGACGGAGAGAATCCATGCGCGCGAGAATTTTTCAGCCAGCCCGTACCGCCATGTCATCAGGCACGGCAAAGACCCACAAGTGGGTTCTCGAATTCGCCCCTTCCGAGGCACGCGAAGTTGACCCTCTGATGGGATGGACCTCATCATCTGATACACAAAGCCAAGTAAAGCTGGAGTTCGCAACCAAAGAGCTCGCTGTCGCCTATGCATCCGAACATATAATTGATGTGCAGGTCCAAGAGGCAAACCGCCGTAAGCCAAACATTCGTATGGGTGGCTACGGAGAGAACTTTGCGACGGGGCGTCGTGGTGCTTGGACACACTAAACGGTGTGAATCGGGGTAAAGATCCCGCGAAAAATATTCTTAAACCACATGTAGTGCATTTTTTGGGCGCTTCTGCTAGATGCTGATTTTCTCGCCGCAAGTCAGTTGAAATATACTGAAAGGCAAGGATAGTAGCGGCTTCATGAGTTTTTGCGCGTAGATCTTGGCAGACCAACGAAGCTTTGCGAGATCTATTTCAATAAAAATACCTGTTGATGCCTCGTTCAATATGTCCACTTGTCATATGCGAGCCTCGAGATCTGAAGCTTCTCAACTCTCGGAGCTACAGATGTCTAGGTCCAACAAACTGAAATTTGATGGACCCTCCCGAACCTTCATTGGTTCACATGTCTTTAGACGAGCTTGGAAAAAATGCGGGTGGTCCCAAAGTTTTAAAGTTTGCCCCATGGCTGGTAGGTAATCGGAATGAATTACTATCCCAACTCTTGGCCATTTTGCAGTCTGTGATCCTTGAATCTATTCCTGACAATCGGCAAAAAAACACAAAGGACATTTGGGGAAAATATACGCAAGCATCATCCGGACTGGCTGCTCTTGCGGACCTTGCAGATTTGGGAGGCGTTCTTTGGGATGCAAAAATAGGCACTGTTCTGAGAAATAGCGGAAAAAAGGCAGCGAAACGTTCAGAAAATCATTGACTGACCTGAATGCTCAGCAGCGAGAAAAGCTGAAAATGCTTGAACACCCGATCGTTGTCTTCGTCGATTATCTTGATCGTTTAGAACCGTCTGAGGCCGCTGAGGTCCTGCGTTTGGTTGAAGTTGTCGCGGATTTTCCGAACGTTGCATACATCTTGGCTTACGATCCTGAGGTGCTGGAGCTAAGAACTATTTATTTTGCGCACAGGTCTGATGAAAGTTTCCAGTAGACTCGATATGATTTTCGAAAAGTGCAGCACCCCTTTTGGTGCAGACGAAGTTCAAGTAATGAACTCCTTATGCAAGCTGGGTTTCTGGACAAAGGGGGAGACGAAGATGGCACAAGCTGGTGATATGGCGCAAAGAGACAAAGGCCCCGTCCTACTATTGTCTCAGAATTTCAACAATTGGCTCGCTGCGCAGAACTGCAGTCTGGCGTTGACGACCTATCAGGCGGGGCGGTTGTTTTTGATCGGTCGCAAACCGGATGGTTCGGTGCGCGCACACGAACGCCTGATCGAGCAGTGTCAGGGACTTTGGACTGACGGGCAGTCGCTTTGGACCAGCAGCCGTCACACGATGTGGCGTTTTGAAAATGATATCCCTGCAGGCCAACAAACTCAAACCGGCGTTGATCGTCTATTTGTACCCCGTGAAGGCCGTGTGACTGGGCGCGTTGATGTGCATGATATAGCGATGGGAGAACTAGGGCAGTTTGGAGGTCCAGAGGGTTACGGACCGATATTTGTCTGTACAGCGTTCAATTGCCTAGCCACCACCAGCGATGACGCGAGCCTGCGTCCGCTTTGGCGACCTCCTTTTATTAGTGCGATGCTGGCGGAAGATAGATGCCACTTGAATGGTTTGGCGATGGACGGCGATCGCGCGGCCTACGTAAGCGCAGTGAGCCGATCTGACGTCGCAGATGGCTGGCGCGAGCGGCGCCGTGATGGCGGTGTCGTTCTGGATGTGGCCACAGGTGAAACCGTCGCGAGTGGCCTGTCGATGCCGCATTCGCCGCGCTTATACGACGGGAGGCTGTGGGTGCTGAACTCCGGCCAAGGTGAACTGAGCGTGATTGACCCTGCAGACGGCAAAGTTACACCTGTCGCCTTTTGCCCCGGCTATGCCCGCGGGCTTTCCTTTATCGGACGTTATGCGGTGATTGGATTGTCCCGTCCGCGCAACAATCAAACTTTTGAAGGGCTGCCGCTTGAAGAGCACTTAGAAGCAAAAGATGCCGCCCCGCGCAGCGGGTTGATCATCGTTGACATCGACAGCGGTGCCATTGTCGAGTGGCTGCGTTTTGAACATACAATCAATGAACTCTACGACGTTGCAATCCTGCCGGGCGTCCAGCAGCCAGAGGCGATCGGCTTCCAAGGAAGCGAGATCGAACAACACATCACTCTAACCCGGTTGCCTTGATGTCGGGAGAACTCGCCGTGCGCTTTCAGCCGTTTTATCAAGCTTAGGGCGCTTGCAAGGAAATGGGCACTTTGTTGATGATGATTGCCACCATGGCAGCTCCGGCGTTCGCCGAGTGAGGGGAATAATAAAACGTGCAAAGCTTGTCACGCGGTCAAGCTAGGCATAAATTAATTCGAACCAACGCTCTAAATGATTGTGGGTACCGTATTGGGCGCGGTTGATGGTTGGACGCTTTGTTTTGCACTCTGACTCGGGGCAGTGGTCGATCCAAAGTGCTGAAGTTTGGCATCACTGTTTGATAAGTATTGCCGCCAGACAAGAGAGATCATACGCCCTTCGCGTTCTTGTTTACGACAGCAACGGCAACAACATTGGGATGCCTTCGCTCACGCATCCTTTCAGTCTGCTGACTTCTGGAATCGATCTTTCCACTGCTCTTCGCAAGAACCGCTCTGGTGCCATGGATCATGAGCATACGCAGATATCGACCACCGCGTTTATTGATCCCGAGCAGCCGGGACTTACCTCCGTTGGGTCGTTGTTTGGGGTCGAGCCCCTCAATTTTTCCAATGTATTGGGATATCTCATTGGCCCTGAAGAGATCACGTATACGACGCGTATATCCAATGGGTGAAGGAAATTACAGGTGGTGCGTGAGTGGGGAAAGCTGATCTTTAGGAGCTAGACGAAAACCCACAACCCCATGGCCGTTGTTCCAAAACGGTTCTACAGTGATGCAACGGAAATACGGACACGCCCCGTGACACCTGCAAACCAGGAGCCCAGAATATGGTTGAGCCAGAGACATTCACATTCCTTGCTGATCTTGCCGCAAACAACCGCAAGGCATGGATGGATGCACACCGCGAGGAACGCGACGATGCTCTGCGCAATTTCACGGGTATCGCGACGACACTGCATGACTACGCAGAGCGTTTTGACCACAATGTGGCCGACGCAAAGATCAAACCAAAGCAGAGTTATTCCAAGTTCTTTCAGGAGCCGCGTGACCGCGTTGGGCCCGGCCTATATCGCACGGATATTGATGTGTTTGCCAATGCAGGAAACCCGTTCGAGGACGTCGGATATTACCTCCATATTGAGGCTGGTAACTGCCACGCAGGAGCCGGGCTTTTCCACCCCTCAAAGGCAACACTTGCCAGCCTGCGCGCGCGTTTAATTGACGATCCAGGGGGGATTGACGACCTCGTGGCTGACCCTGAATTCAAAGAGGCATTTCCAGACGGAATTGTCACACGCAAAGCGCTGAATGCTGTGCCCGACGGCTTTAACAAAGACGATCCTGCCGCGAAATATTTGAAAATGGTTGGTTTGGGATGCCGCACAAATCTGGAAGATGCGCTTTTATTGGAAGATGAGTTGATCGACCAATTGATTGATGTTTTCCGCTCGGCCAGCCCGCTGGTCAGGTACTTTGAGTAATTGAGAGTTAGTTATTGCCGCCTGCCAGCGCCTTCGGCCTAAAGTCGGGCCCTGCCATCGCTGCAATACAACTTTAGCAAAGCCAACCTCGTAAATCAGTGCAGTGCTCTGGTATTCGAGGCTGGCTTTGCGGGCATAAGTCCTTGTCGTGTCTTACAAGAAGGGCCGCAAAGGACTCTAGCTTTCGCTACAAATAGCGCACAATGTGTTAAGCGCATTTATTGCAGCGGGTAGACCGCCATACAGCGCCATCTGCCAAATCGTTTCGGCGATTTCTGTCTCGCTCAGCCCACTCTTCAGTCCAGCCTCGATATTAATCCGCAGTTGAGGTTCAGTTTGCGCGCCCATCGCCGACAGCGCAGCAATTGTCGCGATGTACCGAGACTTCATATCAAGCCCAGGACGGCCATAAAACCGACCGTAAGCCATATCGATAACGGTATCAGCCATTCCTGGCAGCAGGTGACCATAACGTTTGTCTAATACATCCCGAACCCCAGGATTGAGTTCATCAGCCAATACCGCACCATCCGAATTGGTCATCTCAATGCTCCTCCAAGGGTAAATCCACCGTCTACGACAACGTCTTGTCCCGTTACAAAGCCAGCATCGTCCGACAGGAGAAATGCGGCAGCACCTGTCACATCATCAGGAGACCCGTTTCTGCGAAGGGGTGTGTGGTCAGATAGGCGGCGGGCAATCTCTGGATCAAGAACCTCATCTGCCATCGACGTCAGAATGATGCCGGGGCAGATCGCATTGATACGGTTTCCGCGCGGCCCCTCTTCAACAGCCCAGACGCGCATCATCGCAAGTAATCCAGCCTTGGTCGCGGCATAGGCACCCGAACCCGGCATGACCGCCACTGCAGTCCAAGAGGCGTTTATCAGCACAGCGCCGCTGTTCATATGCGGCAGGCATTGCGCGATTGTTTGCTGTGTTCCGATCAGGTTGATCTTAACCAAATCCGCAAAATCCGCAGCCCGTGTTTCGCGTAGTTGTTTGAATTCACCCAGATGCCCCGCATTGGCAAAAACGGCATCAAGCTTTCCAAACTGCGTCAGCATTGTATCGATGCTGGTCGAGATACTTTTGTGGTCCGAAATATCGCAAGTCTGGACCAAGGCCGTACCGCCAGCCTTACGAATTTCTTCAGCTACCGCCTCAAGAGGATGACGTCGTCGGCCCCAAAGTGCAACAGACGCGCCTTCCCGTGCAAGTCTAAGGGCAACCTCGCGCCCCATGCCGCTACCTGCGCCAGTTACAAGCGCCACGCGGTTTTCAAATCGTGTTTCCAAGACGGTTTCTCCTATCAAATCACCCAAAGAGAGTGTGCATGAAGAAGTAATGCGTGATAATTGGACTTATAGTTGGATCATTAAGAAGGAATGCTTTGGAATGGATCTCTTTACGGCAATGCGCACATTTGTCGAAGTCGTCCAGGCAGGCTCCATGAATGCTGCTGCACAAAGGCTCCATGTGACCAGCACACTGGTGGGCCAACGGATTGCGACCTTGGAAAACCACCTTCAGGTCAGGTTGCTCAACCGGACCACGCGTCAACAGAGCCTCACAGATTTCGGCGAGAGTTATCTTGAGCAGTGTCGCGACATTCTGGAAATGGTCTCCCTATCTGAAGGCAAAGCGAGCGATCAACTACACCATCCGCTTGGACGTTTGCGGGTTGCCGCCCCAGTAAGTTTCGGGACCGCAGCGTTGGTTCCCGCGCTAAGGACATTCTCCGATGCAGTTCCCGGTGTCGAGGTTGATCTCGTCTTGTCTGATACAAATGAAGACTTGATCGCAGGTGGAATTGATGTTGCGTTTCGCATTGGCACCCTTGAAGACAGCACCCTTCTGCAAACTCAACTAGCCCCTTACAAAATGGCGGTTTGTGCCTCTTCTAGTTTCCTCAAGGAACATGGAACGCCCCAAACGCCCGCTGATTTAGATCGCTTTCGCGCGGTTCTTTTCTCCAAGACTGGGCGAAGACCGTGGCGGTTTTCCAATGGGATGCAAACCCAAATCTGGACGCCAAGTGCAACGCTAACCGTGAATTCTGGCCAAGCCGTTCGTGTCGCTGCGATTGCTGGTATGGGCATTGCAATGTTGCCCGAAGTACTGGTCAACGATGACATTACAGCAGGTACTCTTTCACGGGTTTTGTCGGATTGGGACCTTCCGGAACAACCTATGGCCCTTGTCTATCACCGCGACCGTTATAGACCCCAAAGACTGGCAAAGTTCATCGATTTCGCTCGTATGACCTTTAAAAGCCGCCCCCAAGACGCCCACCATTAAATGAGGTATTGTTTTGATCTTCTGGTGAGTCAGGAGACTGGGGTTGTCAAAAGCTTGCTAGAGCCAGCTGGGCCAAACAGCGTCAACGCCAATATGATGCCCGGAACCATCTAAATGGATTCATGATACTCTGAATATTGCCGCAACTTGGCATTGGATGGTAAAAAGGACACGAACCGTAGCTTCTTGAACGTGCTGTGTGGATCAGCATAGCGAAAGTTGATGCTTTGGAGCCAATGAGGGAGAGGCCTGCGGAATTCCATTGGGGCTCGCGGTGATGATACATCGGGCCGCAAAAAGAAACCGGATATGCGGCGGCAAATGTGATCTCGCAATCAGACGAAAAGAGCGTTGCAGTAAGGTGGGGTCCATATGCGTCCACACAAGACCTTCACTGTTGGTCAGGGCGTGTTCTTCAGTCAGCTAGCAGCTGGTTAAGGGTTTTGTAGTACCCTCACCAGCGAAAGCTCGAAGCCAACTGCGTGTATTATGCTACCCTATTGTTGTCGTTGGCTTGATATCCGCCTGACCTTGGCGGGGAACAGGTCAAGCAGTCAGCTATTGAAGGCGAGATTGGATAGGCGCTTTTCCAAGTGTCTTGTTATGTTTGCGTTGAGATAAATATGAAAACGGCAAGGACGACAGATAAAGACAATTTCCCAAAATCAATGTCGGCCATGGGTATACGATCAAAAACATAACCAATACGACAGCCAATATGACTGCAAACGGCAGATGCGCGCGTCTGATGCTGGCGTGTTTTATGGATACTGTCGGTATCGTGCTGATTGCCAGTAATCCAACGCCGATAATGTAAAGTGCGCGGGCGATTGGGAGATCGGTATCTTGCCATCCATAAAGGTGCATAAAGATCGGCATCAACGCCAGACAAGCAAGTGCGGGGGCAGGTACGCCAACAAAGTGGTCATCTTTTGTAAGGCTTATGTCGTCCGCCTGTTTGGCCAGACTAAATCGCGCCAAACGAAGCGCACAGCAGACGGCCAAAACCAGTGATGCTAGGAAACCCAAATTATCATATTCGGTCCCGATATAGAGCGTACTATACAACAGCACACCCGGAACGATCCCGAAGTTGAAGAAGTCGGCTAATGTATCAAGCTCGGCACCGAATGGGCTCGCGGTGTTCAGGAACCGCGCGAGCTTCCCATCAGCTGCGTCAAGGAACATGGCGATCAAGATGAAATAGAGTGCGGCTTCCAGCCGGCCTTCCAAGCCCATCCGTATCGAACTCATCCCCGCGCAAATACTAAAGACGGTGACCATACTAGGGACGATATGGCGTAGCTTGATCTGAGGGTTGTTGATCATTCTGGCAGGCCAACCAGTTTTGGGTCTGGATTTGCAAAATCAGCCAAAACAGTTTCACCCGCTACTGCGGTTGTGCCAACGGATACCATCGGTGACACACCTTGCGGCAGGAACACGTCCAAACGGCTACCAAAGCGGATCAAACCAAAGCGGTGGCCCGTTTTTAATTCACTGCCTTCTTGTACGAAACAAACGATCCGGCGAGCAACAAGGCCCGCAATCTGCACGACGCCAATGCTCACGCCGTCATCATCCTGAATGGTAATTCCGTTGCGCTCGTTATGCTCGCTTGCTTTGTCTAATGACGCATTCAGAAACTTGCCGTGGTGATAAACGACATGGGTGACTTTGCCTGCGATAGGAGCGCGGTTCACGTGGCAGTTAAAGACGTTCATAAAGACCGACACGCGGGTCAGGGGGGCTTCCCCCAGTCCCAATTCAGCGGGTGGGATGACATCTTCGATCAGCGAGACGATACCGTCGGCCGGTGACATGACCAGTCCCTTTTGCTGAGGAATAACCCGTACTGGATCGCGGAAAAAGTAGTAACACCAAACTGTCGCGCCAACCCCTAGTAAGAACAAAGGCATCCAGATGAAGTAGAAGACTGCGGTGATGGCTGCAAAAGTCGCTACAAATTTTCGGCCCTCTTTGTGCATTGGGACTGCAACGATTTTGAGCATATTCATTGGAAGGACTTTCTGGTCAGAGCGAAGGAACGAACGATTGCCGGCCCGAGGAAAATACTGTTGGCAAACAGCAGGTATATTATTGCGAGAAACCCTAGATATTTCAGATTTCGCGCGAACTCCACCCAATGATGTGCAAGGCGATCAAGGAAACATTTAGCGTTTTGATGGTGAAAACAGAATGAAGGGAACCCAGTACTCTGTAACGGTTGCTGCGATTGGCGAAAAAGGGGCTGCGTAGATTATTTGTCCAAGGGTGATATGTCGAAATGGCGTCTCTTGCTAGAGGCGTCTTGCCTGCGCTGATAATAGTTGGCCCTAACTTGACGAGTAGGGGCCAGTGCCGGCCCTAAACCCGTCCTGTTTTGCGCCGGATCAATCGATTAATGGAAAGACACCAGTCTTCTTGACTACACCATACACAAAGCTGCTGTCGATTGAACCGATGCCGCCAATCGGATGCAGTCTTTTACGCACAAAATTCTCATAGTCCGCTAGGTCAGCTACAATCACACGTAACAGGTAGTCAGATGTACCAGTCATGACAAAACACTCAAGAACCTGATCCACACGGCTGATCTGTTGTTCGAACTGTTGGACAACCTTTTCGGTATGACCTGTGAGGCTGACGCGTACAAAGACGGTCACGGGCAGGCCGTATGCCTCCGCATCAATTTCCGCAGTGTATCCTTTTAGTGCGCCGGACTGTTCCAGCAGTTTCACACGACGTAGGCATGGGGAGGGAGAGAGGTTCACTTCCGCTGCGAGGTCTTGGTTCGTCATTCGGCCATTGCGTTGCAAAACGCGGAGTATTTGGCGATCTTTTTGGTCCATTTTGGCACCCGTTAGCATAATCTGCTAACATGTAGTCATTTTATGGCACAGTTAGCAATCTGCCAGTGATTGGGGTGGTCTATGATGCTCGTGAAACATTCACGGAGCGGCAGTATGCGCAATCACCCAGACAGCTTTTCGACGATGGCTATCCATCACGGTTATGATCCGATGGATAACGAGGGCGCTTTGACCCCACCTTTGCACCTGACATCCACCTTTGTTTTTGAGACTGCAGAAGCAGGTGGTGAGATGTTTGCCGGAGAAAAGGCGGGACACATCTATTCACGCATATCGAACCCGACGACTGACCTGTTAGAACGTCGCATCGCAGTGTTGGAAGGTGCGGAGGCCGGGCTTGCGCTGGCTTCAGGTATGGGGGCAATCACTGCAAC
>ERZ1027208.208-NODE-208-length-27698-cov-48.113121_pt1 | contig 27698 bp, 21 predicted proteins | sample MGYA00520867_ERZ1027208 | MGnify/ENA primary metagenome ERZ1027208 (study PRJEB33311, sample SAMEA4378413) | marine metagenome | biome: Marine biome; feature: Fjord; material: Water | collected 2014-07-20T08:00:00Z/2014-07-... | depth 75 m ...
GTAGAATTTCGCAGTGTAATCATCAGCACTCGCTGTGCCCGTTCCAAACCCTAAGCCTGCACTGATCGCACCTTCACTGGCTCCACTGATACTCACAGTGTAGGCCAATACGCCGCCTTCTTCTGTCGTATCACCACCTGATATACTAATCGTTGGTAGGCTCTCATCGGTAATCGTTCCCGATGCTGTCGTTGTACCAGCTGTCGCTCCGCTGATGCTATTTAACTGCGCGACTACCGTTTCATCACCTTCAGCATATGGTGGGTCGTTATCCAACGTTTTCACGTAAATAGTTTGATCCGCCGTGTCTCCAGCCACAAAACTTACTGAGCTAATTTCAATCGTCGCTGCTGCATCACTGTAGAATTTCGCAGTGTAATCATCAGCACTCGCTGTGCCCGTTCCAAACCCTAAGTTGGCAGTAACTGGAGTTACGCCTGCGACACTAAGACTCACAGTGTAAGCCAATACACCACCTTCTTCTGTCGTATCGCCACCTGATATATTAATAACGGGTATATCATTATCAAAAATTGTACCAACAGCATTACCATTACCAATCGTTGCATCGGTAGGGCTTGAAAGAGCAATATTAAATGTTTCCGTTTGTTCAGGAGTAAGGTCATCCGTAATTTCAATACGAACCGTTTCTAATAAACTTCCAGCTGCAAAGGTTACTGTACCTGATAGGCTACCAAAATAATCACCTGGTGTGCCTGCATCACCTGGACTCACTGTGTATGAAACTGATGACGTTCCTGAAACATCCCCAGTTCTTGTCACATTAAATACCAAGTACGTGGAAGGATCATCGCTGGTTGGAGACTGTATAGCCGCAATAGACTGCGGTGAAAACTCTCCATCATACTCATTGTAAATAGGGTCACCTTCTGTGCCTTGCGCATCAGCAATAGAAATGACTGGTGGTGCACTAGAATCAGTAATCCCACCTTGCGCACCAGCTGTATTACTACCTACCAATGCAGCAGTCACTGTGTAATTTTCTAATGGTTCACCATATGGAGGATCATTATTAATCGTTTGCACATACACATCTAAGCTGGTGTCGCCTGCTTGGAAAACAAAACTGCTGCTTATTGGGTTGCCGCCTGCATCAAAGAATTGCGTGTTGTTATAGTCACTTGCATCCGCAGAGCCATTGGCCATGCTTAGGTTAACCGTTAGTGCAGTTTCGTGTGTTTCGCTAAGGCTTACTGTGAATTTGGCTAGACTTCCTTCTTCAACAGTTGAACCAGAAACGCTTACCGTAGGCACGTCTGGTGTGATGTTAATTGTTACCGTTGCTGTTGATGGGTCGTTAAAGCCATCTGTAATGGTGTAATCAAAGCTATCTGTTCCATTGAAGTTTGCATCGGGAACATAGGTGAAACTACCGTCTGCATTAAGTGTTACTGAACCATTTGATGGTGCTGTGTTTGAAATGGTCGTTAAAGCATCACCATCGGCATCTGTGTCATTAACCAATACTCCAGAAACTGGAATAATAAGCGCTGTATCTTCACCTGTTGTGTACACATCATCATTAGCTTCTGGTGCTGTATCATCATCATAAATGGTGATAACAGCAGAATCAGCTTCTGGGTTGATTGTGGCGCCTTCCGCATCAATCAGCATGATTTCAAATGATTCGTTCCCTTCAACAATGTGGTCTTCAACAATATTAACGGTCACTTCGAACGTTGTTTGCCCCGCAGGAATGGTCACTGTTTGAATGGGGTCACCATCGAACCAATCTTCAGGGTTGCTTGCTGATAGGGGGCTTAGTTGATAGGTCACTTGAACGTCTGTCGCGAACACTTTATCTAAACTGATGATAAACACAACGGGTTTTGTTCCTTCACTGGTACCTTCCAGTACGCTTGCGCCATTTCCACTAACAACCACGGGGAAATCTCCGGTAGGCACACCATCTGTTGGAGGTGTTGCATTAGGGTCTTCTACATCAATTTGAACTTCAACCTCAACTGAGACAGACACGACTGGTGGTTCGTCTAGAACCGGAGGCAATTCCTCATCTGCCTGTAAAAACTCTTGGTTTATACCAAGAGTATCAAAACCTGCTTCAACGGGCGCATCTGGATTCAAGTAATCAACATTAACGACTGTGTGACCATTATTACCCGTTCCACCTGCTGCTGGAGCGCCTGCTGCGGTGGCTGGTAAATCGGCTGTCGGATCAAAATTTGGATTCGTTAACGCTTCTTGCAGCGCGGCCACTTCGTCGTTCGCTGATTCGCGGCTTTGCGCTGTTTGTGCGCCTTCTTGGTTTAGCACATCATCGTTTAACACAATGTTTGAGTTGCTACCCAAGTCCATGACTGTACCGTCGGTAAAGGCGATAACGATGACGCCATCACCTGTGATTATTTTTTCGTTTTCAGCTACTGTATCGCCCACGCTTAATATACGCTCTGTTCCATCTTCTGCGATTGCTCTTACTGTGCCTGTTACTGATTGTACTGTTCCGACATTAGCCATGATATTTCTCCGTTCCGTTGGTTCTTAATATGTATGATTTCAAGTATCGCTGACACTTGGTGCTTTTTCTATTGTACTAAGGTACTAATTCTTCTGTTTTTATGAGTCTGGCGGCACATCAACCAAACAATGTAGGTCGGTTAAGGTAATGCCTATTAAGGTTGATGAGTAGGTAGCCGGTTGATCTTCTACCGTGGTGACACTAACTTTTGTGCCTTCGCTGAACGTTTCTAATGAAATGGACACATAGTCGCTTAACACGTCATTGCTTTCGTCAACCAATAGGTCTTGTAGGTCTAAGGCCTCTTGTTCGTTGCTTGTTATTTCATTTGACATCGTCTTTCCCTATTATTACTTGCGTAATGAATCTAGCAGTGTGGCGGTCATTCGTCGTGTTATCCATGCCTCACCTGCGTTCATTGCTGTTACCAACCGACTGCCATATATCTTTAGTTGATCTAGTTGCTGGTAGCCTTTTGCACCGGCTAATAAACACTTTAATATTTCGTTATCACTCAGCTTATCGGCTATAACGACAATGGCACTATTTGAACTGGCTTTTAACAGTACCTCTATATACTCAGCTGTTTGCTCTTGCATAACATTGATATTAAGCAACACAACCGTTGGCGAACACTGTTCGAGTATATTTAACGCTTTCACCTCATCACTCGCATGTTGAGTACTGGCTTGAGTCCTAAGTAGCTCGGGCTTTATTTGATCTGTTTTATCAATTACCAGTACGTTTATCATTACTATTTTTCAAGTGAGTCGTCTCTAAGTTACTGAGAGTTTAGGGCAGGACAAATCATTTGGCTATTGTACTAAGGTACTAATTGCTGGTTTTTAATTGCTTACAAAATATTATCATCTTCACCGATTAGGTTACTGATCGCATTCACATCGTGCCGTAGTTTTTTTCTGGCATTTAACTTCGCTTGAACAGCCTCCGGCAGTTCGGTAAACACAAAGGCTTGCTTCTCCATCAGCAGATCAATCAAATCTTCGACGACTCGAACCATTTCCCCATCAGAGCTAAGCAGTGATTCTTTCAATTCCGCTTTATTATCTGGGAACTGTAACAGCTCGACCACATCAGGGTGGTTAAGCTCCAACCATTCGCTTGCACCACTTGACGGCACATCCAATAATTGAATAACTTTACCTTGCTCATTACGATTAACGTAAGGCATGTTGTAACTCCATTTGCATTTTCCTATATTTACTCTAGTATCACTAAATCAAAAACAATAATCAAACTTTCTGCGCGTGACAAGAATGTTAGCGCTTTATTTCACCCCTAACGGATAAAACATGACGGAAACCGCTCTAAAAAAACCGCTAGAGAACATATCTACCATAACGAGTCAGGACGACCCCTTATTACTAGCATTGTTATCAGTCTGTAAACTGCTCAATACACCCCACTCTGCCGACTCTCTAACGGCGGGGCTTCCCTTGGTTGATAACAAACTGAATGCATCACTTTTTGTTAGAGCCGCTCAACGGGCAGGGTTTTCGACAGGGCTTGTTCGTCGCCCACTCGCTGAAATTTCTAACTTGGTGTTACCGGCTGTTTTAATGTTAAAGGACAATAAAACCTGCGTGTTAATTTCCAGGCAAGCAGATACATGTACCATCATTTTACCCGAAACCAATAGTGGCGAAAAAACTGTTCCACTAAGCACCCTTGAAGAAATTTATACCGGCGCCTCTTTCTTTATTCAACAAAACCATTCTTTTGATGATAGAACCGCTGATTCGGTCATTCCCAAAGCAAAACATTGGTTCTGGGATGTTATCTTCAAATCTTGGCCTATTTATAGTGAAGCATTAGCGGCTTCGTTATTAATTAATTTATTTGCACTGGCATCGCCTCTTTTTATTATGAATGTGTACGATCGCGTGGTACCCAACCATGCGCTTGAAACACTGTGGGTTTTAGCGATTGGCGTTGCCATTGTATTTACCTTTGATTTTATTATGAAAGGGTTGCGAGGCTACTTTATTGACGTTGCCGGCAAACGATCAGACATTATTCTATCGGCCACTATTTTTGAGAAAGTCATGGGCATTAAGATGGAAAATCGCCCCAAATCGGTGGGTGCCTTCGCTAATAATTTAAGTGAGTTTGAGTCCTTTAGAGACTTTTTAACATCGGCGACTTTAACCACTCTAATTGACCTGCCTTTCTTATTTATTTTCCTTTCTGTTATTTACATGATCGGTGGTAACTTGGCGCTTGTTCCTTTAGTGATTTTGCCACTCGCCATATTAGGTGGTATTGCTGTCCAAAAGCCGCTTAAAAATACAATTAATGAGTTATTTAAGTACTCGGCGCAAAAAAATGCCACGCTGATTGAGTCATTAACCAATTTAGATTCAATAAAGAGTGCGGGCGCTGAAGGCCAAATGCAAAGCAAATGGGAGCAAAACATCGGGCAAATTTCCCGTTTAGGCCTTAAGTCTCGCTTTTATTCATCCATTGCCGTTAATTTAACCGCGTTTCTAACCCAAATGGCCTCAGTATCAGTAGTTATTTTTGGTGTTTATAAAATCTCGGAAGGTGAGTTAACCACGGGTGGCTTGATTGCCTGCACTATTTTAACCGGGCGTGCACTGGCACCGATTGGACAAGTTGCCTCCTTATTAACTCGCTATCATCAAGCACGCACATCGTTAGATACGCTAACCAATATGATGTCGTTACCTGTAGAGCGCGAACCCGGCAAAAAATACCTGCATCGCCCAACCTTCAACGGTGATATTGAATTTAAAAACATTTCATTTAACTACCCAGAGCAACCACTTAAAGCACTGGATAACATTTCATTTAAAATTAAGGCTGGGGAGCGCGTTGCCTTTATTGGCCGTATAGGCTCGGGCAAAAGCACCATCGAAAAGCTTATGCTTGGCATGTACGAGCCACAAGAGGGCTCTATTTTAATTGATGGTACAGATATTAGGCAGGTTGACCCGTCGGACCTTCGTCGACAAATTGGTTATGTCCCTCAGGATATTTCGCTTATGTTTGGCAGCGTTAAAGATAATATTACCTTGGGTTCACGCTATGCTGATGACGCATCTATTTTACATGCTGCTGAAATTGCCGGCGTTACTCAATTTGTAAACCGCCACCCTGAAGGGTTTGATATGCCTGTTGGTGAACGCGGCTCATCACTGTCTGGAGGACAGCGCCAAAGTGTCGCAGTTGCACGATCATTATTGCTCTCACCCCCTGTTTTTATTATGGATGAGCCCAGTAACTCAATGGACAATAGCACCGAAGAGCGCTTCAAACAAAAATTGGCTGCTGAACTTCATAATCAAACCTTAATTCTTGTTACCCATAGAGCGTCTCTTTTAACGCTGGTCGATCGCTTAATTGTGATGGATGGTTCAAAAATCATGGCCGATGGCCCTAAAGACAAAGTGCTTGAAGCGCTGAAAAAAGGACAAATCAAGGTGTCAAACTAACCATGTTAAATAAACTGTCAGGAATTAAAAATAAACACCAACAACACGCCGAAGATCAAGCCTATGTAACTGACGTGAATGCTGCTAGCTTGTATGGCGCATCGATCCAAAGCCATATTATTTTGTGGATGTCATTAACCTTTGTTGTTATTGCTATTATTTGGGCCAACTTTGCCGAGCTTGATGAAGTAACCCGAGGCTCTGGTAAGACCACTCCCTCGGGCCACATTCAAACGGTCCAGAACTTAGAAGGCGGAATATTATCGGAAATCTTAGTTACAGAAGGGCAAATTGTTAAAAAAGGCCAGGCTCTTTTAAAGCTAGATGCCGTACGCTTCTCATCTTCTTTAAATGAAACAAAACTAAAGTATTACGAACTGTTAGCCGCAACAGCGCGGTTATCGGCTGAGGTTGAAAACAAACCGCTAAATATTCCTGCTGAGGTTCTAAAAACGGCCCCTGACATTGCAGATAATGCAAAACAGTTATTCGACTCTCGTCGTAACGAGTTCAACGCTAGCACTAAATTTTTACGTGAGCAAATTAACCAACGTGCAAGAAGCTATTCATTACTTAAAGAAGAGCTTGATTTGTCTGCACCATTGGTGGTTGAAGGTGCCATGTCCAAAGTTGAATTGCTACGCATTAAGCGAGAACTTAATGAAATAAAGGGCCAATTAACAGAAGCAAAAAACAAGCTAGCTGAAACTAAAATACAGTTTAAAACTAAAGCGCTTGAGGAGCTCAACCAAGCAAAAGCTGAGCTGGACAGAACCAGTGAGTCCACCTTTGCACTCGAGGATCGTGTCACACGCACTCGGGTTTTATCGCCTGTTAAAGGCATCATCAAGCAACTTAAAGTAACGACTGTTGGCGGAGTTATACAACCAGGCATGGATTTAGTTGAAATCGTTCCACTTGATGATCAGCTGCTTATTGAAGCTGAAATCAGACCTTCAGACATAGCCTTTCTTCACCCAGGCCAGCAAGCAATGGTGAAGTTAACCGCTTATGACTTTTCAATTTATGGTGGTCTAGAAGCTGAGCTCGAACACATCAGTGCAGACAGTATTACTAATGAAGAGGATGGCGAGAACTACTACATTATCCGCTTACGAACCAAGCGGAACTACCTTGAAAAGAATGGTGCTAAATTAAATATTATTGCAGGCATGACGGCCAATGTTGATATTTTAACTGGAAAAAAGTCTGTACTAGACTATATACTTAAGCCTATATTGAAGGCGCAGCAGCATGCCTTAAGAGAACGATAGTTTAATCATTCTCGGTTTTCAACATCATCTGGCTGCAAAAAGGCTCATTAATGCATAACATTGTTATATTTTCCAAACGCCAAACCCTTATAAAGTTGTGGTCGCACGCATTGGTAAGCCATTTCAATATCCACACTATCTCCAAGCCTGAAGACTTCAGCGCGGCCGATGCAGTGGTGATTGATTCAAATATTATCGATGAAAATGTTGATTTAACTCACCTATTTACGGATAAATCCACACGCTTCCTGATTGCTGGAGGGGGCTGGTCAGAAAACAAGCAAATAAATGCTTTAGTCCACGGCGCAGCTGGGTACTGTGGCGAGTCAGAACCCGCCAAATTATTACTGCAGGCTACCAACAGTGTATTAAAAGGTGACATATGGATTCAACGTCACCTAGTGCCTAAAGTCATCGGTACACTTGTAAAAATGAAGTCTGAATCAATGGAATTAAGCAAGACAGACAAGGTAATAGAGTCATCCGCACGACTGGACACCTTGTCCGCACGTGAGAAGGATGTCGCCCACATGATTCGCAATGGCGAGAGCAATAAAGTCATTGCCTCAAACTTAGGCATTTCTGAGCGAACGGTCAAAGCACACCTCACATCTACCTTTAGAAAATTAAATGTCAATGACCGCCTGCACCTAGCCTTATACATTAAGGAATATAGTTGACCAAAATGTAGACTTAAGGCGTGTTCCCAGTCATACTTCTAGGTAACCAATAAAAAAAGTAGAGGGAACTTATGACACTTAAAAAATCACTTGCCATTAGTGGCATCTTAGCTCTGGGGCTAAGTACCGCTCATGCGGAAACACTTCAAGAAGCTATTCAGTATACCGTTAATGAAAACCCTGAGGTTCAATCCGCATCCTCTGAGCGTTTAGCCGTAGAGCAAGAAATAAGCCAGGCAAAAGCCGGCTTTTTCCCTACCGTTGACATTGCCGTTGGTGCAGGTTGGGAACGTTCATTCAACTCGTCAACCAAGGCTGATGGCTCTGAGTCAAAATCACTGGGGCGTGACGAAGCATCTATTCAAATTAGACAAATGATTTATGATGGATTTGCCACTGCTAGTGAGGTGAACCGGCAGACAGCGAGAACTAACTCTCGTGCGTATACTGTTTTTGGCCAAGCTGAAATTACCGCGCTAAATGCCGTTGAAGCTTACATTAACGTTTTACGCCGTGAAGAGTTACTGGCGTTAGCTGCTGACAATTTAACCGTTCACCAAAGCACTAACGAACAAATTGAATCCAGAAGTAACCGAGGCGTTGGCCGAAAAGCTGACGTTGAACAGTCAAATGGCCGTTTAGCTTTAGCGCAAAAAAACACACTATCGGAACAAGGTAATCTTAAGGATGCTCAAACTGCTTACCTTCGCGTTGTAGGCAAGCTACCTAATGAATTAGAGGCCATCCCTTCTCCAGCTGATTCATTACCTGCCAGCTTCGATCAAGCCGTGGATAGCGCCCTGACCAACCACCCCATACTTAAATCAGCCAATGCTGACATTAAGTCTGCTATCGCACAACATGCAACGGCTAAAACCGCTTTTATGCCGCGTGTTGACCTTGAGTTAAGTGCTTCGCACAATAAAGATATTGATGGCATTGAAGAAGTTAATGAAGATGCAATGGCCATGGTTCGCCTACGTTACAATTTGTACAATGGTGGTAAAGACACTGCTCGCCGCAAGGAAACCGCTCAGCTTATTAATCAAGCTAAAAACATTAGAGATAACACCTATAGGCAGGCGGTTGAAAGCATGCGTTTGTCTTGGATTGCACACCAAACAGTTAAGGGCCAAATGGCATTCTTTGAAAGCCATATGAACTCAAGCATTAAAAGTAATGAGGCCTACCAGAAGCAATTTAATATTGGTCGTCGCTCATTGTTAGATCTTCTTGATTCAGCCAATGAAATGTTCGTGGCTAAAACAGCTTATACTAATGCTAAATATGACGAGCTGTACTCTCAGTTCCGAATCTTAGCCAGTAATGGTTCACTTAATAAAAACCTAGGCGTGACATTACCTGAATCCACCTCTATTTTACCGGAGAGCACACCTTGGGTTGGCGCATCACAAAGACCAGGGGTTGACTCCACTTACGCCAAATAAGTTACACTATATTAGATGAAAGGCTACCAGTCTTAGACCGGTGGCCTTTTTTATTGGGTGACTTTTATCAGCTTAAAGTTCATTTTTAAGCATTCTCTCTTTCAACTTACCCCATTTATCAAGGCGGCTTGAACCACCTACTCGCTTACCACCACCTCTTGTTTTAGCCAACCAAAGCCCAGAACCATTGAAACTGTAGACAGGCAACAAGTCCCTCCGACTGGTTGCTACTTTAATCGCTGGAATTAGATTATCTAGCACTAAGGGAATTGAGCGAGGTGTTTCAAAAAAGGTCAGCACCATATGTGCCTGATTCAGCTCCAGCGCTTTAACATAGGTAATTCGCATTTTACTATCTGCTACGCCTAGCTCCCTTAATGTAAAGTATTTTGCTATAGCATAATCTTCACAATCACCCGCACCCTTGGACAGCACTTCTAGCGGTGTCGCCCAATAGTCATTTAGCCCCCATAAAAAATCATCATCTACAAACTCAATTTGCTGGTTAAAAAAACTATTTACTCGTTCGAGCTTTTCCTTTTCTCCAAGTTTTTTTGATGAATCAATTAGTTGTTGCCAAATTAACACTCGTTCAGCCGCCTCATTGCCAAACTTACTTTTGACCCGATCAATAAGTTCCGCGCTAACATTTAGTGCCGCGGGTACGGTGGCCACGACTGAAATAAGCAATAAGCCGATAAATATTGTTAATTTATAGCGCATTGTCTTTAAAGGCCGTCAGTTCGCCTTTCTTTAACGGCTCGCACCCTTTACCCCTAGTTTTCCCATGTACTCAAACTCACTGTCAGACCCCACGTTTTCAGCTAGGACAGAGATTTCTATCAGATCTGTTACCTCAACCACCGTTTTCACAAAGTCTTGTTTAGCAGAATCACCTTCAATACCTAACGAAACATCTCGAGCTAAACGAATAAAGTCTGGCTTCAGCCTTTTGAGCAACCTGGGTGCGAGCACATGAGTTTCGTAGCGTTTAATAATCACTTTTGCCTTGTATTGATGAGAAAAATCAATAAATGCCTGGTAAGCATTAAGCTCTTTTGCTACGGCATAGGCTGAAAAACTAAAAACAAGCTGGTGCGCTATGTCAGGGTTCTTTTTTAGCGTGGCTGCTAACCACGACCTAAAATCACTGTTCTTAATTGTTCTATTAGATAAATTAATGGCAATCGCATAATCAATCCCTTCTGACTTTATATAGCTAATAACCTGCTGGGTCACGCCTTGATCCAATTCTACAATTTTTACGAATTTTTCAGCCACTGAAACAAACGTGCCAATGGCCAATTTCTCCCCGTCCTTCCCCCAAACTTCGGAAAAAGCCTCCTTAAGTAAGGTTTTCTCCGTTCCGAGATCAATCACTGGGTCTATATATGAAACCGTGTAGTCTTGTCTGTCAACGATATCAAACACACGCTGCTTCCATTCATTCATGTCCACCGCTCTGTCTTCTCCACGACGGATAAAGTAACCATTCTCACCAATCATTTGTGCTTGTTCATAAGCCTCTTTCGCTGCTAGCAGCATGTTATCTGTTGAACTAAATTGGTCAAATTCGGTGACACCAATATGAGCAATGTCCGCGGTATAGTATTTCTCACCCAGCTCTGAAAATGACTTGCTGAGTGACGTTGCTAAGCTTTCTGCTGCATCTATCCCCCCTTCCCGGGCTAAGATAACAAACTCGGACCCCAGTAATCGGTAAGCCGATAATTCGCCAAAGGCTGCCGTGCTATGACTATCTTTTAATATGGCTGAAAATTGCTGGATAAACTGATCGACGGCATCTTCACCCAGTTCTTTAACCAGTCGCCCCAACGCATCAATTTTAATTAAAAATATAAATGCCTCAGAGTTGCTAGCAAAAATTTCTTTCATATCTAGTTCAAAGCTATTTTTTTTATTCAGCCCTGTTAGCTCATCCAGCTGTAGTTTTTTCCCTAAGCCTTCTAGTTTATTGTTTAAATTTTTAATAACCTGCTCAAGTTTTTTTGACATGCTGTTCATTGAACTGGCTACCTTTCTAACCTCTAACGTCCAAGGTAATTTATCAATAACCTTAAAATTTCCGTTTTCTATCATCTCAGCCATTTGCCCAATGTTTTTCAATGAGGACAACGTTATTTGCAAAACCAGAAGCAGTAAAACAACCGAGCCCATAAAGGCTGTTAATGAATAATAAAAGCTTGTTTTCACTTGGTCATACAATTTGAAATAGGCATAGCCCGGATTAATAGCTACACTCACCACACCACTAATATTCCATCCCGAACTAATTTCACTTTCAGCAACCGCCGTTTGCATGGGTAATAATTGAATAAACCAGTTAGGGACCGACTCCAGCGTCTTGCTGCTAGTCAAGGCAACCAACACATGTCCGTCCACATTGCTTAATTTAACTTCTTGATAGTAGCCTCGATCAAATATTGCATTCATCATCGTTTGAAGTATCGGGTCTTTCTCATCTGTCATATATGGGCTTAGTGATAACCCTAATGATGTAGCCGTGTCTTGGGCATGAATCAGTGATTCACCTTCTAAATAACTTTTGATATTGTTAACACTCAGGATAAAGTTAACACTAAAAATCATCAGAAATAGTGTTGATATAAGAATTAATAATTGCTTAGATAAAGACATAGTCGGCCTACCCTTTTAAGTGGTTTTACTGCTTGTAATCAATTATTAACTATAGCCTTATTTTGTGAATTATTCTTGCTCGATACCGATAACTTTTCTGAGCGGAGTGGACGATGCAGCAAGTAATTTACTAACACAAGCTTTATAATAGCTAATCTCTCATTTAACAATGCCTCTTATGACTTCGACGAATGCTTTTTACGCCCAATCTGGCGGTGTTACCGCTGTTATTAACGCCAGTGCCTGCGGCCTTATTGAAACAGCCCGTCAACACCCCGATAAGATCAACAAAGTTTATGCCGGCAGAAATGGCATTATAGGCGCATTGACTGAGGACCTAATTGATACCAGCCTTGAGTCAGCTGAGAATATCGCAGCTCTACGCCATACCCCATCTGGAGCCTTTGGTTCTTGCCGGTACAAACTGAAAAGCTTCGAAGAAAATAGGGCACAGTATGAGCGCCTTATTGCTGTCTTTAAAGCACATAATATTGGTTACTTTTTTTATAATGGCGGTGGTGATTCACAAGACACAACAAATAAGCTGTCTCAATTAAGTGTGTCAATGGGCCATGATTTGCGTTGTATTGGTATTCCTAAAACGGTTGATAACGATTTACCCCTTACTGATAACTGTCCGGGCTTTGGCTCAGTAGCAAAATACGTTGCTGTATCAATCCGTGAAGCAGGCTTTGATGTCGCCTCTATGGCTCGCACATCAACTAAAGTATTCGTCTTGGAGGTAATGGGTCGCCATGCTGGTTGGATTGCAGCAGCTGGGGGCTTAGCCGCTGAACAAGAAGGCGAATCACCACATATTATTCTTTTCCCAGAAGTCGTTTTTGATCAACAAAAGTTTCTAGAAAAAGTGAACCAAACCGTTCAAAAATACGGTTTTTGCTGCATCGTTGTTTCCGAAGGCGTAAAAAACCCAGATGGCCAGTTTTTAGCTGAGGCGGGCACTCGGGATGCATTTGGTCACGCACAACTGGGTGGTGTCGCACCGGTTGTCGCAGAGATGATAAAAGCAGAATACGGCTATAAATACCATTGGGCTGTCGCTGATTATTTACAACGAGCAGCTCGCCATATTGCTTCTAAAACGGACGTTGATCAAGCCTACGCAATGGGTAAAGCCGCTGTAGAGCTTGCCCTAGAAGGAAAAACAGCCGTTATGCCAACCATTGTTCGTACCAGTAACCACCCTTACCAATGGACAATAGGCTACGGTGAACTAAAAGATATTGCTAATGTAGAACAAATGCTTCCTGATCATTATATTAGCGAAGATGGCTTTGGCATTACCGATGCTTGTGAAGAGTATCTGCGGCCGTTAATTAGTGGAGAAGATTACCCGCCTTATATCAATGGGTTACCTAGCTATGTTCGTCTCAAAAACCTACCGGTTGAAAAAATACTCAAGACACCTTTTGAGGTTTAATGAGTCTTAAGCGTGAACTAACGCGCGCTTATCATGTTGGCTGCTCATAATATTTTATTTATCAGCAGCCAGTATTACTAATACAGACTTATTTAAAGCCAATGACGAAACGTTAGTCATCTGACTTTAGTTTTTCTAATAAACGCTTTATTCTTAAGGTCATGAACAAAATACTAACCCTTATCTCACGCGGTATGGCACCCATCACTTTATTGTGCGCCATACTTGCTTTTTATCAACCAGCCGTTTTTTTGGTTTTTAAAGCCTATTTTTTATGGCTTTTTTCTGCCTCAATGTTTGCTTTAGGGCTGGTATTGCAGCCTATTGAGCTTAAAAGCACCCTCAAAAAGCCTAAACCTATTGTCATAGGCGTGCTTAGTCAATATAGCATTATGCCCTTACTTGGAGCCACTGCCGCATGGGTTGCCGGATTGCCGGCTGAGCTGGCTTTAGGTGTCATTATTGTCGGCTGTGCGCCTGGCGCTATGGCCAGTAATGTTATTGTTTTTCTTGCCGGTGGTGCTGTTGCTTTTTCGGTTACGTTAACAACTATTGCTACTTTTTTATCCCCTTTGTTAACGCCTCTATTAGTTAAATGGCTGGGTGGCGCTTACCTGTCCATTCCTTTTTGGCCCATGATGCAGACCATCCTACTGACTGTTTTATTCCCCCTCATTATTGGAATGTTAGCTCGCAAAACATTGGGACGCTACTCAAAACCACTGGTTGAATTTGCTCCAACCTTGGCTTCAGTAGCTATTATCATTATTTGCGCTTATGCCGTGGCTGCTAACCATGACCGCTTAACAAGCATTAGTTCCTCTCTGTTCATCGTTATTATTTCCGTCAATGCACTGGGGTATTTATTCGGCTGGCTTGTCGCTAAATTTTCCCAATTCAGTACTTCGTATAGGCTGACCCTTGCGATTGAGATTGGTATGCAAAATGCCGGCTTAGGCGTCGCATTGGCCTTAAAACACTTCTCACCTGAAACTGCTTTGCCAGGTGCATTATTCGCTGTATGGTGCGTATTAACAGGTGCTGGCGCGAGTGCATGGCTCAGGCGCAAGCAAGCACTAAAAGAAAAAGCTATGACATTAGAAAGAATTTAACTATTTAACTGGTCTATTGTTGTAACCAACAACCAGGAAATACCATGATAAGTGCCCTTAATAAACTACAGACGATACTCAACGCAACTCGCGCAATCGACTTCTTAGCTCCCCTCGCACTAAGGCTATATTTAGCGCCCATTTTCTGGATGGCAGGCACTCAAAAACTCACCGCCTTTGACAGCACCGTCGATTGGTTTGGGAACACCGAATACGGTTTAGGGTTACCCTTTCCCTACTTAATGGCCGGCCTCGCCACTTGGGCTGAAATAATAGGTGCTATTCTATTGATCATTGGCTTGGCGGTACGCTGGGCATCCATTCCATTAATGGCGACTATGCTGGTTGCCGCACTGACTGTTCACCTTAAAAATGGCTGGCTAGCCATTGCTGAAGGAAGCGGGCTTTTTGCAAGCGAGCAAACAATTGCCGCTGTAGAACGGCTTAACATTGCTAAAAATATTCTACGTGAACACGGTAACTATAATTGGCTGACAGAAAATGGCAGCCTTGTCATGCTTAATAATGGCATTGAGTTCTCAGCCACTTATTTTATTATGCTATTAGTCCTCTTTTTTATAGGGGCTGGCAATTATTTTAGTGCTGATTACTGGGTTTCCAAACACTTTCAACGCAGTTAACCAATGGTCTCTTAAAACTATTCCATAACCCCCAGATAGAAACCACTAAAGCGCAGGAAGCCTTGGCTGTATAATGGTTAGCGACAAAACAGACCATCACCCAAATGGGTGACCAACTTAAGGCTTAAAACTATTTTACCTTATAAACTCGCTACAACGAGTGACTTACCTCCCGAGCAAGCTTGTTGGCAATAGCTCAATTAATGAACTCTCTGAGCCTTTGTCAGCGAATCGACTGTCATTTCCCTCAGCCTAATAGCAACCGGGGTTTTCGCCCCTCTTAAGTGATCAAATCACTCACCTTGATGCAGTACGAAGGCTGCTTTTATCTGGATGATATTCGTCACCTTCAGGATGATGAGGTGTTGCGCAGTGTACTGGAGCTCAACAAGCTACCCAAGGCAACTACGCTTGATGATTGATTCAGGCGAATGGGCCGCAGGCAGTCGCAAATACAATATCATTAGGTGTCGGTTAATCAAGTACTGTTAAGTTCTGCTTTGCACCACTACAAAAAAAGTGACGTTGGACATTGATGCGACAGAAATCGTAGCACACAAGGCTTAGGAACATTGGACGTACAGCAAAAATAAAGGCTTTATGCCGATGGCCGGGCATATTGCAGAAACAGGCCAAGTTGTCGCAGTTGATTTCCGATAAGGAAATGTGCCACCGGCAAAAAATAACCTTGGCGGCTGTGTTTATCGTTCAATAGCCACCAGTCGTGACAAGTTGAGCAATAGTGAAGTTACCCACTGGTACAACCAGCGCTCTGAAGACAACGAGAACCGCATAAAATAACTCAAACTGTATTTTGGTGGTGACACGCTACCCTGTTCTGACTTTAATGCTAATGCACTCTATTTTTTAGAGTGCCGCATTATCCTACAATCTGTTTGCCTTGATGCGCCAACTTCTGCCTGAAGTATTGATTCATCACCGGCCGCCCACTATACGCTGGCGTTTATACGTCATCGCAGCAAAGGTAGTTAAGGTGGGACGACAGCTGTTCGTAAAACTAAAAAACATTGAGCACTGTTGGAGCAAGTGCTAATAATGCTGAAGGAGTTTAAACCGCCGCCTATTTAACGATATTTTTAACCACAATAACGACTGGCTACAAGATGCCTCCGCCCACAATCACTCATTGAGCACCGAATAGTGGCTGAGGAATGGTTTTTTGACTAAGGCTCTCAGCTTGTCTTGCCTGTGACCGACTCTGGACAGCACAAAAAAGCACCTCGGATGTTTTATAGTAGCAACGAATCTCTATCTGGGAACTTCGGTACTTCTTACCCATTTGTGATTGTGATTGGGTTAGCTGCTGTTCCCATAAATAATCACACTTGTGTTTATTTTATAGCTTTATTCCATTGAAATGAGGTGTGCCTCGCCTAACGGACACACGTTTTGAAGTTAATCGTGCATAGGGGTGAGTCCAAATGCAAAATAAAAAGTATAGCCGATCATTCAAGCTAGAAGCCGTCATTATGGTGTGATCTTTTTGGGGAAAAGGGACACTGAAATCATTGGGTAACCACCTTGCTCATTTTGCATAATATTGATTATAAAGCGCAGCTTACAGTCTGCTTCATGACTGCACATAATTCCATATTGCTTTTACATCTTGCTGACACTAGCGCGAATAATTAATGAGCGTACTCTCTGTGGTTGAATGTTCGCTAGAAGGAAGTATTTTTTGTTGGAACCTTTCGGTGCTAGGTTTGCATTTAAGATGAGAATGCGAACCTGAAGTGAGGGTGCCTTGTACAAGGCGGACCCTTGCACGCTTGAATATAAATCCTAAAGATTATAGTTTTTTTACGAGTGGTTTTTGTTGAAGATTACAGGGAGCGCTGAGGTATGTGGTTCTTCATATTAAGAAACCGTTATTGGCGCGATTTAATTGAAACAATTTATCGTAGCTAGCTTTATACTTTGGCGAAGATGATGGTTAATACGTTCTTGTCATCTTTACGTCTATAGCAACAGGCATCCATATAGTGACGTATAAGGTCTATCCCTAAGCCACCAATACTCGCATCCTCAACGGTTTTTGGCTGAAGGTGAGGTGTTTTTTCTAATGGGTTGAAAGGTTTCCCGTAGTCAATGATTTTAAGAGAAACATTGGAATCATTCTCTGAAAAATTAAGGGTTATCTTGTGCTCGACAGTGTCATCAAAGGCATAAGAAATAATGTTGGTAACCGCTTCATTCGCACAAAGGTCAAACTTATAGAGTAAGTCAGTAGGCAGATTGTTTTGATTAAAAACCACACGTAGCCACTCTGCCATTGTAAGAATGTCAGCAGGTTGGTTCTTTATGGTGAGCTGATTGTTAGAGTTATTCATACCGCTATCTAAAAAGTTAATTAGCTTGAAACTTTATCAATCGCCCCTTCGAGTGTGTCGCAAATGGTAAGTAATTGACTGATACCAGAAACGACGAGTACATCTTTAACGACTGGTTGCGGTGTGAGCAAAACGTACTTTCCTCCGCGACGATGAACAGATTTGCCATTGATTAATAAAGAACGAATGCCAATAGAAGACATATAGGGTACGTCTGACATATCTACAATGATGGATTGCTTACTATCTACTGCCGTCATATCCGCAAAAGGTTTTTCAATATCACTAACGCCTGTTATGTCCATACGCCCTGATAGGTTTATTTTAAAAACGCCGCCACCTAATTGTTCTTCATTTATTTCCATTGCTTATGTCCTTTTAAACGCTAAATGCAGCTGTTATTGTAAGTTGTTAAAAATGCATATCAAAGTAACGGTGCCTGCCAGCGTATAACCATAAGGGTTAGATCATCATAAGGCTCAGCATCACCAACAAAACTATACACATCTTCAAGAATTTGATCCATGACTTCGCCAGAACTTTTTGCAGTATCCGCACACCTTAAGGAGGATATTAGTCGACTGTGCCCAAATAATTCATCGTTATTATTAATGGCCTCAGGTATACCGTCTGAGTAGACGCAAAGAAACTCCTCGGGCGACAGTTGGTACCTGTGTGTTTGGTAGTCCCATTCATCGACAGTACTAACAGGTGGGCCACCCAAACCTTTTAGCTCAATAGGTTTGCACCTAGGAGCACAAAGAAGTGGGCGTTCATGCCCTGCGTTACAATAAATTAGCTCACCATTTCGTAGGTCTAGAACGCCGATAAAAGCGGTGACAAATAACATTTCTGGGTTATCTCGAGAGATCTCTGTATTGGCTTGGCTTACCAGTCCACCGAGATCCATTAGGTTTGTTTCTTCACGTAAGGCGATACTTTTACAAAGCGTTTTACTAATGACCATGAAAAGGCTGGCAGGAACGCCTTTTCCGCATACATCACCAACGGATAGAAAGACCCTGTGTTCATCTAGCATGAAGCAATCATATAAATCGCCACCTACCATTTTTGCTGGCTCCATACTGGCTGCAATGTCTAACCTATGTTCATCATTAAAAGTGGTGCTCGCGTTTGGAACGATACCCATCTGGAAGCGCTTAGCAGCTTCCATTTCACCATGTACTTTTGCTGCTTCTTCACGCTGAACTCGCAAATCATCTTCAAGTAGTTCTACTTGTGCTTCTTCTCGTATAAGCGAGTCAGCTTGCATTGTTCCGTAAAGTGCAATGAAAAGAAATAGAGGTGAGGCAATATCTATTAAGAGGTGCGCTTGTGAAAATGCAGTTAAAGCACCAGCAATAAAAACCGCAACAATGCTGAGAAGCAACGGCACAAGAAGAATGGCTTTTAAGCGAGTGGCGGCATACAGAACAAAAGAGCCAAGCAATAACATCAAAAGGCCTTCTAGCCAAAGTGCCCAATATGGGCGTATCAGTGTGGTGCCATCAAAAATAGTTTCAAGAACTTGGGCGTGTATTTCTACACCTGGTACCCGTTCGCCCAATGTGGTGCTGGGGAAATCGACAAGCCCCAAGCCAGAGAAGCCAACCAATACCAGTTTGCGGTTCAGTACTTCAGAGCTTACTGACCCATTGAGTATACTTGCAGCAGAAATAAAGCGGCTAGGGTCATGGTGACTGTAATGAACCCAAGTTGAGCCGTCAGATTGAGTTGCAATGAATAGGTCACCAACGCCGACACCTTCAATTCTTGACGTTGAACTTTTAACTGTAAACGTGCGGGAGCCACTAGCAATTCGTAAAGCTTCTAGGGATAAAGAAGGTAAAACGGTGTCTCCAACGCTCGCTATAAGCGGGATGCGACGAATGACACCACGTTCCATGTCGGCGCTCAGTATTGCGTGGCCTCCTGCAGCACTATCAAGCTCCAGAATATTTTGTAACGCAGAGTCAAAATGACGCATAAATGAATGAGGGTTTTCTCCAATAATAAGCATGGGAGGGGCACTGATTTCTCGATTATTATCCCCATCCATGCCCGCTATTCCAAGAATGGCCTGGCTATTGAATAAAGCGTTGGCAAGTAGCTCATCATTCGATGGAAGTTTGCATGCCTGCTCAATGAGCTTGGCATCGATATTTGGGATGTATTTTGTAACATGGCACATAGATGAACGGTCAGGCTCTGGCATAATGATATCTATGGCAATGGACGCGGGTTCCATCTCATTAATGCGGTTAACTAGTTGTGCTAAAAGGCTTCTTGGCCAGGGCCATTGGCCATACTCTTGAAGACTTTCTTCGTCAATTTCAACAATAACAACAGGAGCGGAAATACGCTCCCTTGGAATGAGTATTTGGTATAAGTCGAATGAAGAGGTGCGAAGAGCATCTTGATAAGGAATGAGCGACATCAAGTGAAATGAGATAATAATAAGTAGGCCTAGCGGTGCTGAAATACTTTTTATCAATGAGCGAATGGTTTTTTTCTTCACGAGGTAATTGCTTGTCTTTTTAATTGTTATCCTTATGTCATTATAAGCCAGCTCATTGAGTGTTTTGTCAAGCTGTTCAAACATGATGCACAAAAATGTGCAATCCAATCTGTATCGCACTAATTCAGTGCAAGCATTAGGTCGATTTAAAAGAAACCTGCCGATAAAATACTTTGTTGGCGACTAGCGTTAAAGGGGCCGCAGTATGGGATGCTTAAATAACATATTAGGCACGCTATTTGCTTGATGCTTGATGCTTGATGCGATCAAAATAAAAACAATAAATAAGGGTTAAGGGATGGATACTCCTTGGTTAGAAGAGTTAATTGGTGAGTTGCATAAAAAATATTCCACCAATCTAAGTGGAAAGGTGGCCACTTATATCCCTGAATTAGGCAAGGCTAACCCTAATGACTTTGGAATCTGTATTGTCACAGCAGACGGAAAGGTCTTTGAAGTAGGCGAGACATCCCAAGAATTTACTATTCAATCTATTTCTAAACCATTTACCTACGGCATGGCGGTTGAAGAGTATGGGCAGGATAGAGTATCGCAGCATGTCGGAGTAGAACCGAGCGGTGATGCATTTAATTCTATTGAATTAGAAAAAGGAACCAATAGACCCTTTAACCCTATGGTGAATGCAGGTGCGATTACATCAACAGCTTTGCTGTATGAAAAGCATGGTGCTAAAACGATAGATGTAGTGCTAGAGCGTTTTAGTGCAGCGGCAGGGCGACAGCTGTCAATTGACAAGGGCGTGTACAGGTCGGAGTCACGCACGGGACATCGTAACCGGGCGATAGCACACTTACTACTTAACTTTGGAATGATTTCTGAAGACATTGAGCCTGCCTTGGATGTTTACTTTCAGCAATGTTCTATCCTAGTAAACTGCAGAGACCTTGCAGTTATGGCTGCTACGTTATCCAACTTAGGTAAAAACCCGATAACGAAAGAAGAGGTGTATGACATAGACCGCGTAAAAGATATGTTATCAATCATGCTTACATGTGGAATGTATGATTACTCTGGCCAATGGGCTTACAAAGTTGGTGTGCCGGCTAAAAGTGGGGTCAGCGGTGGTGTAATGTCAGTGATCAATCGTCAGTTAGGTATTGCAACGTATTCGCCTAAATTAGATGAGCGGGGGAATAGTTGTCGTGGTATCGATGTCAGTACAGATTTGGCTCAAGAGTTAGGGCTTCATGCGTTTGATTGTATGAATCTTGGCTCAAGTTATCTAAAGGCGATGCTGTAAAAATATTCGTATTTGACTTGAAATAAAAATCGTCCCGTAAATGAATTTTAAAATTAAATGATATGGAGAGTAATATGCGAAGGAATACCAAAAAACTAATGTGTTGCCTCAGCTTGATACTACTATCAACCCCAGTTTTTGCGGCTGATGTGATAGGGCAAGTAAAGGTTTTATCGGGCAAGGCATTTGTTGAGCGTGAGGGTTCGCACATTAAGGCAAAGCTGGGCATGGCTGTTTATCAAATGGATACAGTTGTGACCGGGAAAAAAGGCTCTATAGGTCTTCTTTTTAACGATGACTCTCGGCTGTCATTGGGGTCGAACTCGACAATGTCTTTAGAAAAATTTAGCTTCAATAAGAAAACGCATGACGGTAACTTTGATGTGGCAATGCATAAGGGAACGTTATCGGTTATTTCTGGAAAATTAACGGCTAGAAAGCCAGGCTCATTGAAAGTTAGAACACCAGCCGCTATTTTGGCGGTACGAGGTACTGAGTTTTCGGTTAAAGTCGATGCGCCACTGAAAGGTGAGCAATAATGAGCGTTTACAAGTTATCGCTTGCATTACTTGTAACGTTAATAGGCCTGTCTGGTTGCGCAACAACTAATACTTTTGCACCCGAAAAGAAGAAATCCAATTTAGTGTTTAATTATGTGGCAACGAGTGACGGTGACACATTGACTGGCTTTTGCCCCATCACAGAAGTATATATGGTGATGCCTGAAGAAGGTGGCAAGGTGGGTACGGTAGATGTGGTATTGAATGATGGGCGTGAGGTGGTTTTACACGGTGAATATAGTGCATTAAATGTAGCAGGTATGCAGGCTAATACCTTTACATCAAACAAAAATGAGATGGAAAAGGTTTTCGGCGAGGTATTATCCGCTTTACCTCATGCACCATTTTCAGCAAACCTTTACTTCAATACAGATACTGACAGGTTAACACCTAGCTCCGCTAAGGAAGCTGAAGGTATATTTACAAACATTGTCCAACGCCAATCGGTAGAAGTGCTGATTTCTGGTCATACTGATACGGTGGGTTCAAGTGCTAGCAACATTGTTCTGTCTAAAAAGCGAGCAAAGATGGTCAGCAATAACTTGATAAAGAGAGGTGTTTCATCGAAAACTATTAAAATATCTGGGTACGGTGAATCAGAGCTGGTTGTAAAAACAGTAGATGATGTAGATGAACAGAAAAATCGTCGCGTAGAAATTAGCGTACGTTAGTAGGAATGAAAAACATGAATATTATGGAAAGTGATAATGAATAAATTGAAAAACAATACAAGGATAGTATTATTTGGCATATTGCTAGCTAGTCAGCCTACTTTTGCAGTATCGCTGATTGATTCTGTTACTCAAACACTTAAAACTAACCCCGAAGTTCAGGAAGTGATTAGTAGTCGTTTTGCTGCGGATCATACAATTGATCAAGCGAAATCGGGGTACTTTCCAAAAGTTGACCTAACGGCTGGGATCGGTAGAGAGTGGTCAAATAATATATCAACACAGCCGGGAAGTGAAGATTACACGCGGCGTGAGCTAGGCATCGTTATCAAGCAAATGATATATGACGGTTACTCGACGAAAAGCAAAGTAGAGCGAAGCGAATCATTGGTTGAGGCGTCAGCATACCAGGTAGCTAGCACATCGGAGCAAATAGCTTTTGGAGTGGTGAGTGCCTTCTTAAATGTTTTACGCTATGAAGAATTGTTGACAATAACGCAAAACAACCTTGACTCACACCGCTCTATATTTAAACAAATACAGTCACGATCAGCAAAAGGTGTTGATAATGAAGTTAATTCAGAGCAAGCCAAAGGTCGGTTGGCGCTCTCACATGCAAACCTGTTGGCAACACAAGGTAATGCTATAGATACGAGAACAACCTATCAGCGTGTAACCGGCTACTTAGCAGAGGGTTTAGATAAGCCCGGCAATAAATGTTGTGTTGGTCTGCCAAATACGCTTCATAAAGCATTGGAAATGGCCTTAAAAAACCATCCGTCGTTACGCTCTTCAGTGGCTAATTACGAAGCATCCATGTCTAGTATTCAAACAGCTGAGGCACTAATGCGGCCTCAAGTTTATCTTGAAATTTCATCGGGTATGAATCGTGACGTTGATGGCGTCAAGAGTGAAAATGAAGATGTGTTAGCAATGATCCGTTTGCGACATAATGTTTATAACGGTGGTGCCGATGAGGCTAGAATTAGCGAAGAAGAGCATTTGAGTGATGGGCAAAAAGAAGTGGTTATACGAACTAAGCAAGGAGTTGAGGAGGAAGTCCGTTTAGCCTGGAATGAGTTAAATACAGCTGCTTTGAACCTCCCGCATTTAAAAGCACATGCCGAGGCATCAAAGAAATCACATGCGGCTTATTTGCAGCAATTCAAAATAGGCCGTCGTACATTACTCGATCTGTTGGATACTGAGAATGAGAGATTTGTTGCCCAGTCTGATTATATTAATGGGCAATACAAAGAACGTATCGCGTGCTATCGGTTATTGGCGAGCATGGGTGTGTTAGTTGATACATTAGGTCTTTCTGCCGATGAAAGCACAAAAGTTGCTGAAAATTAGTCACAATGCAACAACCCCTGTTGTGGCTTGCTTCATCACTCCTAGTGGGGGTATTTATGAAAACCCTTCGTTGTGTAATTTTAATTTAGACATGTATAAAATAACCAGCATCACGGCACCTATTTTTAAGGAGCCCCAATATTTTGCCAAGTTGAGGGGGTACTAGGAGGATCAGAATTACTGTTGGCATTATAAAAGCACCCCCTTACAATTCAACCGCCAGCATGTGAGGATTATTATGCAAAATGGCCTCTCCACCCCTTTCGATCAACTACATCCTTACCCCGTTATGGATAACTAATCCTTTCTGCTCTGACATAGCAGGCTTAGTAACCGTCCTGATAACCATCAAATTTGAAACGGTACCCTTCTTCTCGAATAAGCCTATTATCTAAGCGTTTATTTGCATGACTCCCTTTCTTGAGCGCCCGGGGTACTGGCTTTGGGTAGTTAAACTTATTACACAAATAACAGGCTAGGTCCCATTTATTAACAGGTGAGGAATCAGTTGCGAGGTATATTGACTGAGAAAGCCCTGTATCAATTTTCTTATTAATTAAAAAGTCGAGCGCACCGATACAATCATCCCTATGGATACGGTTGGTGAAATAGCTAGGTTGTTGTTGAACCTCAGCTCTTTCTCTTAATTTATTAAGTAGGCGGTTTGAACGGCCATAAATACCTGAGAAACGTACAATAGTAGATGCCTTGTTGAATGACAAGAAACGCTTTTCTGCTGCTAGAATGATTTTTCCACGCTCATCTGATGGCTCTGTCTTAGAGTTTTCATTTAACCATTCACCTTGCCGTTGCCCATACACTCTTGTTGAAGAAATGAAGGTCAGTTGTATATTTGAAGCGTGTTTGGCTAGCACCTCTAGTGTATTAACCACACCCGTTTCAAAAACAGCCTTGTAACCGCTGATATCGTGAGTTGAAGGTGCGAGTATATACACCAGTTGATCATAATCAAAACTAAGTGTCGCTAGCTGTCTAAGGTTGGTCACATCTGCTTTTATGGTTTTAACGCCTCTTAGCTCAGTTAAAACATTACGTTGCAAAGCCGTCACTTGGTGCCCCTGACTGGCCAACCGTTCTGCTAGTGAACGGCCAATATCACCACAGCCTACCATTAATATTTTTGACATTAGTTTAGAGTTTTATTTTTTTCTTCTATCCATAGTGACATATATTTAGTGCTACGCATCGTATGGTGACGTAGCATGGCCCCTTGGAAATTTTGCTGGCGGTGTTCATTAAGCCCTTCTTGTATCATTTTAATTCTTGCTATCAAGGCTTCCTCATAATCTTTTGGATTAAAGTTTTCACGTACGATCTTTAAGCCGTTTTGCTGGCTTGTTTCCCACGCCTGTTCATCATTGTATAATGCCACTGCTGCATCTGCTATTGCTTGCGGTGACTGCTCAATTTGCCCAGCCCAAGGCGATTCCCCGCACATCCCTTCAGCACCTAAGGGTGTTGTTACACTGGGGGTACCACACTCCATCGCATCTAATAACTTACCCTTTAACCCGGCACCAAAACGTAATGGGGCAAGACATACTCGTGCTTGCTGCATCACCTCATGTGCATCTTCAGCGCGGCCTTTTACCAAGAATCCCTCTTTTGGGTTATTTAACTGCATGGCTTTGGGGGGTGGGTAAGCACCATAAATAGACACACTGACCCTAGGTAACTGCTTACGTATTAAAGGCCAAATATCTTTTTTCAGATATTGCACAGAATCCCAGTTAGGCGGGTGCTTGAAATTACCAATACACATAAACCCTGCCCGTTGTTGATAGCTCGGCCAACTCTGCTGCTGCGCTTTTATAGCACTTGGTTCAACTATAAACGGTAAGTAGTGAATTAAACGGCTATCTACCTTAAACACCGTATTTAATACCTCTATTTCATATGTTGAGATAATCAAGCTCAAATCACTGCGCTGAATACTCGCCATCTCTCGGTAGGCTATATCGCTGTATAAGTCACTCACCATAAAGGCTCGCTTTTCTTTTAGTGCGACTTGTCGGCCTTGTCTTAAACAGTGTAGATCTGAGGTTTCAATTATGTTGATGGCTGATGGACATTGCTGAGCCACTCGCCAAGAAAACTGTTCTTCAACCATAAACCGGTCATATAACACTAATTCCGGTGCTAGCTCCCTCACAAATTTATCAAAATCCGGGTCATTGACTTTAACTGTTCTACGACTAATATTCAGCGACTCAAGTGGGTAGCTGTAGTTTGACTCTTGCGCTGTACTTGCATAAGTGATGGTCCAGCCCTGCTGGTGGAATAACTCAATTAGGGCAACCATTCTTCGGCCTGCAGCTGACGAGGTGGGTTCAGGCCAAAGTGAGGCAATTATTAATACATTCATAACAGTTATACCCTAGCTTTATTTTGTGCAAAAAAAAGGGCCAGTAAAACTGGCCCTTTTCAATCGTCTACCTAAACGCTTTGTTCAGCGATTATTTATTCGCTTCACGTTCCTTTGCTTCTTTAATCACTTCTTCTGAGATGTTTCTAGGACAAGGCATATAGTGAGTGAACTCCATAGAGAACTGACCACGGCCTGATGTCATCGTACGCAAATCGCCGATATAACCAAACATTTCGCTTAGCGGTACTTCAGCTTTAATACGCACACCTGTTGCACCTGCATCTTGTGATTTAATCATGCCTCGACGACGGTTAATATCACCAATAACATCACCCACATGGTCATCAGGTGTAAACACATCAACTTTCATGATGGGCTCCATAATCTGCGCACCTGCTTTTGGCATAGATTGACGGTACGCACCATTCGCTGCTAATTCAAAAGCAACTGCTGATGAATCCACTGCGTGGAAACCACCATCCATTAGTGTTACTTTTACGTCAACACAAGGGTATCCAGCAAGCACACCTTTAGCCATTTGCTTTTTGAAACCTTTTTCAACAGCAGGCCAGAATTCACGTGGCACGTTACCACCGGTTACTTTCGATTCGAAGCTAAAGCCTTCACCTGTTTCACCTGGCTCAAGAACATAGTCAATTTTACCAAATTGACCTGAGCCACCTGATTGTTTCTTATGTGTGTAGCTATCTTCTAAACGTTTAGTGATTGTTTCACGGTAGGCCACTTGAGGCTTACCTACACTAACGTCAACACCGTGCGTACGCTTAAGAATATCAATTTTAATGTCTAAGTGGAGCTCACCCATCCCTTTAAGGATTGTTTCGCCACTGTCTTCATCTGTTTCAACACGGAATGAAGGGTCTTCTTTGATCATTTTACCAATCGCAATACCCATTTTCTCAGAACCACCTTTATCTTTAGGTGATACTGCAATAGAAATAACGGGATCTGGGAACACCATTGGTTCTAAAGTGGCTGCGTTTTTAGGGTCACACAATGTGTGGCCTGTTTGCACGTCTTTCATGCCGACAACAGCAACAATATCGCCCGCTGTTGCGCCGTCTAGTTCAATTCGCTCATCGGCGTGCATTTCCACTAACCGACCAATACGTTCTGTTTTACCTGTGAAAGTGTTTAGAACTGTATCGCCTTTATTCATTACACCTGAATAGATACGAATAAATGTTAATGCACCGAAACGGTCATCCATAATTTTAAATGCCAAGGCACGTAATGGACCTGCAGGGTCAACAATAGCAAATTTACCTGTTTCATTGCCTTCGTCATCTGTTTCTGGCTGCGGCTTAACTTCAGTTGGATTTGGTAGGTAATCAACAACGG
>ERZ1027208.209-NODE-209-length-27675-cov-22.169551_pt1 | contig 27675 bp, 25 predicted proteins | sample MGYA00520867_ERZ1027208 | MGnify/ENA primary metagenome ERZ1027208 (study PRJEB33311, sample SAMEA4378413) | marine metagenome | biome: Marine biome; feature: Fjord; material: Water | collected 2014-07-20T08:00:00Z/2014-07-... | depth 75 m ...
TCCACTTCGTCGGCAACGTCAGATGTGTTTAAGGTACAGTCCGATAAGAAAACATTGAAACGATTTTTGTCTTAACATTAAACGAAATTTACATTTTTAATTCACTAACGCAATTAATTTTGTAACTTTAGATTGAGTGTATTCAACTTAAAAACATATTTATTTTGAGCAGAAAACCATCTAATGATTTAGTAGTCTTTTTAAAACCATTTCCAAATCAGGTTAAAGAAATTGCTTTAAAAATCCGTGAATTTATATGGGACTTCTATCCTGAAAGCAATGAGCTTATTTACGATAATTATAATGCATTGGTTATTGGGTTTTCGTTGTCAGATAAGGCAGGAGATACATTTTGCTCTATTGCTGTCTATGCTAATTATGTGAATTTTGGGTTTAATCGAGGCTCAGAGATTTCAGATCCAGAACAATTATTGTTAGGCGATGGAAGTTTGTATAGACGTATTAAGGTAGATGGTCTTAAAGACCTTAAAAATAAATATGTTAAGCAATTAATATTGGAAGCTTATTTAAATGCTTTATCCCGATTTAAAGAAGATGAACAAATTATTAAAGGACAAATTATAACCAAATCGATTTCAGAAAAAAAGAGGCGCCCATAATAAAAAAAGCACCTTTATAGGGTGCTTTCACAGTTGTATGTTAATGTTTGTTATATAATTGTAGATTGTCCTAAGTGAATATTAGAGAAATTAATATTTGAGTCTTTAGGATTACTAATAAAATCGGCAACAAAATCACCAACTTTACTTGTCGTAACATTATCGTATTTAGTATTTAAATCGGGTGTTGTAATTTCTAGCTTTAAAGATTTTTCAACACCTTGTTTAATTAATTCTGCTTCATCAAACAACTCAAAATGTTCTAATAACATTGCCGCTGATAGAATAGAAGCAATTGGGTTTGCTATTCCTTTTCCTGTTGCTTGAGGATATGAACCGTGAATAGGTTCAAACATTGCATATTTATCTCCAACAGAAGCTGAAGCTAATAAACCAATGGAACCACCAATTACACTTGCTTCGTCACTAATAACATCGCCAAATAAATTTTCGGTTAAAATAACATCAAACTGCTTTGGATTTAGAATCATTTGCATTGCAGCATTATCTACAAATAAAAAGTCTAAAGTAACATCGGGATATTGAGAAGCTAATTCGGTAACGACTTTACGCCAAAGGCGAGAGGTTTCCAATACATTGGCTTTGTCTACCAAAGTTACTTTTTTACTTCTGGATTGGGCTGCCTTAAAGGCCAAGTGAGCAATGCGTTCAATTTCAAAACGAGAATATTCACATAAATCTGAAGCAGTATTACCATCATCACTTAATTTTTTTTCACCAAAATAAATACCACCAGTTAGTTCGCGATAGATACTAATATCTGTGCCTTCAATCCGGTTTCTTTTTAAAGGAGATAAGTCTAAAAGCGTCTCGTAAGCTTTTACAGGTCTAATATTTGCATATAAACCAAGTTCTTTTCTTAATTTTAAAAGGCCTTGTTCTGGTCTTATTTTAGCACTAGGATCATTATCATATTTTGGATCGCCAATGGCTCCAAATAAAATAGCATCACTGCTTTTACATAAGTTTAAAGTTTTATCTGGCAAAGGATTGTTTTGTTCGTCGATAGCAGTAGCTCCAACAGTAGCTTCTTTAAATAAAAAGGTGTGGTCGAACTCTAAAGCTATTGCTTTTAAAACTTTTATGGCTTGAGAGGTCACTTCAGGACCAATGCCATCTCCTGGTAAAACAGCTATATTTAATTTCATTTTATTTCTAATCTATGTTTTTAGCTTCAAAAGCTTTTATTTCTTCTTTTTTACTCAATAAATAATCAATATCGTCATAACCATTTATCATACAGGTCTTTTTGTAAGCATCAATTTCAAATTTTGATGAAAAAGAAGTGCCTTCAACCGAAATGGTTTGTTTTATAAGATTTACATTTAGTTTGGTATCAGGTTTCTCAGTGATTTCTGTAAGTAGAACATTTAAAAATTCTGGAGTAACCTGAACAGGTAATAAGCCGTTATTTAAGGCATTTCCTTTAAAAATATCTGCAAAAAAACTGGAAACAACAACTTTAAAACCATAATCACTTAATGCCCAAGCAGCGTGCTCACGGCTAGAGCCGCATCCAAAATTATCTCCTGCAACTAATATTTTTCCTGAGTATTTATTGTTGTTTAGAGTAAAATTTTCATTTAAGGAGTTGTCTTTATTGTATCTCCAATCTCTAAATAAATTTTCACCAAAACCTTCACGGCTTGTTGCTTTTAAAAATCGAGCAGGTATTATCTGATCTGTATCTATATTTTCAATGGCTAACGGAATAGCTTTAGATTGTAATGTGATGAACTTATCCATTTAGTTTAAATGTTTTGTTATGTCTATAATCTTACCTTCTACAGCAGTTGCCGCAGCTACTAATGGACTTGTTAAAATGGTACGAGCACCTTGACCTTGGCGGCCTTCAAAATTTCTGTTAGAAGTTGAAACACAATATTCACCTTGTGGTATTTTGTCATCGTTCATTGCTAAACAAGCAGAGCAACCTGGTTGACGTAATTCAAAACCAGCTTCGTCAAAAATGTCTTTTAAACCCTCTTCAATAATTTGTGCTTCTACTTGTTTGCTGCCAGGAACTAGCCAAGCCGTAACATTATCAGCTTTTTGTTTTCCTTTTATATAGTTTGCAGCAACTCTAAAATCTTCAATTCTAGAATTGGTACAACTTCCAATAAACACAAAATTGATGGGTTTATTTATTAAAGATTCCCCCTTTTTGAAATCCATATACTTTAAAGATTTCTCAAATGAAGCATCGTTTATTTCAGGAATATGCCCTGTTACTTTAATTCCCATACCAGGATTTGTACCATACGTTAACATAGGTTCAATGTCTTCAGCATCAAAAAAGTATTCTTTATCAAAAATGGCACCTTCATCAGTCGGTAAGGTTTTCCAATAGGCTATTTTTTTATTGAAAGATTCACCTTTTGGTGCAAATTCTCTTCCTTTTACATATTCAAAAGTAGTTTCATCTGGTGCTATCATTCCGCCGCGAGCACCCATTTCTATGCTCATATTACAAACGGTCATTCGGCCTTCCATAGACATTTCTTCAAAAACATCTCCAGCATATTCACAGAAATAGCCTGTGCCAGCATTTGTTCCTAATTTTGAAATAATATAAAGAATGACGTCCTTAGGCAGAACGCCAGTCTTTAATTTGCCATTAACCGAAACTCTTAAACTCTTTGGTTTTGATAATAACAAACATTGGCTAGCAAAAACTTGAGCAACTTGACTTGTGCCAATTCCAAAGGCAATAGAACCAAAAGCACCGTGGGTTGAGGTGTGACTGTCACCACAAACAATGGTCATTCCTGGTTGTGTGAAACCTAGTTCTGGCGCCATAACGTGTACTATACCGTTATATTTGTGACCTAATTCAAAAAGGGTAATACCATTTTTAGCACAGTTGCTTGAAAGCTGCTCAAGTTGGTTTCTTGACAATGTATCTTTTATAGGTAAATGCTGATTTTGAGTAGGTGTGTTGTGATCTGCAGTAGCCACGATTTGATTTGGACGAAAAACTGGTATATTTCTCTTTTCTAGTTCGCTAAACGCCTGCGGACTTGTTACTTCATGTATTAAATGTTTGTCTATATACAAAACCTGTGGTCCGTTTTCAACAGCATCTACAATATGTGTATCCCAAACTTTATCAAATAATGTTTTTTTCATTTAAGCTGAAATTATTTGGTTGTACACTGAACTTGTTTCAATGATTTGATGAATGTCATTATCATTGATTTCTTTCTTTTTATCTGCAAAGCTCAAGAAATTTGAATACACATCATCTAGTTGAAGTTTTGTTAATTCATAACCTACATTTTTAGCTCTATAAGCTAATGCAGCACGACCGCTTCTTGCAGTAAGTACGATGGCAGAGTCTGTTACACCAACATCTTTTGGATTTATAATTTCATAAGTTTCACGATTTTTAATCATACCATCTTGATGAATTCCAGAGCTGTGAGCAAATGCATTTGCACCAACAATAGCTTTGTTTGGTTGTGTGTAAATACCCATACTATCACTTACCAGTTGACTTAAACCATATAAATGCTGTGTATTAATATTTGTGTCTAAATTTAAGTAAGGATGTTGTTTCAGTACCATAACAACTTCTTCTAAAGCAGTATTTCCAGCACGTTCTCCAATACCATTTATAGTACATTCAATTTGTCTAGCACCATTTATTACGCCTTCAATAGAGTTGGCTGTTGCCAAACCTAAATCATTATGGCAATGGCAAGATAAAATAGCTTTTTCAATACCTTTTACGTTTTCTTTCAGGTATTTTATTTTTGCGCCGTATTCACTAGGTAAGCAATAGCCTGTTGTATCTGGAATATTTAAAACTGTTGCACCTGCTTTAATAGCTGCTTCACAAACCCTAGCTAAGTATTCATTGTCTGTTCTACCAGCATCTTCAGCATAGAATTCTACATCTTCAACAAAAGATTTAGCATAACTCACGGCATCAAACGCACGTCTTATAATCTCTTCTCTGGTGGAATTGAATTTGAATTTTATATGAGATTCTGAAGTACCTATCCCAGTATGGATTCTTGGTTTTTTGGCAAATTTAAGCGCTTCTGCAGCTACTTTTATATCATTTTCTACAGCGCGAGTTAACCCACAAACTGTAGCATTTTTTACAATTTTAGAAATGGCTTCAACCGATTTAAAATCACCAGGACTTGACACGGGAAAACCTGCTTCAATAACATCAACACCTAAAGCATCTAGTTCTTTTGCAATGACGACTTTTTGCTCTGTGTTCAACTTACAACCTGGCACTTGCTCACCATCACGTAAGGTTGTATCGAAAATTTGAATATTAGTATTTGACATTTTTTAGAATAAATTTTTCTATTGTTATACTAATTTATATTTTGGTTAATTAATAGCTTAACTTCGTTTTGAAACTCTTACGACGTTCAAACAAAAATTTATATTTTAAACAGCTGTAAATCAGTTTAATAACATCATTTTTAATTGATGACTAAGGATCAAAAAGATAACTTGTTTTTACTGGTAAAGTCTTTGACCAAATCTGAAAAACGACAATTCAAGTTATATGTTGGAAGATTAGGTGTAAATACAGATTCCAAATTTCTGAATGTTTTTAACATTTTGGATAAAATGGATGTGTATGACGAAATAGCAATATTAAAATCTTCAAATGTAAAAAAACAACAGTTAGCTAATGTAAAAGCGCATTTGTACAAGCAGATTTTAATTAGCTTGAAACTAAACCCTTCACACCAAAATATACGTTCTCAAATTAGAGAACAGCTTGATTTTGCATCTATTTTATATCATAAAGGGTTATACAAACAAAGTCTTAAAATTTTAGATAAAGCTAAAGAAGTTGCTATTTTAAACGAAGAAAAAAACTTAGCTTATGAGATTGTTGAGTTAGAAAAAGTTATAGAGTCTCAATACATCACACGCAGTATTAGTGGTCGAGCAGATGAGCTAACTATACAAGCAAAAGAGTTAAGTGAAGCAAATGTAATAACCAGTAAGCTGTCTAACTTGTCTTTGCAATTATATGGTATTTTCTTGAAAACAGGCTATGTTAAAAATGAAGAGGAAAGTCAATTGATTCAAGATTACTTTAATAAGCACCTACCAAAATATGATATTAAAAAGATTGGTTTTCGGGAAAAATTGTGGTTGTACAAAGCTTATCTCTGGTATAGTTTTTTAATGCAGGATTTTTTGAATTGCTTTAAATACGCAACAAAATGGGTGGATTTATTTTATGAGAACCCAAATATGATCAACCTTAATCCGGTATTTTTCTTAAAAGGTAATAATTATTTACTAGAAGCTTTGTTCTTTTTAAAAAACAGAAATAAATTTGAAGAAGCCCTTAACAAACTTGAAACAATTGTTGCTCAAAAAACATTTCCAAAAGACGATAATGTTGAGTCGCTTGCTTTTCTATACATCAATTTAAATAGAATTAATTTACATTTCATAGACGGAAGTTTTAGCGACGGTTTATATCTCATACCTAAAATTGAAGCCAATTTAGTTCAGTTTAAAAATCGCATAGATGAGCATCATACAATGACATTTTATTACAAATTTGCAAGTATGCATTTTGGAGCAGGTAATAACAAAGAATGTATTGCTTTTTTAGATAAAATTATTTCAAATAAATCACTTACAATGCGAGAGGATTTGTTGTGTTTTTCTCGTGTTTTAAATTTAGTAGCTCATTATGAAGCTGGTTTAGATTACCATTTGGAAACTCTTTTGAGAAGCACTTATAAGTTTTTAATTAAGATGAATGATTTGCATGAAGTACAAAAAGAAATGATAAAATTTATTAGAGGTTTACAAGATATCTATCCGCAAGACATAAAAAAAGCATTTATAGATTTGCATTCAAAACTTAAGGTTTATGAAAATCATCCTTATGAAAGCCGAGCCTTTTTGTATTTAGATATTATTTCTTGGTTAGAAAGTAAAATCCAAAATAAACCTGTAAATCAAGTGATTACAGAGAAATATTTGGCCCAGTTTTCAAGCTAAAAAAAGAATTAATAAAAATTTTGCATTAAAAATTTGGATTATAACTTTTTCTAAACGAATATTTGCATTCACAAAGTTCAATAACTTATTGAAATGTTATCAAGAAAGGTGGAGGGATTAGACCCTTTGAAGCCTTAGCAACCCTTTAGAAATAGAGAAGGTGCTAAATTCTACTTAATTTTCGATTCATTTATCGAAACATTGGATAGATAACTCAACGTAATTACTCATCTGTAATTACTTATTTTCTTTTTAACTTTTTTCTATTAAGTATGCTTCAAACGAAGCTTATTTGGCTTTTGGTTTAATCGTGTTGTTTGTTGAGCGAGATTGATGTAAATGAAACAGATAGATTTTTTGATTAGACAAGAAGGAGGAATTTAACATAGTATTGCTATTGTTAATTTTTATCTGGAGGTATTAATATAAAAGATACTTTTTTTACTCCATCATTCTTGTTCTGCAGATAGCACTCATTATTAATTCAAAAACTTAGAAAAATGAGTACACAAAAATTCGCAACAAAAGCGTTGCATACAGGACACGACGTAAGTCAAAATGGCGGAACTAGAGCAGTTCCTATTTATCAATCTACAGCGTATGTTTTTAACGATTCAGACCACGCTGCAAACTTGTTTTCACTAGCTGAACCAGGAAATATTTATACAAGAATAAACAATCCAACTAATGCAGTTTTAGAGGAACGTCTAGCAGCTTTAGAAGGTGGCATTGCTGCTGTAGCAACAGCATCTGGAACATCAGCAATCGCAACAACTTTGCTAACATTATTAAAAACGGGAGATCATATCGTGGCTTCAAGTAGTCTGTATGGTGGTAGTTATAATTTATTAAATGTCACATTACCAAGACACGGTATTACAACAACGTTTGTTAATCCTTCAGACCCAGAAAATTTCAAAAAAGCATCACAAGAAAACACACGTGCTTTTTTTGTAGAATCCCTTGGTAATCCAAAACTTGATGTTCTGGATATTGAAGCAATCTCAAAAGAAGCCAAAGCACATAAAGTGCCTTTTATTGTAGATAACACAGTTGCAACACCTTATTTGTTAAATCCAATTGAGTATGGTGCAAACATTGTTATTCATTCACTTACAAAATATATAAATGGTAACGGAACAGCTTTAGGAGGAATCATAATTGATGCAGGAACTTTTGATTGGGCAAACGGTAAATTTCCAGAATTTACAGAACCATCAGCAGGTTATCACGGTTTGGTTTATAGTGAAGCTTTAGAAGCAGCCGCTTTTATTGCAAAAGTTAGAATTGAAGGCTTAAGAGATTATGGCGGAGCGTTAAGTCCGTTTAATGCATTTCAGATTATTCAAGGATTAGAAACATTAGAGCTTCGTATAAAAAAACACAGTCAAAATGCTTTGGAATTAGCAAAATGGTTGCAAGAACAACCAGAAGTAACTTGGGTTAACTATCCAGGTCTGGAAACAAGTAAATATAAAAATTTAGCGAACAAATATTTGCCAGAGGGACAAAGTGGAGTCGTTACTTTTGGGGTTGATGGAGGTTACGAATCGGCAAAAATTATTGCAGATACGACTAAGCTATTTTCTTTATTGGCAAATATTGGAGATACAAAATCACTCATTATTCATCCTGCAAGTACAACGCACCAACAATTAAGTGATGAAGCTCAAGAAAGTACAGGTGTTACTAAAGACTTAATTCGTTTATCTGTAGGAATTGAAAACATAGAAGATTTAAAAGAGGATTTAAAAGAAGCTTTTAAAGCGATAAAAAAAGGAGTTTTAGCTTAAAAGAATTTTGTTTTTAAAATGAAGGAATTAAAACACATAACCATAGAAAATTATCTAAACCAAAGTGGTAAGACAAAGACAATAAATTTGTCTTACCAAACTTTTGGTTTGCCATTACATAAAGGCCCAATAGTTTTGGTTAATCATGCTTTAACAGGGAATTCGCAAGTATGTGGTGAAAATGGTTGGTGGAATGATTTAATAGGCGAAAACAAATGTATAGACACTAATTTTTACACTATTTTGGCTTTTGATAGTCCAGGAAATGGTTTCGATGAAAATCCAGAACATTTAATTGAAGATTATCAAAATTATACAGCAAAAGATATTGCTAAAATCTTTGCTTTAGGTTTAGAACAATTGGAGATTAATACCCTTTTTGCTATTATTGGAGGTTCAGTTGGAGGCGGAATTGCTTGGGAATTAGCCGTTTTAAAACCTAATTTGGCGAAGCATATTATCCCTATTGCTACCGATTGGAAAGCTACCGATTGGCTTATTGCAAATTGCCATATTCAAGATGCTATTCTAAATAATTCAAAAGTACCTTTAAAAGATGCGAGAATGCATGCAATGACTTTGTATCGCACGCCAGAATCCTTTAAAGATAAATTCGAACGTAGCAAAAAGAATATCAATAAATACAATGTTGAAAGTTGGCTTAACTATCACGGAAAAGCATTAACGGAACGCTTCCAGCTTTCAGCTTATAAAATGATGAATCAGATATTGAAAACGATTGATGTCACACATAATCGTGAAGCGTTTTTAGATGTTGCAACAACTATAAATTCAACCATAAATATCATAACGATTAATTCAGACTTATTCTTTAAAGCAAGTGAAAATTGGGAGACCTATTTAAGTTTGAAACCGATTAAGGAAAATATTACAATTGGTGAAATAAAATCCATACACGGTCACGATGCTTTTTTAATTGAATATAATCAGCTATCTAAATTATTAAAACCCATATTTGAAACAACAAATAAAACCCATAAAAAGCAAAGCTCTTATAATTTGAAATCTATATGAAATATGAACACTTTGAAACTAACGCTATTCGCACACAAATAGAGCGTTCGCAACACCAGGAACATTCTAATCCATTGTATTTAACGTCGAGTTTTTTGTTTGAAGATGCTGAAGATATGAGAGCTTCTTTCGCAGAGGAAAAAGAACGGAATATTTATAGTCGTTTTACAAACCCAAACACAAGTGAGTTTGTTGAAAAAATATGCAAATTAGAAGGTGCTGAAGATGGTTACGCTTTTGCAACAGGAATGTCTGCCGTGTTTTCAACATTTGCGGCATTATTAAATTCAGGAGATCACATTGTTTCTGTACGTTCCGTTTTTGGTTCAACTCATACCTTGTTTACAAAGTATTTGCCAAAATGGAATATCACTACAAGCTATTTTAAAATCAACGAAACAGATCAAATAGAGAATTTAATTCAGCCAAATACAAAAATATTATATGCTGAAAGCCCAACGAATCCAGCAGTAGATGTTTTGGATTTAGAGCTTTTAGGAAACATTGCAAAAAAGCATAATTTAATTTTAATAATTGATAATTGCTTTGCTACTCCTTATTTGCAAAACCCAATAGAATTTGGTGCCGATTTAGTTATACATTCGGCAACAAAACTAATAGATGGCCAAGGTAGAGTCTTAGGAGGTGTTACAGTTGGAAAAGCAGATTTAATTCGCGAAATTTATTTGTTTTCACGCAATACTGGTCCAGCCTTATCACCATTTAATGCTTGGATTTTATCAAAAAGCCTGGAAACATTGCATGTAAGAGTCGATAGGCATTGTGAAAATGCCCTGAAAGTAGCCGGATTTTTAGAACAGCATAATCAAGTTGAAAGCGTAAAATATCCATTTCTAAAATCCCATCCGCAATACAATATTGCTAAAAAACAAATGAAACTAGGAGGCAATATTGTTGCTTTTCAAATAAAGGGAGGATTGGAATCTGGTAGAGTATTTTTAGATCATTTAAAAATGATTTCCCTTTCTGCAAATTTAGGAGATACAAGAACAATAGCAACACATCCGGCAAGTACAACGCACAGTAAATTAGCTGTAGAAGATAGATTGGAAGTGGGAATAACAGATAGTTTAGTAAGAATTTCTGTAGGTTTAGAGCACATAGAGGATATTATAAACGATTTAGATAATGCTTTATTAAACAAATAGAATCGTCAGTTGGAGTGATTTTTATAAACAAAAAAATGAGTAAAATAGAACAAGAAATACAAAAACGGATTTTAGTACTCGATGGCGCCATGGGAACAATGCTTCAGCGGTATAATTTTTCTGAAGAAGATTTTCGTGGTGAAAGATTTAAAGATTACCCAAGCTCTTTAAAAGGAAATAACGATTTACTGTCTTTAACACAACCGGAAGCAATAGCTGCTGTTCATAGACAATATTTTGAAGCTGGTGCAGATATTGTTGAAACCAATACTTTTTCAGGGACTACAATAGCGATGGCAGATTACCAAATGGAAAATTTGGTTTACGAACTCAATTACGAATCTGCTAAAATTGCAAAACAAGTAGCAGATGAGTTTACAAAAGTAAATCCTAACAAACCACGTTTTGTAGCGGGAAGTATTGGCCCTACAAATAGAACGGCAAGTTTGTCTCCAGATGTAAATAAACCAGAATATAGAGCGGTAACTTTTAACGAATTGAGAACAGCATATAAACAACAAGTAGAAGCTTTAATAGATGGCGGCGTAGATGTGTTGCTGGTAGAAACTATTTTCGATACACTCAATGCAAAAGCTGCATTATTTGCGATTGAAGAGGTAAAAGAAGAACGTCAAATACATATTCCAATAATGGTTTCTGGTACGATTACAGATGCTTCAGGAAGAACATTATCCGGGCAAACGGTGGAAGCTTTTTTGGCTTCAATTTCTCATATACCATTGTTAAGCGTAGGATTTAATTGTGCCTTAGGAGCAGAACAATTGAAACCTTATTTAAAACGTTTGTCTAATGAAACTTCATTTTACACATCGGCACATCCTAATGCAGGTTTACCAAATGCTTTTGGTGAATACGATCAATCACCAAAAGAAATGCAAAATTATATTGAAGACTATTTACAAGATGATTTAATAAATATTATTGGTGGTTGCTGTGGCACAAATCCGGAACACATAAAAGCCATTGCACAAGTTTCAAATAAATACAAACCTAGAAAAATTGAAGTTGCTGTATAATGAGTAAACAACATACATATTTAACCCTTTCAGGTTTAGAGCCTTTAGTTATTACACCAGAAAGCAACTTTATTAATGTAGGAGAACGTACCAATGTAACGGGTTCACGTAAATTTTTACGTTTAATTAAAGAAGAAAAATTTGATGAGGCTTTAAATGTAGCTAGAGATCAAGTAGAAGGTGGCGCACAAATCATAGATGTCAATATGGACGAAGGTATGTTGGATGGTGTAGAGGCTATGACGATCTTTCTAAATCTTATTGCATCAGAACCAGATATTGCGCGTGTTCCTATTATGATCGATAGTTCCAAATGGGAAATCATTGAAGCGGGTTTACAAGTGGTTCAAGGAAAATCTGTGGTGAACTCCATAAGTTTAAAAGAAGGAGAAGCAGCTTTTAAGCATCACGCTAAATTAGTAAAACGGTATGGGGCAGCTGTAATTGTAATGGCTTTTGATGAAGATGGGCAAGCAGATACCTACCAAAGACGCATAGATATTTGTAAACGCTCTTATGATATTTTGGTCAATGAAGTCGGATTTCCACCACAAGATATCATTTTCGATCCTAATATTTTTCCTGTGGCCACAGGAATGGAAGAACATAAAAAAAATGCATTGGATTTTTTCAATGCAACAAAATGGATTCGAAAAAATTTACCATATGCAAATGTGTCTGGTGGTGTAAGTAATGTGTCATTTTCATTTCGTGGCAATAATACAGTTCGCGAGGCTATGCATTCCTCATTTTTATATCACGCCATTAAGAATGGTATGAATATGGGCATTGTCAATCCAGAAATGTTAGAGATTTATGATGAAATCCCTAAGGAATTATTAGAGCTCGTAGAGGATGTGCTTTTTGATAGAAGAGAAGACGCAACCGAGCGATTATTGGATTTTGCCGAATCTGTAAAAGGAAATAAAAAAGTTGAAGAAGCTAAAGTTTTAGAATGGAGAAGCGATAGTTTACAAGACAGAATTACCCACGCTTTAGTAAAAGGAATTGAAACATTTATTATTGAAGATGTTGAAGAAGCTAGAACAAATGCTTCAAAACCAATAGAAGTTATTGAAGGTCATTTAATGATTGGAATGAACGTGGTTGGTGATTTATTTGGAAGCGGAAAAATGTTCCTGCCACAAGTTGTAAAATCGGCGCGTGTTATGAAAAAAGCAGTTGCTTATTTACAGCCTTTTATTGAAGCAGAAAAAGATGGAAAACAAGAATTTGCAGGAAAAATATTAATGGCAACCGTAAAAGGTGATGTGCACGACATTGGTAAAAATATAGTGAGTGTCGTTTTGGGTTGTAATAACTATGAGATCATCGATTTAGGTGTTATGGTTCCACCAGAAAAAATAATTCAAACAGCTATAAAAGAACAAGTGGATATTATAGGTTTAAGTGGTCTAATAACACCTTCTTTGGATGAAATGGTTTACATCTCTAAAGAAATGAAAAAACAAAACCTAGATATACCGCTTATGGTTGGTGGTGCAACAACATCAAGAGCACATTCTGCAGTTAAAATTGCACCAAATTATAGTACGGTTATTCACGTAAACGATGCTTCACGAGCAGTAACTGTTGTTGGTAATTTATTGAATAAAAACAATAAAATCTATAAAAACGAAATCAGGGAAGAATACGACAAATTCAGAATTCAGTTTTTAAATAGAACAAAGCAAAAAGATTATATAACCATCGAAGAAGCTCGAAAAAATAAATTTAAAATAGATTGGAAAACCTCTAATATTATACAACCAAAACAATTAGGAATTCAAATAATTAAAGATTTTGATATTAAAAAATTAGAAGATTTTATCGATTGGTCTCCTTTTTTTAGAAGTTGGGATTTACACGGAAGATTTCCAGATATTTTAACAGACGAGGTTGTAGGAACCCAAGCCACAGAATTATTTGCTGATGCTAAAACATTACTTAGAAAAGTCATTGACGAGAAATTATTAAAAGCAAAAGCTGTTTTTGGGTTGTTTCCAGCAAGCACTGTAAATGATGATGACATAGAAGTTAATACTTCACTCATTTCCACCGAAGAGAGAAATCTCACATTCTTAACCTTGCGTCAACAACTCAAAAAAAGAGAAGGCGTTCCTAATATCGCATTGGCTGATTTCATTGCTCCAAAAGATTCTAATAAGCAAGACTATATTGGTGCTTTTTGTGTTTCCACAGGTTTTGGAACACAAGAATTAGCGAAAGAATTTGAAGCTAATTTAGATGACTATAATTCCATTATGATTAAAGCTTTAGCCGATCGTTTAGCAGAAGCCTTTGCAGAATGCTTACATAAAGAAGTAAGAATTAATCATTGGGGTTATGCCGAAAAAGAAAACCTTTCAAATGAAGATTTAATTAAAGAATCCTATAAAGGCATTCGTCCAGCACCAGGTTATCCAGCGTGTCCAGATCACTTAGAAAAACAAACTATTTGGAAACTTTTAAATGTTGAAGAAAATATAGGTGTAAAATTAACCGAAAGTTTGGCGATGTGGCCAGCGGCAAGTGTTAGCGGTTATTATTTTGGTAATCCAGAAGCTAAATATTTTGGACTTGGTAAAATAACCGAAGACCAATTAAAAGATTATGCGAAACGTAGAAATATTAGTAATGAAACAGCCGAAAAATGGTTGAGTCCTAATTTAGCAGATTAATTATGAGTGCGAAATTTATAGAATTAACATTGGGAAGTCATATTATCAGCCACGGTTATGATATAATGAATAAGGAAATCACAGAAGAGGTAAAAGTCGAAGGATTTTCTAAAAAAATAGTCGCGATATCCAGAATAAAATCGGTGAGTGAAAAATTTATCTTAACAGATTATATAGAAGGCAGATGGATTTATTGGGAATATCAAGAAGATTATGAATTTTTAAAAAAGATATTGGTTAAATAATGAAAATAACAGATCATATAATAAACGCTAACGGTAAAACTTTGTTTTCTTTTGAAATCATTCCACCAAAAAAAGGAAAAAACATACAGGAATTGTATGATAATATAGATCCTTTAATGGAATTTAAACCTCCTTTTATTGATGTTACAACCTCACGCGAAGAATACGTTTACATTGAAAAAGAAGGATTGTTAGATAGAAAAATAACAAGAATGCGTCCTGGTACAGTTGGTATATGCGCTGCTATAAAACATAAGTACGATGTAGATACGGTTCCACATGTATTATGTGGTGGTTTTACAAAAGAAGAAACCGAATATTTATTAGTCGATTGCCATTATCTAGGTATAGAAAACGTTATGGCATTAAGAGGCGATGCTATGAGTCATCAAAAATATTTCGAAGCAGCAAAAGGAGGACATCAATATGCTAAAGACCTTGTTAATCAAATTCAGAATTTAAACTGCGGAAAATATTTGCACGATGTCATTGAGGCAGATGATAAATCAGATTTTTGTATTGGTGTAGCAGGGTATCCTGAAAAACATATTGAAGCACCTTCTTTGCAAACCGATTTAAAACGATTGAAAGAAAAAGTTGAAGCTGGCGCAGATTATGTGGTAACGCAAATGTTTTTCGATAACAAAAAGTATTTCGATTTTGTTGAAGCAGCAAGAAAAGAAGGCATTAATGTACCTATTATTCCAGGAATAAAACCTATTGCGGTAAAAAGGCATTTGCAATTATTGCCACAGGTTTTTAAAATAGATTTACCAGAAGACTTGATAAAGGGCATTGAAAATTGTAAAACCAACAAAGAAGTAAGACAAGTTGGGGTAGAATGGGCAATACAGCAATCAAAAGAATTATTGCAAGCCAACGTACCCGTTTTGCACTATTATTCAATGGGAAAAAGCGACAATGTAAAAGCAATAGCAAAGCATATTTTTTAGAGTTACCTTTTTAATTGTATTTTTAGGTTTTAAACTAAAAATATGAGAGGAACGTTTGATATTGAATTGGATAAGGGAGATGAAACAAGTTTTAATAATTATTTCATCAGAAAAGAAGAAAATTCAATTCAATTTTTACCAACAGTTAATAATATAAATGTTTTTATTGGGGCAAATAATAGCGGGAAAAGTAGGTTCCTCAGAGAGTTAATGAATATTTCTGAACTTATCGGTATATCAGATAAGCTGTTACTTAATAGTCTTATAGATAAGTATAACTCATTAGCCATTAAATTTAATGATGTAATTCAAGTTACTAATACTCCAATCCTTTATTTAACAAAAACCTTCGGCAAAGATTTAATAGAGAAAGATTTAAAATTTCAACAGAACGATAAATTTAAGATTAATGAAATTGATGTTAATAGTTCTTTAAATAACCTTATTATAGATATAAGAGAAAAGTTAACAATTAAAAAAAAGTTAGAACTTGTTTTCTTGCAATCTGAAAAACTTTTCGGTTCTTCAAAAGAGCAGTATATAAGAGGTATTTATTTTGGTAATAATCAGCTAAGTGATAATTTATTCTATTTAAAGAAGATTGATTTTAGAAAGATTAACGAAATAATTCTAGATATTGAAAAATCTATTAATACAATATTAAATTTAAGTGGAAAAAAAATTTATATACCTACGCTAAGAACAGCTCATTCATTATTTGAAGTTGATAATGAATCAGAATTAAATAATACAGCAACTGATGCTGTGTCTAGAAAAAAAATAAGAAGAGATATTTTTTTAGAGACAATTAAAAAAAATTATAGTTTTTTAAATAAAAATGTAGACATTTTTACGGGCTTAAATTTATATAACGAAATTGTTAATGTTAGAAATAGTATAAAAGAAGAAAGATTCAAATTTCATGATTTTGAAGATTTTTTATCTGTAAACTTTTTTGAAAGTAAAGATGTTGATATAGTTGCGAAGTTTAATATTGATAACAATGACAATGGTTTAGATGATGATAAGTTTATACAAGTTCATATTGATGGTAAAAGTAGAAAACTATATGATTTGGGTGATGGTGTACAATCGTTAATAATTCTAATGTATAAAATATTTTTAGCAGAAAAAGATAGTATAATCTTTATCGATGAACCTGAATTAAACTTACATCCGGGCTACCAAAGATTGTTTTTAGAGCAAATTACAACTAACCCAAAACTATTAGAGAAAAACTTAACTTATTTTATAGTAACACATTCTAATCATTTTTTAGATTTAACTTTAGAAAAGGATAATGTTTCTATTTATTCATTTAATTCATTTGAAAAAGATAAGTTTTTAATTAAGAATGTGAATGCAGGAGATAATCAAGTTCTGAGAGATTTAGGTGTTAATAATTCATCTGTATTTTTAGCAAACTCGAGTATTTGGGTAGAAGGAATTTCAGATAGGAACTTCATTAAAGCTTTTTTAAAAGCTTACTGTTTAGAAAAGGGTAAACCAGAGCCAAGAGAAGATATAGATTTTGCTTTTTTTGAATATGCAGGATCAAATTTAACGCATTATAACTTTAAAAAAGGAACTAACAATTATAAAGAAGCTAAGGACTTGATTACTTCTTATGCGTTAAATAATAAAATATTTTTACTTTCAGATTTAGATTCAGGAAAAGATGCAAAACACAAAAACATAAAAGAGATTGCTAAAGAAACAGAAGGTTTCGAGTATTTTACAACAGCTCCATATAGAGAATTAGAAAATTTATTATGTAATTCTGTTTGGAAAAAAGTTTTGCTTAATTTTTGTAATAAAAAAGATATAAAAGAGAACGAGGAGAACGTTCTTAAAAGAATAAATGAATCTCTAAAAAAAAATAATTCTGAAGATTACAAAAAAGAATATATTGGAGAATTTTTAAAGGATTTGAAAATAACTGAGTTGAATAAAGTTTTTACGATTAATGAAGATAAAACAGCTGGAACATTTATTCCAAAAGCGGAACTAAGTCAATTAATCCTTACAAAAGTTAGAAACGAAGAAATTACTTGGAGCGATTTTTCAAAAAATCAGACTATTGCTAACCTTACAGAGGCTGTTTACAATTTTATTTTAAAATCTAAATTTTAATATCTTTTACTTATAAAAATATACATTTGCTCTATGCTTTCCAAAAAAACAAAATACGGCATTAAGGCACTTACCTATTTAGCAAGACAAGAGAATAAAACTCCTGTTCAGATTGCTACTATATCAAAAAGTGAAAATATTTCGCTCAAGTTTTTAGAAAGTATTTTGCTTACGCTTCGTAAAACAGGCTTTTTAGGGTCAAGAAAAGGAAAAGGCGGTGGTTATTATTTGCTTAAAGAGCCAAAAGATATTCAAATGACATCTGTTATGAGAGCGCTTGAAGGTCCAATAGCAATGGTGCCTTGTGTAAGTTTAAACTTCTATGAAAAGTGCGATGATTGCCCAGACGAGAACCTTTGTGCTGTTCATAAATTAATGATAGAAGTAAGAGATAGTACCTTGGAAATCTTCAAAAACACAACATTAGCCGACTTGGCGCTTTAGAAAATCCGCAATAATAGTACTGTATTTTTATAAAATTATACTTGTGTAATTCAGACAAAGACTATAAGTTTGCATTATATCCTATTAAATCGATAGGATAAAAGGAATAAATTAAAAATAGTATGGAAACAGTATTAGAGTCGACTTCAATAACAGAAGAGTATAAAGAAAAAGTAGAGAAGGTAAAAGCAAAAGAAGACCTTTCAAAAACGGAAGAAAAAATTAAAAGAAGCTTAGCAAAAACAATAAGCTGGAGAATTGTAGGTACTATCGCAACCATAATCATTTCTTACGTTATAACAGGAACTTTAGCATTGGCTTTTTCAATAGGAATTATTGAGTTGGTCTCTAAATTGGTATTGTACTTTTTTCACGAGCGTGCTTGGAACAAAATAAAATGGGGGAAATAATGAGCTTGGATTTAGAAAAAACAAACAAAGAACTAGCAGGTAAAACACCTCAAGAAATTGTTTCTTGGGCGTTTTCTATAGCAGATAAACCTATAGTTACTACAAATTTTAGGCCTTATGAAGCGGCGATTTTACACCTTGTTTCACAAGAAAATAAAGATGTAAAAGTAATCTGGTGCGACACAGGTTATAATACACCAAACACCTATAAACATGCAGAAGATGTGATTGAAACATTACATCTAAATGTAAAGTTATATGTGCCAAAGCAAACAACAGCTCATAGAGATATGGTTTTAGGAATCCCAGATATAAACGACCCTAAACATAAGATTTTTACGGAACAAGTAAAGTTAGAGCCTTTTAAAAGAGCAATGGCAGAACACAAACCAGATGTTTGGTTTACAAATTTAAGAAAAGGGCAAACGGCATTTAGAGATAGCATAGATATCGTATCAAAAGGCGCAGACGGTATAATAAAGGTGAGTCCGTTTTATAATTTTTCAGATGCAGATTTAGATATCTATTTACAAGAAAATAACTTGCCAAACGAATTCAAATATTTCGATCCAACAAAACAATTAGAAAATAGAGAGTGTGGTTTGCACGCTTAAAAAATAAATAATGAAAGATACATCACATATAAACCCATTAGAGAACGAGGCCATCTATATTTTTAGAGAAGTAGCGGCGCAATTTGAAAAGCCAGTACTATTGTTTTCTGGAGGAAAAGATTCCATAACACTAGTGCGTTTGGCGCAAAAGGCATTTTATCCTGCAAAAATTCCTTTTCCATTAATGCATATCGATACAGGTCATAATTTTCCTGAAACCATAGAATTCAGGGATAGATTGGTAAAAGAATTAGGTTTAGAGTTAATTGTGAGAAACGTACAAGATTCAATAGATGAAGGTAAAGTAAGAGAAGAATCTGGAAAATATGCCAGCCGAAACATTTTACAAACAACAACGCTTTTAGATGCTATTGATGAATTTAAATTCGATGCTTGTATTGGTGGAGCTAGACGAGATGAAGAAAAAGCAAGAGCTAAAGAACGTATTTTTTCGGTACGTGATGATTTTGGGCAATGGGATGAAAAAAACCAAAGACCAGAATTATTCGATATGTTAAATGGTGAAATAGAATTAGGTCAAAATGTAAGAGTTTTTCCTATTTCAAACTGGACAGAATTAGATGTTTGGTCTTACATTCAAAAAGAACAAATAGAAATTCCTTCTATATATTTTGCGCACACAAGAGCTACGTTTTTAAGAGATGGTTTAATCTGGTCTGCAGATGATGAGGTTGTTTACAGGGAAGATGATGAATTGGTTGAAGAACGCATAGTGCGCTTTAGAACCGTTGGTGATATGAGTTGTACAGCAGCAGTATTGTCAACAGCTTCAGATATCAGCAGCGTAGTACAAGAAATTAGAGACTCTTCAATTTCAGAAAGAGGTGCTCGAATAGACGATAAACGTTCAGAAGCCGCAATGGAGAAACGTAAGCAACAAGGTTACTTTTAGAGAATATCTATTAGCAAAGCGTAAAACAAATAAAAAATTAAGCCATTGGTCAAGAGCTAAAGGCAAATACATAAATATAAAATGGAAGTATTAAAAATTGCAACAGCAGGAAGCGTAGATGATGGAAAGAGCACATTAATAGGTCGCATACTTTATGATACAAAATCATTAACAAGCGATAAGCTTGAAGCAATAAAAAAAACAAGTAAACAAAAAGGTTATGATTACTTGGATTTTTCGTTAGCAACCGATGGGTTAGTAGCCGAAAGAGAACAAGGTATTACTATAGATGTTGCTCATATTTATTTTTCAACAGGAAACAAAAGTTACATCATAGCGGATACACCAGGACACGTAGAGTATACCAGAAATATGGTTACAGGTGCGTCAACTTCGCAAGCTTCCATTATATTAATAGATGCTCGTAAAGGCGTTATCGAACAAACAAATCGTCATTTTTTCATTAATAATTTATTGCGTGTAAAGGACATTGTTGTAGCGATTAATAAAATGGATTTGGTTGATTTTTCAGAAGAAAAATACAATGCAATCAAAAAAGATTTTGAAGCTTTGATGAGCAAACGCGATTATCAAGATCAAAATATCACATTTATACCAGTAAGTGCTTTAAAAGGAGATAATGTTGTAAATAAATCTGAAAATACACCTTGGTATAACGGGCAAACGCTATTAGAACATTTAGAGCTTTTAGACAGTAAAGATATTTTTAACATAGGAACACCAAGGTTTCCTGTACAATATGTCATTCGTCCTAAAACCGAAGACTTTCATGATTTTAGAGGTTATGCTGGAAAAGTTTATGGCGGTGAATTAAGTGTTGGAGATGAAGTTGTTGCTTTGCCATCGCAAACAAAATCTAAAATAAAAAGCATTCACTTTTACGATAAAACTTACGAAACAGCATCAAGACGTTCTTCTGTTACAATTACATTAGAAGATGATATAAATGTAAGTCGTGGTGATATGATTGTTAAAACAAACGATTTACCTATTGTAGATAAACAATTTACAGCAACAGTGTGTTGGATGGATTCTGAAAAATTAGCTACAGGAGGAAAATACATTGTGCAACATGGAGTCAATAAAGTATTGGCCAAAGTAGATCAAATTCATCATAAAATTAACCCGGATTATTCTGGTATTGATGAGTCTGTAGATGCTTTAGGAATGAATGATATTGCATCAGTTTCCTTCAAATTAAACAAGCCTGTTTTTTATGATGCTTTTAAAAAACACAGAACAAATGGGTCATTTATTTTAATCGATTCAAAATCCAACAATACAGTTGGGGCAGGATTTATTCAGTAAAAAATTATGCAAAGCTTCAGAACCGAAATAGAAAATGCTATTGTAGAAAAGGATATCATAGAATTAGCTAATAAAATTGAGCTTTTTCATAATGGTAAAATAGATGAGGAAAAATTCCGAAGCTTACGTTTGGCACGAGGTGTTTACGGTCAGCGCCAAGAAGGTGTGCAAATGATTCGTATTAAATTGCCTTATGGAAAAGTATTGAGTCATCAATTGCGTCGTATTTCAGAAGTTTCAGATGAATATTCTCGCAGTCGTTTACATATCACAACGCGCCAAGACATTCAAATTCATTATGTCGATTTAGATAGAACACCACAACTTTGGGCAGAACTTGAAAAAGATAATGTTACTTTAAGAGAAGCGTGTGGTAATACGGTTAGAAATGTAACAGCAAGCGAGACCGCTGGCATAGATATAAACGAACCTTTTGATGTGTCGCCATATGCAGATGCTGTTTTTAAATTCTTTTTGCGTAATCCAATTTGTCAAGAAATGGGACGTAAATTTAAAGTGTCTTTCTCTGCTTCAGATGAAGATACAGGTTTGTCTTATATGCACGATTTGGGTTTTATAGCTAAAATTGAAAACGGTGTTCGCGGCTTTAAAGTAATGCTAGGTGGCGGTTTAGGTTCGCAGCCAAGGCACGCCGATGAGTTTTATTCTTTCTTGCCTTCAAACAGAATTATTCCTGTAATGGAAGGTGTTTTAAGAGTTTTCGATCGTTATGGTGAGCGAAAAAGCAGAGCCAAAGCGCGTATGAAATTTTTAATAAAAGATTTAGGATTAGAAGCTTTTAAACAATTAGTAGAAGAAGAACAAAATGCCATTGAGTTTAAATCGGTTGTTATAGATGCCGAAAGTTACAAACCATCTATTCCAGTTTCAGTTGAAGCTCCAAAAGTAGAAATTAAAGATCAAAAAGCTTTTGATTTATGGAAATCTACAAACCTAGTTAAACAAAAACAAAACGGTTATTATGCCATTGGTATTAAAGTGCTATTGGGAGATTTTTATACAGATAAAGCAAGGCTATTGGCCGATTTAGTGGAGCAATATGCCGCAGGCGAAATACGTTTGTCTTTGCGCCAAAATATATTGATTCCTTTTGTAAAAGAAGATTTATTACCATTTTTCTATAGTGAACTTCAAAAGTTAGGATTTGCTCAACCGGGATATAACAAAGCCATAGATATTACAGCTTGCCCAGGAACAGATACATGTAATTTAGGGATTTCAAGCAGTACAGGAATTGCCGAAGAATTAGAACGCATAATAAAAAATGAATATCCACAATATCTTGAAAACAAAGATCTAGTTATAAAAATAAGTGGCTGTATGAATGCTTGTGGACAGCATAATATGGCTAATATTGGTTTTCAGGGTATGTCGGTTCGTACACCAGATAAATTAGTAGCTCCAGCATTACAGGTATTATTAGGTGGCGGAAATTTAGGCGATGGCAATGGTGTTTTTGCAGATAAGGTTGTGAAAATACCAAGTAAACGAGGTCCAGAGGCTTTGCGTCGTATTTTAAATGATTATGAAGCTAATGCTGAAGAAGAACAATTCTTCGATTATTACAAATTAAAAGGTGAGCGCTATTTCTATGATTTACTAACAGATCTGTCTGATGTTACAAATCTTACTCCAGACGATTTTATAGATTGGGGAACAAACGAACAATACCTTAAAGCCATTGGTATTGGTGAATGTGCTGGAGTTGTAATAGATTTAATTGCGACGTTGTTTTTAGAAAGTGAAGAAAAAATTGAAGAAGCCAAAATGTCTTTCAATAACAAGGTGTATTCCAGTGCGATTTATCAAGCCTATAGTTCTATGGTAAATTCTGCAAAGGCAATATTGCTTTCAGAAAATGTTACAACAAATACACAAGCCGGCATTATTAATCAGTTTGAAGAGTTGTTTGTTCAAACAAAAAAAATAGACTTAGGCGTTAGTTTTCTGGATTTAATCTATCAAATCAAAGTGTATGCACCAACTGAAGATTTTGCGTTAAGCTATATTAATAATGCAGATGAATTTTTAACTCAGGTAAGAGAATATAGAGCAATTGCAGTAGGATAAATTAAAATGAAGAGGATATGACAACGCCAAAATTAACATTAGTAGGAGCTGGACCAGGAGATCCAGAATTAATAACACTAAAAGCCATAAACGCTATTAAGTCTGCTAATGTAATTTTGTATGATGCATTGGTTAATGAAGACTTATTACAATATGCTTCACATAGCTCTGAAAAAATATTTGTTGGAAAACGTAAAGGATGTTATGCCTACCAGCAAGATCAAATAAACGAATTAATAGTAAATAGAGCATTGAATTTTGGTCACGTTGTTAGATTAAAAGGAGGTGATCCATTTATTTTTGGTCGGGGTGCAGAAGAAATTGAATATGTGCAACAATTTAATATTCAGGGTGATATTGTTCCTGGTATCTCATCATCATCAGCTGTTCCAGCTTATCAAGGTATTCCATTAACAAAACGAGGTGCTTCAGAGAGTTTTTGGGTAATAACAGGAACCACAAAATCACATCAAATTTCTAACGACATAAAATTAGCAGCACAATCTACAGCAACAGTAGTTATTTTAATGGGAATGGGAAAATTAGCAGAAATAGTTAAAATTTTCACTTCAGAAGGAAAAGCAGATACGGCCATAGCAATCATTCAAAATGGAACCACAGAAAACGAAAAATCAGGTATTGGAACGATTACTACTATTGAAGCTATTGTAGATCAAAAAGAATTGTCTTCACCTGCAATTATTATAATTGGAGAAGTGGTTAATCAACGAGTAAATTTAAAAGCTATTTATAATAATTTAAAGAAGCAAACCACTTAGGTTTAAGCGTTGGTATGGAAAGAAATAACTTATATCCTTTGTTTCTAAAGGTTAAAAATCTTGAAATTTTAATAGTTGGCGGTGGTTTCGTAGCCGAAGAAAAGCTATCTTTTTTACTTAAGTCTAGTCCGGATGCAAAAGTAACAATGGTGTCTCCTTTTTTCAGAGCAGGGACATTAGAATTAATAAAAAAAGGAGACGTTACAATTATTACAGATATATATCAGGAAAAGTATATACAGGGAAAACACATTGTAATTGCTACTACAGATATTCCAGAAGTTAACATCACGGTTTATAAAGATTGCAGAGCGCAAAGCAAACTGGTTAATGTAGCCGATAATCCGCCGTATTGCGATTTTTATATGGGTGGCATTGTAACGAAAGGTAATGTAAAAGTTGCTATTTCTACCAACGGTAAATCGCCAACAACAGCAAAAAGACTGCGCCAATTTTTTGAGGAAGTCATACCAGAAAACATAGATGATTTAGTGAAAAATCTAAACGAATACAGAAAAACAATACAAGGTGATTTCGAACAGAAAGTTGAAATTTTAAATGAATTCACCAAAGGTTTAATTGAAAAGAAGAACTAAAAATGATTAAAACAGATATATTGATAATTGGAGCAGGGCCAACAGGTTTATTTACTGTGTTTGAAGCAGGATTGCTAAAATTAAAGTGCCATTTAATTGATGCATTACCACAAGCTGGTGGCCAATGTTCTGAAATTTATCCAAAAAAACCAATCTATGATATCCCTGGTTTTCCAGAAATATTAGCAGGAGATTTAACCAATAATCTTTTAGAACAAGGCAAGCAATTTCAACCAGGATTTACTTTAGGTGAACGAGCAGAAACTATTGAAAAACTAGAAGACAACACGTTTATTGTTACAACAAATAAAGGAACAAAGCATCACGCATCTATAGTCGCCATTGCAGGTGGTTTGGGTAGTTTTGAGCCTCGAAAACCTATCTTCGATAATTTGGAAATATTTGAAGATAATGGTGTAGAATACATTATTAAAGACCCAGAATTTTATAGAGATAAGAAAGTGGTTATTGCTGGTGGAGGCGATTCTGCCTTAGATTGGAGTATTTTCCTTTCAAAGGTAGCAAGCGAAGTTACTTTAATTCATAGAAGAAATGAATTTAGAGGCGCTTTGGATTCTGTTGAAAAAGTACAAGAATTAAAAAATTTAGGTAAAATAAATTTAATTACACCAGCTGAAGTCAAAGGACTTATAGGGGAGTCAAAATTATCTGGAGTAGTTGTTGAACGTACACATGAAGATGCTTTTATTTTAGATACAGATCATTTCATACCATTATTTGGGCTATCACCAAAACTTGGCCCAATAGCAGATTGGGGATTGGAAATAGAAAAAAATGCCATTAAAGTTGATACATTAGATTATCAAACCAATATACCTGGAGTTTATGCTATTGGAGACGTAAATACTTATGAAGGAAAACTAAAACTTATTTTATGCGGTTTCCATGAAGCAACATTAATGTGCCAAAGTGCTTATAAAAAAATCCATCCGGATAAAAAATATGTAATGAAATACACCACTGTTGGTGGAGTAGAAGGTTTTGATGGCACCAAAAAAGAAGCGCCAAAAGCAGTTGTTAAAGCAATCGTTTAAAATAAATTCATTTAGTGTAAAAGAAAGGAATGGCTTAACTTTGTGTCTAAGCTATAAAATTAGCTTTAATTGATAAAAGACAATATGAGTTTGCTTTCAGAAAAAGACACAGCTTTTAAAAGTTATAATGTATGCTTAAAAGGCACCGTTAAAAATTTTACAAAAGGATTATTTAATTCATTATTTGATCAGGAATATTATGACAAAAATATTATTTCAGTAGAAGATCAATTTTTAAGTATTTTAAAAAAACTTGGTAATAATGAAAGTCAACATATCTGGAATGTATTTAAAAATGAATTTCCTAATATTAGAAAAAAATTGGATTTAGATGCATTAGCAATAGAACATAATGATCCAGCTACAAAAAGTTTAGAAGAAGTATATTTGGCTTGCCCAGGCTTTCATGCCATTGCAATTTACAGATTGAGCCATCAACTTTATAAGCTTAATTGTTTTGTGGTTTCAAGGATGATGAGTGAATATATTCATGGTGTTACAGGTATCGATATTCATCCAGGAGCAACCATTGGAGACTCTTTTTTTATAGATCATGGTACTGGAATTGTAATTGGTGAAACTTCAATTATAAAAGACAGGGTTAAAATTTTTCAAGGTGTTACTTTAGGAGGAATTCAGGTGAAAAAAAGTATGTCTGCAACAAAACGCCATCCTACTATTGAAAATGATGTCATTATTTATGCAAATGCTACTATTTTAGGTGGCGACATTGTAATAGGGGCTAATAGTATCATTGGAGCTAATGTTTGGATTACAAAATCGGTTCCCGAGAATTCTTTGGTAACATATCAATCTGAAATTAAAATAAGCACAAGAAGATAATGGATTTAGGAAAAGGGATTTTAAGTCAAGTTGGTAATACACCTTTAATAGAATCGATTAATCTTGTGACCAAAAAAAACGTAAAACTACTTCTAAAGTTAGAAGGGAATAATCCTGGCGGAAGCGTTAAAGATAGACCAGCTTACAATATGATTGCTGAAGCCGTAAAACGGGGCGACATAAAAAAAGGAGGTCACTTAGTTGAAGCTACAAGTGGTAATACAGGCATTGCATTGGCTTATGTGGCGAGTTTGTTTGGCATAAATATTTCTTTGATAATGCCCGAAAATTCAACAGAAGAACGCGTAAAAACAATGCGGGCTTATGGAGCTGAAGTTATATTGACAGCATCAAACGAAGGCATTGAAGGCTCACGGGATTTGGCTTTTAAAATGAGAGATGAGAAAGGGTATCTATTATTGAATCAGTTTGAAAATGATGATAACTGGAAAGCACATTATAAAACCACAGGACCAGAAATTTGGAGAGATACCAATGGCGAAGTGACTCATTTTGTTTCAGCAATGGGAACAACAGGAACAATAATGGGAACGTCTACTTTTTTGAAAGAAAAAAATAAAGACATTCAAATTATTGGTGCGCAACCAGAAGATGGTTCTAGTATTCCTGGTATTAGAAAATGGTCGCCAGCGTATGTACCTAAAATTTTCAATCCTTCAAAAGTCGATCAAGTTATAGAGGTTAGTGAAACCGAAGCTAAAGAAATGACGCAAAGATTAGCAATAGAAGAAGGTGTTTTTGCTGGAATGAGCAGTGGTGGTTGCATAGCGTCTGCTTTGAAACTAATTGAAACGATTGATAAAGGCGTTGTTGTTGCTATAATTTGTGATAGAGGCGATAGGTATTTGTCGTCAGATTTATTCGAAAAGTAATTCTATTTTAAGCCTTCTATC
>ERZ1027208.210-NODE-210-length-27560-cov-16.559389_pt1 | contig 27560 bp, 22 predicted proteins | sample MGYA00520867_ERZ1027208 | MGnify/ENA primary metagenome ERZ1027208 (study PRJEB33311, sample SAMEA4378413) | marine metagenome | biome: Marine biome; feature: Fjord; material: Water | collected 2014-07-20T08:00:00Z/2014-07-... | depth 75 m ...
AAAAGGGGGTTTCCCCCCTTTTTATTTTAAAGCACAGCTATATAAAACTTATTCAGCGGCTTTAGGTGCAGCTTCTTTCTTAGGAGCAGCTTCTTTCTTCGGAGCAGCTTTCTTAGCAGGAGCCTTCTTAGGAGCAGCTTCTTTAGCAGGAGCATCAGCTTCTTTAGCAGCAGGTGCTTTAGCGCCGGCTTCAGCTTTACCTTCGATACATGCATCAGCTACAGCAGAAGTGAAGATTTCGATCGCACGGATCGCATCATCATTACCAGGAATGATGTAATCAACGCCATCTGGGTTGCTGTTTGTATCAACGATACCGATAACTGGGATACCTAGCTTGTTAGCTTCTTGAATAGCTATACGCTCATGATCAACATCGATAACGAAAAGTGCGTCAGGAATGCCGCCCATTTCTTTAATACCACCGATTGAACGCTCTAGTTTGTCCATTTCACGAGTACGCATTAGCGCTTCTTTTTTAGTCAACTGCTCAAAAGTACCGTCTGCTTTTTGAATTTCAAGGTCACGTAGACGCTTGATAGACTGACGAATAGTTTTGTAGTTAGTCAACATGCCACCTAACCAACGGTGAGCAACAAACGGCTGGTTTGCACGAGCAGCTTGATCTTGGATAACTTTAGATGCAGCACGCTTAGTACCAACAAATAATACTTTGTTGTTCTTAGCAGCCATACCTTTAACGATATTTAAAGCTTCGTTAAAAGCAGGAACAGTGTGCTCTAGATTGATTATGTGGATCTTGTTACGCGCACCAAAGATGAACTGAGCCATCTTTGGATTCCAGTAACGAGTTTGGTGTCCAAAGTGAACGCCTGCTTTTAGCAGGTCACGCATGCTTACTTGAGCCATGATAAATATACCTTTATATAGGGTTAGGCCTCCATACGTCCCATTATCCAATCTATTTTATGGCTTATTTAGCCTTAAAACAGACACCCAGAATAACGTGTCGACATATGTGCGGATTTAGTAAATTTACTTGTTTATCCGCCATTAGCGAAAACAAGCGCGCGCTTTATACCATGAAAGAGCCTCCTTTGGGAAGTTTTTTAGACCATTATCCCCTTATATCCGATCCGATTACCGGTTCATCTATCGCTAATAAATGCGTACAATAGCTGACAAATTACAAGATATAGCGAAGCCCTGATAATGGCTGTAACCATAAAGACACCTGAAGAAATCGAAAAAATGCGCATTGCAGGCCGATTAGCGGCTGAAGTGCTAGAAATGATCGGTGAGTTTGTTAAGCCTGGTGTGACAACTGGAGAATTGGATCGTATTTGCCACAACTATATCGTTGATGTTCAAAAAGGCATTCCAGCTCCTTTAAATTACGGAAACCCTCCCTTCCCAAAATCGATATGCACTTCTGTTAATCATGTTATCTGTCACGGCATCCCTACCGACGATAAAGCCCTTAAAAAAGGCGACTCCGTTAACATTGACGTAACCGTTATTAAAGATGGCTACCACGGCGATACTAGCAAGATGTTTTTTGTTGGCGAACCCAAACCAGCCGATAAACGCCTAGTGGAAATCACTCAAGAGTGCATGTACAAAGCGATGGCACTGGTTAAGCCAGGTGCACAACTTGGAGATATCGGTCACATAATCCAAGAACATGCTGAATCTAACTATTACACAGTGGTTCGAGAGTATTGCGGTCATGGTATTGGCGCAGTTTTCCATGAAGACCCTCAAGTTATGCATTATGGCCGCCCAGGAACTGGAATGGCACTTAAAGAAGGCATGTGCTTCACTATCGAACCTATGATCAACCAAGGAAAGCCTCAAAGTAAGCTGCTTGGCGATCATTGGACTGTTATTACAAAAGACCGAAAATTAAGTGCTCAGTGGGAACACACCTGCTTAGTAACAGCTGATGGCATTGAAGTACTTACTCGCCGTAAAGAAGAAACGTTTCCTTGGGAAGAATAGGCTAGTCAATATTATGGACCAGGGTTTGTTGTCTCGTATTTTTGATATCCAAGCATTTAATGATGACCTTGCATCAGGCAAGCCCGTCATACCGCTGTTTAAGTCTGCCATTACTCAATCACATGAGATAATGAACGCTGAATTCCGTAAATCACTCGACGCAGTGACGCTTGTCCACGCCCGATCTTGGTTTATGGATCAGCTATTAAAAGCAGCTTGGGATAAATTTTTTCCTTCAGACACTAAGAATATCGCCCTATTAGCTGTTGGTGGCTATGGGCGAGGCGAACTTCACCCCAAGTCTGATATAGACATACTTTTACTTAGCTCTGATGAAGAAGCCTTCTCTGAGCACAGCTCAGCCATGCAAGACTTTATTACCTTCATGTGGGACATAAAGTTAGATGTGGGCCACGGCGTTCGGACCCTTGACGACTGCAATAAAGAAGCAAAAAAAGATTTAACCATTGCTACCAACTTAATGGAAACCAGAACCCTTGCCGGCCCCGATGCATTACGCGACACAATGGCCAGCAATACCGACTCCAATCACATCTGGCCGAGCGACGAATTCTTTAAAGCCAAATGGCAAGAACAAACTCAGCGCCATGAAAAGCACCTAGATACAGACTACAACCTAGAACCGAATATTAAAAATGGCTTAGGTGGATTGCGAGATCTCCATACCATTGTCTGGATCCTACAAAGACACTTTGGCAGTAACCAGCTTGAAAGCCTAAGCACACAAGCCATTTTAGATGACTTTGAATACGGCATGCTGATTCGCTGCCGTAATTTCCTATGGCAATTACGCTTTGCCCTTCACATGGTAACGGGCCGAGAAGAAGATCAGCTTTTATTTGATTTTCAAAAAGAAATTGCAGAAGTAATGGGCTTTGAAGATCAAGATGACAAGCTGGCCGTAGAATGCATGATGCATCAATTCTATCGCTACAGTATCGCCCTAACAGAAATCAATGATCTTCTTATGATGCTTTTTAAAGAAATCATTGTTGATAGCCAGACACAAGATGTGATCGAGCCAATCAACCAGCACTTCCAGCGTCGGAATGATTATTTAGAAATTATAGAACCAAACCTATTTGATCACACACCAAATGCCATGCTTGAAGTTTTTTACACAATGGCATCCGACGATACATTAAAAGGTGTAAGAGCCAACACAGTACGTGCATTACGTGATCATCGACATGCCATTGATGATACATTCAGATCGGACCCTGACAATACACGAACGTTTATTGCCATCACTCGTAATCCAAATAATGTGGTACGTGAACTAGAACGAATGATGCGTTATGGCATTCTTGGTCAATACATACCATCGTTTGGTGACATCATTGGCCACATGCAGCACGATCTTTTTCATAGCTACACAGTGGATCAGCATAGCTTCAGAGCCGTTAAGTTCATGCGGCATTTACGTTTTGGTGTTGAAAAAGACATTTTTCCGTTAGCCTCAAAACTGATTCACAACATCCCTAAAAAAGAAATCATTTACCTGGCCGCCTTACTGCACGATGTCGGAAAAGCCTTACCAGGTGAGCATGAAATTACAGGTGCGGAAATAACCGAACAATTTTGTATTCAGCATGGGCTAAGCCAGAAAGACACCGACTTAATTGTCTGGCTTGTGCGCAATCATTTATTATTCTCTCAAGCATCGCAGCGCATTGATTTAGCTGATGCAGATGCCATCCACCACTTTGCAACTCAAATTGGGGATACTCGCCACCTAGATCACCTATACGTATTCTCTGTGGCCGACATATATTCAACCAACAAAAAGCTTTGGACCAGCTGGCGTGCAGAGCAAATGCGAACACTCTATAAAGAAACACAAAGTGTGCTTCGTCGTGGACTAGACAACCCAGTAAATAAAGATGAATGGGTAAAAGAAACTCAGGATGCTGTAATAGAACGAATGGCTGAACATGGATACAGCCAAGAAGATTTATTCAAACTTTGGGACAACCCAGGTGATGAATATTTTTTACGAGAAAGTGTCGATACACTTATCTGGCATTCATTGGCTTTATTCAAACATGGCAATTCTGAAAAACCCTTGGTTCTCATTGGCAACACCAGTAACGAAGCCAATGAAGGTGCGACACAAATATTCATTTACATGAAAGATCAACCACACCTTTTTGCTGCAATGACCGCCGCATTGGATCAGCTTCATCTGAATATCCAAGATGCTAGAATCATTACTTCAGCAAATAACAATGCTTTAGACACCTACATTGTGTTAGATGAAACCGGAAACCCAATAACCGAACAACCTCGCTTAGAGAAAATAAAGACGACACTTGAAAACATTCTTGATAACACATCAGACTTCCCAGATTTAATACAGCGCAGAACATCACGTCAATTAAAACAATTTGATTTCAAGCCATCTGTTTTCATGAGTAATGACCCTTATACAAAGCGAAGCTTGCTAGAAATAATTGCACCCGACCGCCCAGGTTTATTGGCGCGCATGGGGCAAATATTTATGGATTTTGACCTAACACTAGAAACGGCTAAAATTTTGACAGAAGGCGAGCGCATCGATGATATTTTTTACCTAACCGATAAAAATGGCCAACCCATTAGCGACCCCAAGATATGCTCTCAATTACAAACCATGGTTATCTCTGAGCTAACCGAACAAGTAGAACTACAAGCCAGCCTTTAGTCACCAACACTGACTAGCAATCAAATAAAAACCCGCATCAGCGGGTTTTTATTTATCTGTATGTCATATAGAAACGTAATCTACCAATAAGGCATCACATATCATTTAGTTGCAACGCAGTTTTTGCCATGCTGATTTTTTCTTGTTGCTCCATATCCAGTAAGTTTTGAAAAACCACTTTTACAGATGAAGAGGCGCTGTGATCAATTATTTCTTGGTACAGCTCTATAAAAAAGTCATCCAACTTAAGGGCCATATCCACAACTTGATCAGTGCTCATATGATCACTGATTGTTAAGCCGAGCAATACATCTGATACATCTTGGTCAGGTGTATACTGTAGCCAACTATCTAAAACCTTTTGACTTTTATCACTTTCAAATTGATCCAGCGACTGCTCTAAATTATCCTCATGTCGTTTCAAATATTCTAGCAGCATACCGACTCGCACCTGAGTCTGATCCTCACTGAGTTTTGCATATAAGCCACTGATATCCTGATGCAGCTGCCGACTATGATCGACAACATCTTTGACCGTTTGATAATGCATGCACCACCCTCTAACAGGCTACTTTAGTATCTATTAAGTATAGACAATATCTGCCGAATACCTATTTTTTATAAAATTTTATGGTGGTAAATATGGATATCCTTGTGCTCATCAAACCCACCTATATTTGGCTGGGTTTGAGCCTGATAAGCCGCCACAGGTCCTCTATGGCTCAATTTTGTCTGCGCCCTGCTTTCAGCCCATATTACTGGCACATTTTGATTAAACAGGGTTTCAGCTAACTTATGGTTTCTTGGGTCATACAATACATCCCCTACCACCAGTAAATCCAAATCTGGTACTTCTGATACATGCTCACATACAGATACCTCTAAGGCGTTCTCATTGCCATTTAGCTCACATGATAAGCGCGCCACAGGATCAATATCACAGGCCCAAGCCGCCTTAGCACCCGCTTTCATGGCCGCCAAAGCCACAATGCCGCTGCCAGCACCAAAATCACATATTGTCTTACCTTTCACCAAGTCAGGGTGATCTAATATATATTTTGCTAGGGCTCGACCGCTGGACCAAGCAAACGCCCAATACGGCATATTGCCCCAAATGGTATCTACCTGTTCAGGGCTGTACTCACGATCTTCAATTGATGACTCTAATAGATAAAACTTAAGGCCCAATTCAGGTAATTCAGTCAACTTAATATCAGCATTAAAAAGTCCATGAACATGGCCCTGCATGACATCTAAGTGCGTACGACTAGATACGTTATTCATAATGTTTTTGATTCGCCAATACTTTTTCTACATATCGCCTAGCTTCATGGCTAGGCTGTTTTTTTCTAAGACGCCATAATACATCTTTAGGATCTAGCTCATTAATACGTTGAACCGCCTGCCTGCGACTGGAATGAAACGTTTTAAATACATTCCCCGCCCCACCATTGTATGCGCTAATAATACAGTAAAGCTGACTGGTTGGATTTTGAATGCCCCGTAAATAACGGTCTCGTAAAATACTTAAATACGCGCTTCCAACTGTAATATTATTCTTAGCATTGAATAAGTATGTACGACTTGGCTTACCTGATTGTTTAAATGTTTTTTCAAAAACATCAGCACCTGCTGTAGACGGTATAATTTGCATGAGTCCATATGCATTTGCATGGCTTACTGCAAAGGGGTTAAAACTACTTTCGGTCTCAATAATCGCAAGAATTAATGACTCAGGTAAATTAAAGCGATCACTGGCTTGCGCAACCCAGGCTTTAACGCCTTTTGCTGCTACCTGCTTTCTATTATTGACCAGTTTAATTTTTACTTGATATAACGGCCCGCTTTCCGACTCTTGAGTGATTAAACTGTTTTCAATTAAGTATTCAGCATATTGCTTAGCGCGCCATTCATATGCAATCGGCTTATTAGATTGATCAAGTACCTGCCCTAATAAAAAGGGGGTGCCATTGGCTTCAATTTTTGTAGCCGAATACATATCAACACCATTAGGGTCATCAGGTGTCAGTAGCGCAGTCACTATCGCATTTTTAAGCTGCTTTTTTGGCTCACTGACAGCAAGAGTCTCAACGATCAAAACACCTTTATCAAAGTCAATTCGAGCACGACTTAAATAATCATCTAGGTATTTCACATACGCTTTCTGACTGGAAAAGCTCGAGTCTACACCCCAATGAAGGTTCACCTGGTCATTAAAAAAAGCATACTCCAGTAACAGCGCCTGCACATCATCTGGTAATGAAGCAAAGTTCTCAGGCAAGCCACTGCTTACAGCATGATTTGCCAGTACGGCGCACAACATAAAAACCAAACACGTCTTATTCAATCAAAACTCTCTGATATTGGGGGGATTCATCTAACGCCATAATTTTTAGGCAAAAAAATGCCCTTCATTTGAAGGGCATATTTTCATGTTCATTTATTTATAGCAAGCAGACTATTTTGCTTCTCGTCTAAGCGAAGACGAGGTGAACTCTTTACGCTTAAAGTTAACATCAGTCGATATTGGCAAGCGCTCATTATCCAAACCTTCAACATAATAACGCTTATTCTCTAGGTCATAGGTGACTTCTAAAGTTGGAAATACCATAGGCACTTCATAGTAGTTAATTGTATGCGCTTCAGATGCCTGGATTAACTTGCCCTTTTTATCAAACTCTTCACTTAGTACGATTTGCCATGTATCTTCATCAAAATAGTAACGACGCTTATGGTATGTATGCTGTATACCTGTGCGTAAATTAGCTTCAACCACCCAAACTCTATGAGGCTCATATCGAACCAAGTCTGGGTTCACATGGTAGCTACCCGTAATCTCATCAACTTTTAGTTCGCCTTGGTGCACCTTGTACGAATTATAAGGAATATACTTCTCAGTCTTTCCGATCAACTTCCATGAATATAGATTCGGCGCACCATTAAACATATCTACTTGGTCAATGGTTCTAATGTTACCGCTATCACCATCCATCGTATCATAAGCTAGATCTGGGTTACGACGAACACGACGCTGACCAGGGCTATAGCTCCATGATTTACGCGGAGATAAAATTTGATCTAATGTTTCATGTACTAGAGTCATACCACCTTTAAACTTAGCCGGGGCTAAGGTTTTACGCTTAAGGTAAAAAATTTTATTATCAATTTCATCTAGGGTTATGCCCGGCTCACTGTAAGCAAAATAGTATTTGTATTCACGGGTTCTGAAATTATTGTCGCCATTTGATGTAGCGTCCATTGTCTCGCTAACAAACTCCCAACGTAGCCCTCTGTAACGCAATGTATGATTCCAAAGCACTTCAACACCTGTCGTCGGTATCGGGAATGGGCTCGACATTATGGTATTCTGCACACCACTTCCATACTGCTGAATAGTCGCCGTTGTTGCATTGGCTTTGACAGCATCATAAACGAACTGCGGATATGCAGCTGTACGATGGCTTTTGTAGACATTAATTCGATAACTTGGGTATTGCTTCAGAAGAGCAATTTGACCCAGACTTAAAAACTTTTGATACTTTTTCCAGTTTTTAGAGCTGACAGTGAATTTTGGTTTTTCAGCAGCATATGGATCTGGATGAAATGCACCCTCGTAATAACCCGATACCGGCTTTTTAATGCCGCCTGTCCAAGCAGGGATGGTCCCTGACTTATTACCTGCTTTTTCTGCACCCATTGGGGTTAGATCTTTGCCTAAACGATTTGCCTCTTGCTGGGAAACCTTTGCCATGCCTTCAAGTGGAAGAAGGACACACAAAACCAGCGCTGACCACTGTATGGAAAATTTCACTCAATACTCCTATCAACAATCTTGATTGCTGGATCCTGTCCAACAATCATGTAATTTGGCCAACTATAACACAGTTAATACTTTGGGATTAGACAAATAGTGCGCAAAGTGGGTGCGATTTACACCTGTATATTTCATTAGCCTACCTTTAGGTTTAGCAAACTTTTGAGTGTTTTACCTCAAGTTACCCGCCTATATCTCTAAAGCCAGTCCTCGACTATATGAAGCTGAGCTATCTGCATACACCTGGTCAACAGTCTGATTGCGCAAATCAGCAATATACTGGGCAATTCTAGGAACGTTTAATGGGGTGTTAACCTTACCCTGAGCAAATGACGGCGCCATATCAGGGCTGTCAGTCTCCAGTACATAGCCATCATCAGGTAGATATGCCACTAACTTATGCATGGCTTTAGCTCGACTATGGGTTAACGCCCCACCCAATCCCAAAACAAAACCGGCATCTAGGTATTTTTGTGCCTGTTGCTGACTGCCTGAGAAAGCATGAATAATGCCGCCTTCGTTGTAACCATTGACGCGAACTACCTTTAACAGCTCGTCATGTGCTTTTCGGCAATGAATGATTACTGGTAATGAGCACTCTTTTGCGATGGCCAGCTGCGGTTCAAAAAAACTCATCTGTAGGTCTTTATGGAATTGAGGCAACATAAAATCCAAACCTATCTCACCAATTGCAACTGGATTATGGGTGGCAACATAGGTGTTTAACGTATTTAAATGCTTAACTTCATGATCATCCAAAAAATAAGGATGCAGCCCTAGGGCAATATCGACCAGTTCTGGCCTCAGCTTTTGAAAACCCAATACTCGATCAAAGTATCGAGCAGTAACGGCAGGCACTAGTACACGACTGCAATCAGCTGCCAAAAGATCATCTATTAGCTTTAATGGCTCAGGAAATTCGTCAAAATCTAGATGACAATGGCTGTCAATCCAACTCACATTCAGTACCTTGTTTAAGCATTAAGAACCCGAAATTGCCCACTTACTTCCTTCTACCCACTTTAACATAGTCAAAGACAGACATAGTCCTAAAGGTAATTGAAACTTTTCAAGATTATGACTATCTATTATTAAGAGACACTAAAACTAAACGCATGAACAATTTGGTCGATAACTAAATTAGATTGAATCATTTAAGCGATTATTTAAGTATAGGCAAGCTTTTTGCCTTATATAACCAGTAGTCAAAAAGCAGTCCATCCAGGATGCCCAGGAGGTAAGCCATGGATATTACAACCCAAGAGTTGCGTGAACAAATCATTCACCCAACGTTAGAATATCTAGATAAGTCTGGATTAGGCGCCGAAAATGTCTTGGTTGCTATTGTGGCACAAAGACAAAAACTTTCGTCGTTACAACAACAAAACTCAAAAGGCCTTGGACCATTTGATATCGACAGCAACACCCATCAAACAGTGTGGGATAAATATTTAGCTTTTCATCCGGACCTTGCTAGCCGTATACGAGGCCTTGCATCACAAAGAGCCTTTCTAGAAGACCCGCATAGCGAACTTGCAACCAACCTTTGTTATGCAACTGCCATTGCATGGGTTGTGTATATCTTAAGACCACAAGAAATCACATCATCCGTTGCCTAGCACTAGGTGTGTCACTGATTAGCAATACGTCTAAGCAAATTTGACGTAAGAACAAAACAGATTGCGAGTAATCACTTCGCCTTTCAATCAGTATTAATCAATCCTTCGCACCCATGTTAACTCTCGGCACATTGTATTCACCCTGATATACTCGAGCCATGAAACCATTCCATTTTAAGCAATTTTCAATTGAACAAGATCAATGTGCCATGAAGGTAACTTTAGATGCTTGTTTGTTTGGAGCCTTGTGCGCGCAATCTATTGATAATCCTCAAGCGATAGAATCAACTTTGGACATAGGTACCGGCACAGGCTTATTAAGCTTAATGGTCGCTCAAAAAAAAATTAGCAATATTAAAGCCATCGAGTTAGATACTGCCGCTGCAGAACAGGCCAAACGGAATGTATTGAATAGTCCGTTCTTTGAACAAATTGAAGTGATTGAAAGCAACATACTCGATTATCAAACCGATACACTTTTCGACCTTATCATTAGCAACCCCCCTTTTTTTAGCGACCATTTAAAGGGGCCTAATCCAGAGCGTAATCAAGCACGGCATAATGATGGATTAAGTTTTGATAGCTTGTGTCAGATTATCAAAAAGAAATTATGCAAAGAAGGAGTGGCTTGGCTAATACTGCCATGCAATGAATTTCAACGATTCAAGTCATGCATGGAAAATGAGGCACTAGCTTGCAGTGAAGTTTACTCAATTAAAAGTAATGGTAAAAAAGCCCCACATAGAACCATATTTGCCATTAAACACAATACAGAAATAAGAGAAAAAGCAGTCGAAACCACCATTCAAATCAGAGCCGATGATGCATCCGATTATACCGATGACTTTAAAGCCCTTCTGAAAAATTACTATCAAAAACTATAACTACTCCTTAACCACTGATCTACGGATGAATCATGAAGATAAAACTACAAAAAGAACAAATACTGTTTATCTCAATATTAAAATTAATACTCATAGGTGCATTTATACTTGGTTATTGTTTTAACGACTTAAAAGGTGGGCACAAGCAAACAACACAAATTCTGCCGTCATCCTCTATCACCTTTGATGAAAACTCTGATCTACCGGACTTTTCTACTTACACAGATACCAAGCAGAAAAAATCTGACTTCTTTTCCTATTTATTACCAAGGGCAATTAAGTCGAACAATGCGATCTTAATAGAAAGAAGCTTTTTACTGAATTTAAACATTAAAAATGAATTATCAAATTCAGATAGTAAACAACTGTTTAAACTGGCTGAAAAATACAAGGTCAGTGACAAAGGAATCAAACAACAATATGAACAACTGCTAGAGAAAGTAGACGTTATCCCACCTTCTTTAGTACTGGCTCAAGCCGCTAATGAATCCGCTTGGGGCACATCTCGCTTTGCAAAAAAAGCAAATAACCTATTTGGCCAGTGGTGCTATGTGAAAGGCTGCGGAATCATTCCACTAAAACGCGGCAGCAGCGAACGTCATGAAGTGGCTAAATACAGCTCTATTCAGGGTTCCATTACGTCTTACATGAAAAACTTGAACACTCAAATCTCTTATGCAGACCTACGTACTTTACGTAAAGAAATGAGAAACGATGGAGAAACTGTAAGTGGATACGAATTAGCAAATGGTTTACTAAAATACAGCACCCGTCGCGAAGCTTATGTGCATGAAATACAAAGCATGATTAAACACAACGGTTTATCCCAATACGACAAATAATATATTTGATCTGACTGAAAAGGGGTTGATCACTTACCGCATACAATGCCGTAATTAATCAACCCCTTTTTTTAGTGTCGATTTAATGGATGCTCATCCACTATTTATTTTTTTCAACAAAGCCCTTCAATGATTCTAAAGAGTGCAAAGACTTATCTGTCATATGCCTTTTAAAGTATATAAAGTTTGCCACATGAAAGATGAAATTTGGCATTTCATAGTTTAATGTTCTGGTAAACACTGTTTTTCCGCCCTCTTCTTTCAAGTCATACTGCAATCGAATATTCACATCCTTAGTATGATTATAGGCCCGAGCAGCCCACTGCAAATTAGGATTATTCACTTCCACATCCCAACTCATATCATCCTTGCCTAAACTGGTTTGTATTACCTCATCAAACGTTTGACCCTCTGCAAAACTGGTTAACAGCTCAGGTGTCACAGATAAAGACTGTGGGTGCCACTCATGCCATAAGGTAGGTACGGTGACATATTCAAAAATAACGTTAGCGGGTTTATCTATGGTAATCGTTTGCTGGATTGTATTTGGGTATGCAGCCGTTGCCAGATGTAAGAACAACCCAATAAAAATAGGCCATCGTATTAACTCAACCCACCAGAATTTGAATTTATTTTCTAGAAACCGGCTCAGCATGGTCACACCCAATACAATACTAAACACACCTGCCATTAATTCGTACGACGTTAAAACAGGCGAATTGAATAAAAACATGACAGCCAGCAATGAAATACTCACCAACGAAAAACCAGCGTATGCATTCATTCTCTTAGAGGTTTGAGGATCATACTTTTTACGTTCTACGCAACCATCATGTTGTAATACCGGTTTTAGATCATCGATATGTTTAACTTGCTGCATACTTGAATACTGCAAACAGTCTTCAGGACGCCAGCCAGTTGGCTTAAACCAAAGCGAAATTTTATCCTTAAAAGATGCGGTATAAAGCGTATCTTTTACTAATATTGACCAATGTTGAAGATTCGCCTTTATCGGACTTAAACTGTCTAGCGGCATAGTTGTACCGTAATGACATTTTTCATCAGCCAGTTCTGGCTGCCATGAGCCAAATACTCGATCCCAAAGCACCAATGTGCCGCCATAATTACGGTCAATATACACAGGGTTTTTGGCATGATGCACACGATGGGACGACGGTGTTGAGAATATCCCCTCAATAAGTGGCACTTTATTAATGGACTGGGTGTGCAACCAGAATTGAAATAGTTTCAGGATGGCAAACTGCCCTAAGAAAACTTCCGGTGGGCAACCCAATATAGCCAGAGGCAAGTAAAACACCCAACTAAACCCATATTGAAAAGCGCTTTGTCTTAATGCCGTTGTTAAGTTGTACTCTTCACTTTGATGGTGCCCAACATGTGCCCCCCATAGAATGTTGTATTCGTGGGCACAGCGGTGAAACCAGTAATAACAAAAGTCCACGCCAAAAAAGAACACAACCCAGGTAATCAATTCTGAAGACGCAAAATCCATCACCCTATATTCAGCATATAGAAATATGAACACACCAAAAGTAGTGGCTTTTAATAGGGCATCACTGGTTAACAGCAATAAGCCCATAGATAGACTGTTAACACTGTCATTGTATCGATGCAGGCTTTTTCCTTGCCACTTCAAAACAAAGAATTCGAGCAACATGAATATGAGGAATAATGGAATGGCTAAGCCAGAGGGGTTGACCGACATAATGTACCGTTTTTATTATTTTAATAATTTTAGTACATCAGTTTCGCACATCAAAAGCGTGTTTAATTGATTGAACACGCCATTCATTGATCTTGGGAACGTTAATAATCATATTTAATCAAAAATGCCATGAGATAAAACGGCTGATTTTATTGCCCTGCTCCATTTCATGAACATCAAATTCACGGGCTTTTGATGCTTTTAAACGGCCCATTAATGCGGGGATATTATCTTTTTTAGAAATCAAGCATGTAAACAATCCCACCTGTTCTGACACGGTACGACTTTCGGTAATCATTTTATTAACAAATGCTAACTCACCACCTTCACACCAAAGCTCATTACTTTTTCCTTCAAAGTTAAGATGCTTAGTTGACTGCACAGATTTAACATTCGACATGCGCTTGTTTTTATTGCGAGCCAAATTTTTGTTTTTTCGAATAGAGCCCGCCATGGCTTCTTCAGCCGACTTATGAAATGGTGGATTGCAGCAGGTAAAATGAAAATACTCACCTTTCTCAACAATGCCCTTAAACATATGATCTCGATTACTTTGCAACCTTAATTCAACTCGATCATGAAGTTGACTGTTGTTATCGACTATCTTTTGGCAATTGTTAAGTGACTGCTGATCAATGTCTGATGCAACCCACTGCCATTCAAACAAGCCATGACCTGTTATAGGATAAATAAGGTTCGCACCCGTTCCTATATCTAAGGCTTTTACATCGCTATCTTTAACGTTAGAAAGTACAGGATGCTTATTGATTGCATCGTGTATGCCTAATATATAATCAACACGACCTGGTATGGGTGGGCAGAGATGGCCCTTAGGAATATCCCAATAGGTCAAACCATAATGATTAATCAGCAATGCCTTATTTAACGCTTTCACCGCTCGTTCGTCAGAAAAATTAATACTGTCGCGACCGTGCTTAGATTTAATTAATAAAGGCTTTAATGCAGGGCTGGCTTTCACCAACGCTTGCATATCGTATCCGTCTAGATGAGGATTTTTTGGGTGCACGCTTAACTACCTTGAAGCCAGTGTTAAATAATTAAACAAACTTCACACCTGTGCCAGCCAACGCACAATATCCATTTGGAACCTTATGCAGATATTGCTGATGATTATCTTCAGCCATATAAAACTCTTTTGCCTTTTTAACTTCAGTCGTAACAGTGCCCTTACCTGCTTTCGTTAAGTTAGCTTGATACATGACCTTGCTTTTATCGGCCATCATCTTCTGCATATCATCAACCCAATAAATACCAGAACGATACTGAGTTCCTTGGTCATTACCTTGTTGCATGCCTTGTGTTGGATCGTGACTTTCCCAAAACAATTCAAGTAACGTCCAAAAATCCGTTAGTTCAGGATTAAATACAACCAGCACTGCTTCTGTATGACCAGTATCACCTGAACATACTTCTTCATATGTTGGGTTATTGGTAAAACCCGCAATATAACCAACAGCCGTACAATACACACCAGGTTGCTGCCATAACAAACGTTCTACACCCCAAAAACAACCCATTGCAAAATAGGCTTTTTGAGCATTTTTAGGCCAAGGCCCATCCATGTTTCGACCTAACACTGCGTGCTTGCTTAAAATAGGCATTTTTTCTTCACGCCCTGGCAAAGATTGCTCACGCGTTATCATTGTTGTTTTACCCATAATTTAATCGCCTTCTTCTGTCTAGCATGTCGACTTGCTAACGTTTATCTGTTTGTTACAGGCTCTAACTGTGTCAGTTTACACATTGAAAATCTGACACAACAAACCACTTAATTTAAAATAACGAAAATTGAGATTCATCATCAGGTAACTGACTTGAATCTAAATGCTGTTTTTCATTATTCTCTTTGAAATCTTTTATTTCGGCTGCAGTGCTTTCATTTGATGGCTCCGTCACATCAACATTTTTATGTTCATCAGAAGTAACGGCACTATTTTGACTGCGCCATAACAATTCACCTAAACCACTTGAACGCTGCACTTTTTTCTTTAACGCTGATTTTAATACTCTATTATCGGCAAGCAAAGTTAGCGTTTTCTTTGCTCGTGTGATCCCTGTGTATATTAATTCTTTGGTTAATATGGGAACAGCATAGTTTGGCAATATAAAGGTGCAATGTTCAAATTCTGATCCCTGACTTTTATGCACGGTCATTGCATACACAGTGTCGTGTTTTGGCAGCCTAGAAGGCTGAACCCAGCGGACTTTCTCATCAGCACCGATGAATGTAGCCTTAAGCTTAGCTTCTCCACTCTCTGTCATTTGCGGTAATAGAATGCCGATATCCCCATTATATAGGTTTAAGCCATAATCATTCTCTAAAATAATGACAGGTCGTCCTACATACCATTGAGATTCCCCTGTAATCGCACCCTTATGCTTTAACAGCTTTTCAATTTCTTCATTAATACCACTGACACCCAGCGGCCCTTCTTTTAGTGCGCACAGTATTTGATAGCGCCCATAGGCTTTATGTATTTCCAGCGCCTGTGTGTCACTCATACCCTGTTGATTGATCTGCTTAATGTTTTTAGATATATCTTCAGTGGCCTCTGATATGACCGCTTTATAGGCTTCATCCGTTAGCTCATGAAAGGCGATATCACTAAACGACTCATGAGAGTCTGGGTTTAATGCTGTCTGCCAGGCCTCATAGTCACCAGCATTTGAGGCTCTGGCCAAATGCCCAATGCCGCTGTTTGCATCAAATCGATAGCTTTTACGCAGCTGACAAATATGATCTCTTATTGATGCACCCTCTTTTTCAATATAATCAGTGTAATCACCACCAACCATACTTTTTAGCTTTTCCGTAAAACCAGAGCTGTACCCATGCTGAGTTTCGTTATCACAAATATCAGCCAATACACTGCCTGCTTCTACAGATGCAAGCTGGTCTTTGTCGCCTAACAGAATAATCTGCCCATGCTCTGGCATCGCACTAATGAGCTTTGACATCAACGGCAAGTCGATCATGGATGCCTCATCAACAATCAACACATCTAAATGCAATCGATTGTGCTGATTGTATTTAAAGTCGCCATTTAAGTTTCGCTGTAATAAGCGATGCAAGGTTTCAGCCTTTTGTGGAATCGCATCCTTAATCGTCAAGTCTACTTTAAGAGATTGTTTAGCACCCACTATGGACTCTGTTAACCGCATAGCGGCTTTACCAGTTGGTGCGGCTAACTTAATAATAGGCGAACGCTTATAAGCAGACTGATACTGTTGAATAATTAATGCGAGCAATCGAATAACGGTGGTGGTTTTTCCCGTACCCGGCCCACCACTGATCACACTGAATTTATTTTGAGCCGCTGTATAAGCCGCCACAGCTTGCCAGTTTATTTCAGATTGCTCAGGTGACACATCAAATAAAGATTGAAGCAAATCTGATTGTCTATCAACGTCCCAAGGCATGGGCTGTAAGCGTGAACGTATTTCGTGATCCAATCCATTTTCATATTTATAATAACGCTGAAGATACAAACATGAACCTTTCAACACCAATGGGGTTTCAATTGATTCGGTAATTTCTATTGACTCTGTGACAAGGTGCACCAAGGGACTGGTCTTAATGCTTGATAACACACTCTGTAGTTCTTGCGATGAAAGGTGTTCATTAAACGCCATAAAGTCCAAACAAACATTGCCCTTACCTAGTTCACTGCTAACTAAGAATCCCGCTACACCAATATCGGTAGATTCTGTTTCTAACTCGCTTAAGAATTTAGAAAACTGTACATCCAATTGACGAACCTGGCTTGGATCAATACGAGAAAGTAAATAATCTAAGTTCATACCAAGAACCCCAACTGTCCGCCATCATTTGAGCTTGCCATGTCTTGCTTGCTTTCTATGGACGTCACTTGAGCAGGCTTCTCATCAACCTGCTTATGACTGATTAATTCATCCAATGCAAAAATCAGGTCTTTACTTGGTTTGTGAAAAAATTGCCCATTATGGTTATCGGCATTCAAACCACGTAAAAATAAATAATAACCACCCCCTATGTGTTGGTCGTAGTCGTAGTTTGGAATTCGTAGCCTTAATAATCGATGCAAAGCTAAGGTGTAGAGTATTAGCTGCACATCGTATCTGTGACTGCCCATGGCTTCGTGTAATGCAGGTTGCTGATAACAATCAAGATCATTACCAAGATGATTCGATTTATAATCCAAAATAAAATACTGATCATTCCAACAAAAGGTTAAATCGATAAACCCTTTCATCATGCCTTTAATGGTATAAAATTCCACATCACTCACAGGGCAATCTAATACGGCATACTGATTCATCAGCTTATTGAACGCGGCAGACGGCAAACGTGAAATGGGAAAATAGAATTCCATTTCTACCTGCTTAAGATCTTCATTTAATTGGCTTAAACTTAAATCTGGGTGACTCAATGGTGAACTTAAGATTACGTTTAACCAGTCTTTAACGACCAATAACCATTTTTCATCAATGCCAAAGCGAACCAATAAATCCACAATCAAGGTGTCTAAGTTTTCAGGCAAACAAGTGAAATCAATTTCTTCTAACAGTGTATGAAGAAAATTACCGGCATGTGCACCTCTAGGAAAGGTAAATTGATTTTCAACATCCGTCAGATCCACATCTAAACTGACAGTAGAACTCGCACCCGTTTGCTGGACACTTTCATCATCTAAATTAAAGCGAGCTGTCTGAGGGGCGTGATGATCCCTTACCAAGGATGAAAAGCTAGACAACTGCCAATCACGTTTGATATTACCGGTATAAGTCATGGCTGTTAGCGATTCACTCTGCTCTTTGTCAGATACCAGGGTGCAAGTTTCTAGTAACGGCACCATATCAAAAATACCTGAACCGGAGTTCGTGGTTAAATCTGTTAGATACTGCCAAACATCCACTTCAGATCCTGCATTTTCAAACAATACATGATTTAAGGCGCTGTCTTTAATGGCTTTATTTAATCTAAACGCTTTTTTATTGCCGGTGAATGATGGCATAGCAAGGTAACACTTAGACGCGGCTCGGGTTAAACCCACATAAAGCAGCCTGACTTCTTCAGCCAAGCCTTCTTGAATGCGTTGCACCTTGTAATCATCGGCTAGATCGCAACGTAGCTGCTCGTTTTCTTGATCATAAAAAACTTCGTCTTTGGATTCTGTCCCGCTCCAGCAATAAGGTAAAAATACAATGGGATACTCTAATCCCTTGGATTTATGTATTGTCACAATTTGCACAAGGTTCGCATCGCTTTCTAGGCGCAGCTGTTTCTGTTCGCCATCACCCAGTAATGAATCCATTACCTGCTGATCAAACCAGGTCATCAATCCTTGCATGCCTTGCACTTCGCTGGTGGCGTCTTGCAATAACTCAGCAAGGTGCATCATATTTGTTAATGTACGTTCACCGTTTACATTATCTAACCAGGCTTGCGGTAAAGCGCGCTCGTGCATCCAAAACATCACCATGGGCATGATGCCTTGCTTCATCCAAATTTCATGAGCTTTATATAAAAGCTCAAGTTGTTGCTCCCACAACTCTTCATCCAGTAAATTGGCTTCTAATTCAGACAAAGACAATTGCCAAATGGGATGGGCAATCGCATTGCGGTACTTGCGCTCACTTAAAGCATGCACAGCTTGCATCAGCATGAGTAAACCTTGTGCTTCATGGGATTCAAACACATTGTCTTGCCCCACATACACACAACCCACCCCTCGTTCATTTAACGCATTTTTTACAACCTGCGCTTGTCGACCGCTGCGCACTAAAACCGCCATGTCTTTAGCTAATACGGTTTTACTGCCTTCTTTGGATTTTAATTCGGCTTCAGGGTGATTCAGAAGCTGTGCAATCTGCTCGGCACATTCTTGCGCAAAACAATCAATCAGTTCGTCTTTTTTGGTGAACTCTCTTTGCTCAGTATTCACATACTGCCAAGACACGGCTTTGTCTTCGACACCCGACAACCATAAGCGAGCGGCATCATCTTTTGCAGCCACTGAAACAAATGGAATGTCTTGATCGTAAATAAACGGCGAATGGTGTTGCGTAAACACTGTATTAACCGCCGTCACCATGGACGCTGATGATCGATAATTAGTATCCAAGCTATAGCTTTGTGTCACTTCTTGTTTGGCTTGAATATAGGTAAATATATCCGCCCCACGGAATTTATAAATGGCCTGCTTAGGATCGCCGATCATAAACAAGGCTAAATTTCGTTTTGAATCGTTTACATCGTTTTTAGTTACATCATCGTCAACTGATTCAGTGGGCTCTTGATTAGGCTCTACGTATAGCTTCCTAAATACTTGATACTGCACAGCATCAGTGTCTTGAAACTCATCCACCATGGCCACCGGAAACATACGCCTTACGGGGTCCGCTAATAGGCTATCATCATGAAATTCTAAAGCAGAACCCAGTTTGTTTAGCAGGTCATCCGTGGCGACTAATTGCTTTTGATCTTTAAGGAACTGTAAACGCTGTTTGATTTTATTGATGAAACTGATGCGCCACTTTCTAATTTCTAACGACTTTGATTTTGTATAAGGCTCTAGATAGTCACATACCTGTTGAAAATAACCGCTAAGTGGATGCTCAACAGGTTCTCCATTCTTTTTAACTGACTTAAGCAGACCTTGTTTGGTAAAGCTATTTAATGCTGTATCAAGATCTTTCGCCTTTACCTTCTGATCAGTAAAGAATAATTCTAAGTTTCTAACCTTGCCATCAATGCTCTTTCCAAATGTGCCGTTCAGGTCCTTATTACTTTTAATGTCACTAATAAAGCCAGTAGACCCTAAAACCCACTTATCTTTTAATTCTGTCACCGCATGAAAATACTGTTTCGAGGCCTTTTCATATTGATCAGCATCTTCGGTAAAGTCATTACCTAGATGATACGCCACATTTTTGTATAACAAATTGCGAGTATCTTTAAGCAACACCTCAGGAGACTTCCATTGGTTCAATACCAATGACAAGGTTTCACTTTGAAGTGGATAAACGGTTGAACGCCAAACATCCTGTACCGCTTGAATCAATATATCTGTTTCATTGATGATCAATTCAAATTCGTTCGATACGTTGGCTTCTACTGCATACTGGCGCAATAGTTTTTGCGCAAAGCCGTGAATGGTATAAATGGCTGCCAAGTCCATCAATTGCAATGCATCTTTTAAACGTTGCTTGGCTGTTGCAACCTGCTCTTCGTTTAAATCGTTTCTAATGGACTCAATCACCATATCAGAACTCAGCTGTTTATCAAATTCTGATAAGGCTGATTTTATGCGCTTGCGTATACGGTCTCGAAGCTCTTCTGTGGCCGCTTTAGTAAAGGTCACGACTAAGATTTGTTCGGGGCTTAAAGATTCGCATTCATGGCCAATGATCAGGCGTAAATACAAACTGGTAATGGTATACGTTTTACCTGTGCCTGCACTGGCTTCAATGAGTCGTACGCCGGTTAAGGGTAAGGTGTGAACATCTAATGGTTGCGGTTGAAAACCCTGAACATTATTCATTGCCGGTTATCTCCATAAGATCAATCCATGGAGCATAAATGGATTCGGCCATTGCCAAGGTTTCTTCAGGAATGTCAGTTAAATCCCCCAAACAACGAATCACGTGTAAATCTTCTTTTTCACCGGCTTTACCAAAGTCACCCGCCACGCCATTAAAAGCATCAAAAGCGTGTTTAGAGTTATTGTATTCTCGGCCCCCTTTTTTGGCGGGGCGCGATAATTCCCAAGCGGTTTCAGGTAATAAGGGAATGGCGTGTTGCTTGGCCAATAAAAAATATTCGATTAATGGTTTTAGCCATTCTACTGCGTCCGTTTTTGCCATGGGCTGAATGTTCACAATGGCATTTTGACAAATTAATTTGGCAGAATATTGTCGACCCATGACACATAACGCAGCGTGTTCAATCAGCAGCTTAATCACATGCTTAGATTTTAAGTTACTGGGAATCGCATAAACGAGCGTTTCATCAAAAATAGCACTTACCCAACCTAACAATGATGTCGCGATGCTTTTAAGCCCATTGTCTTTAGCTGACTCTGAAAACAAACTGCGATACACATAGTTTATTTCTATGGGTGATGAAATGGGATTCACCATGTGCAATTCACACTGATCTAATAATGGCGACACTGAAGACTGCAAAGCTTGCCACTGCCTATCGCCAATTTCTCCGTATGCTAACTGACCTGAAGAAATAGAAACCTGATTAATACTTATATTTGAGGTTTCTTGATGATCATCTTTTTGACTATTTAAAATCTGTCGTTTGGCATTTTCTAGCGTTCGCTCTTTCAATTTAAACAAGGCTAAACCATCTAGATCAAAGGGCTCTTCGTTTTCTTGTGATTCAGCCCAAAGGGATAAGCTGATATTCAAATTTTGATTCAAATAATATTTTGACGGATTTTGATAAAACTGAATTAAGTCTTCTAATAGAATTTCAGGCTTATCTTGATTCTCTTGCCCGTGATGATTTTGGTAAGCGACCTGACCATAATCATTATCAACTGCCCCCTCAACATCAAGTGGCTTAGACAGAGATTCATTGCGAGCGAGATTAGAATTATGTGCTGCCAACCAATCTTTATTAAAACTGAATAGCGGGCTGCTTTTAGCGTAATACTGTTCATTAAAAGGTTGTAATGGATGCTGTACAAACAGCTTATCTAATGGCATCTGACCATCAGGGTATTCAAACCCTTCTTGTAAATAATCCAATAACTCGGCCAATACAACCGACGGTGTCATTGGCTTGTCTTCTTTTTGATCTCGACTTTTATAGCTTAACCATAATGAATCACGGGCCGATAAAATGGCTTCTAAAAATAAATAGCGATCTTCATCACGGCGACTACGATCACCAATACGGCGTTTAAATCGCATCAAATCTAAAGAGTTAGGCGTAACAGATCTTGGATAATCTTGGTCATTCAATCCCAGTACAGCCACTACTTTAAATGGAATGCTTCGCATAGGCAGAAGCGTACAAAAGTTTACCTTGCCCACCATAAAGTGCTGCGAGCCACCGGCTTTTTGTAATCGTTGTTTAATGCCTTCAACCACCACACTAAATGACAGCTCACCATCAAATGAAACACTTTGTGTGCTTTGCACCCATGACTCTAATACCTGATACACATGCTCAATCACAATTTGCTCGGTATCGGTAATATCAAATACTTGCGTTATAAATAGATGAAGTTTTTCAGACCAAACATTGGCATGACTTGAGCATTCACTTAAAGCAATAAAGTCGTGTAAGTGATCAACAAATTGAATAACTGGCCCTAACAAAGAAGCGTCTAAACCTTCTACATTTTGAATAGGGGAAATACCAGATATAAGATGATTACTGCTAACCGCATAACCCATTAATAAACGCTTAAACCCATATACCCAGGTATTTTGATCCCAGTTAGGCAAGCCCTGTTTACTGCGATGCTCAGAGTCATAACCCCAGCGAATGCCTGCTTCTGTCAACCAAGTTTTTAACCCAGGTAATTGATGCTCACTGATGCCATAAGCCCGATAAATCGCCGGAACTTCTAGTAGGCTCATAACATCGCTGAAATTAAATCGACCCTTTGGAAGTTCAAGAATGGCAATAAAAGCGGCCAGCAAAGGATGCTCGGCTTGTACCGGTCTATCTGATATTGAATACGGAATTCGAATTTTAGAACTGTTAAACACCGCATCAATATAAGGCGCGTAACTGGCAACATCTGGAATCATCACCACAATTTCTTGTGGCTCAACCTGTGTATTAGAAAATAGGTTTAACAAATGATCATGCAGCACTTCAATTTCACGCATGGCGCTGTGGCAACCCACCACTTGAATGCTTTTATCGGCTTCAGCAATGGGTGTTTTTAAATCTTTAGCTTGTTGTAGTGTCAGGATTTGATTTTGAATGGTGCTTAATAATGAATCACCTTCTGATTCATAAAACATTGGCTGTTCTTGAATGTGCTCGATATCAAGCAGCATCTGTTGAAAGTCTTTGCCCATGGTGCCCAAAGAAGCCAGCAAGTCATTACCTGCATCCGCCAGCTCTACCGACTTATTACGCATTCGTAATTTAGCCTGTACGGTTTCATTCATCACATCACCCCAATAATGCATACTTGGGTTAGGTGTTAAAACATGCACATCCATATGTTGCGATAACAAACTGAGTGTTTCAATTTGATGTTTGGGTAGCGTCGAAAAACCAAAAAAGATCACGTCATTGGGTAAAGATGCCTTATTGTCACCATCTTTTAAAACATGCATAAAATCTTGCAGCATGCTGGCGCGATGATTAACTGATAAGCCTTTTTGTTTTGCCAGCTCAATAAGCTCGATCCAAAGCTGACCTTGCCACAACTGATCGTCTAATGGCTCGTCACCCATTCTAAAATCTTTGTCTTGCCAAGCCTTGATCCAGTCAGGTCTGAAAACCAAGTACTGATCGTATAAATCAGCAATGTTCGATGCCAATTGATATAACTTTACCGCCTGCTGTTGCTCAGACGTTTCCACCTGCCCATCTTCACTGCTTGTGACAGTTAAATAGGACCGAAGCAACTCAAAGCTAGGCCGATTGATCATCTCTTCATTATTTAGGCACTCTAAAACCAACCAAGTGAGTGTGTCTTTTGAAAATACAGATTCATCGTCTAGTTCAGGCTGCACGATTCGCTGCACCTGCCAGAAAAATCGAGACGGCATGGGGAATTCAATATTGGCGGCTATGCCCAGTGAATTGGCCATTTGCATTTTAAGCCAGTGGGCCAAACCAGGGTTTTCAACCACTACGGTTTGGCTTTTTAAGGGGCTGCACTCCTGCTGAAGCAAAAGCTTCACAAGCTGCGCCAAAAGGGCTTCTATTTTGTTAGATTGATACAGATGAAACATGAAAAAAACACAACTAGATGCAATCGTGTATTAAACCTTAAAAGCGACAGCCTGATAAGTATAAAGACTCACAATGCAGTCAATATCTGCTGTAAGTTTGACAAGACTTTCTTCTGAACCAAACTGAATAGAGATGAATACAAAAAAGGATCTTAATGTGTCTGATTGGCCAAGTTCTCTTCCCGGCTTAGACCTTACTAAAGCCATGTCTCAGCTAGGCGGTAAAAAAACATTATTTGTACGTTTATTAGGCATGTTTGAAGGTGCCCACACAGAAGATGTGAACAAGCTTAAAGCCGCTTACGATGCACAAGACTGGACTGCGGTGCATGAGATTAACCATGCACTAAAAGGTGTGACTGGAAACTTAGCTGCTAATGAGTTGTATGACTTTACCGTGGCCATTGATACCAAGGTCAAAGAAGACAATCACGACCTAGATGCCGAAATTAATGGAATGATTACCGCTATGGCAACCCTGCTAGATTCCATCACTCAAGCAAAAGAACTTCCCACTGATTAACCCCATCATGGGTTATTCAGCTCTCTGTTAATTAAACGCCACAATTTTAGGTCTTGTATATACCTGCCCGGTATTCACTATTTAGGACCGTCATTCATAGCAACACCCGATAATGCCTGCTGTACAAAGTGCAACCTGTCCTGTCCAAAGTACAGTTTTTCATCTACCTCAAATACAGGCAAACCAAACATATCTTTAGCAACCGCCAGCTCGCCATTTTTGGCTAAACCTTGCTTTACATCAGGCGTAGCAATAGCTACAAGCAATGCTTGGGGATCAAGGCCTTGAGAATGTAAGTATTCACCAACCAGATTCTCATTATGGCAATCCAACCCTTTTTCCCATATGGCCCTGAAGGTTTTATCAACACACTCAGCCACGGCTTCTGGCTTATTCTGCTGTAACCAAGTACATATCCTTAACAGGGAAAGCGTATTAAATGGAAACTGTTTAGGCCACGCCAATGGTAATTGATACTGCTCAGACCACATGTGGCAATCTCTAATAATCCACTTGGCCTTTGATGGAATAAATGGCGGAGACTTCACTTCCTGAGCCTGATGCAACCCCCCTAAAAATACAGGTACATACTTGACCTTGGCATCGGTTTCGTTAAGCAATTTAGCCATTTGTGTTTGCGCTAAATAACTATAAGGGCTCACAAAATCAAAATAGAATGTTAATACCTTGCTCATATTCTTTCCCCTCTCTCATCACTCAAAGACATGTCACAACCCGTTAAATTTCATGCCTGATCATTTTTATTAATCTTATTAATTAAACAAGCAATACAGTGCATGTGCACACCCATATAAAAGCACACAGCCAATTAATAAGGCAACCTTGAAAAATCTATATATTCATAAGAAATACATATCAATCTAGATCAAAGCATGGGTTTGATCTGCTGGAACTCTTTTAATGACTGTTTGTCTTAGGTAGCAATACTGAGTTTGATCATTTTATTAGCAACCTAGTAGTACACTTGTACACGTTATTTTTTTAATTGCCTTACTAATGTTCCAGTTACACAAGGTTACAGAGGAAAAGTGAAAGGGTTCGCTTTGACATTGCGTTGCATTACGCTAATCTGCTGCTTCCTGAACTTTTGGCTAAAATAAGCCGTTCAGAGAAAATAGGCCCATAAAAATAATAAAGAGCCACTGAATTAAAGATATGACTGACTTTCCATCCATAAAAAGCCTTTTGCTTTTACCTGTACTAGCCTTGAGCACTCAAGCTAATGCACAGTTAAAGCCTATGGACGACACGGCCCTTGAAGGGACTGTGGGTCAGGCTTATATACAGATGGACAGTTATGTTAATGCCAACAACAATGACCAAATAAGCCGTGTGACGTTTGGCCAAGATGTCAAAATTCAAGCAAACGCCGATAGCCTGCAGTTAGGTAACATTGGCGGCAACATCGACATCGCCGCCACCAACTTCTCGCTTGGTTATATTGATACGGCCACCAATACAATTATCCCCTTTGAATTTACAGACCCATATTTTGAATGGGCCACTGATGCGACCAATAACTTAACCGGTTTCAGAATCGGATTTGGGGAAGCAAAAGGTATTTTACAGATGGATTTAAGCAGCTTCAGCGGCAACATCGATATGATGCTCAATGGATCGCTTACCTCTAACTCGGCATTATTCACCGGCGCTAGCGGCACTCAAACAAGCAAGCAAGCAACCTATATTGGGGTTGATGGTGGAACATGCCAAGACGGAGTGGACTGCGTAGACCTAGCCAACATCCAAAGCCTTTCAGTGGCCGATGAAGATGGCACCAGCACTTCAGACTTCTTCTTATCTTTTCAAAAAAACAGCAGCAGCTGGCTAACAGGCGATTTCAGCAGCAGTAGCGCCTACCAAAATACCAGCAAGGGATTCTTCATGAACATCCCTACAAACAACGCGGTAGATATTTCAACTAACGGCATCGGTGCCGGAACTAACGGCTTAGCGGTAGAATTCATTGATCGCGGCGTTGGTCGCTGGAATAACTAGATCTCTTTCCCCTTTTATACCTAGCCTACTAATCCGCTCTTATTTCCTTCAACATGACCTAGCTTAACTAGACACGCCATTAGACCTGCTAACATAAGCACCATAGATCATTCGATTGGACTCACCATGAGCACTAACACCATTATCGCCATCGCTGTTGTCAGCACACTAGGGCTTGGAATCATCATTCATAGCTGGCTGCATAAAATCATTAAATTTAAAATGGATGAAAGCTCAATCATTCAGCATTTTCGAGAGAACACGCCCTCTGGATCTGTAACCTTAGAAACACTTGCTAAATCGGCTGGCCTACCTGAAAAGCGCACCCTTGAGGTATGCCAAAAAAGCACTCAACTCTCTTCTGAAACTAATGGCTTATGGAAGCTTAATGGATAACCCCATCATAATAAGCTCATAGAACTGCGCCCCTATTCACACCATTCATCAAGATATGCTTAATTCCATAACAAGTCACATTGACCCTATTCATTGCTTTCATCTCTATATGCTTAATTCATAACGATCA
>ERZ1027208.211-NODE-211-length-27446-cov-16.578073_pt1 | contig 27446 bp, 28 predicted proteins | sample MGYA00520867_ERZ1027208 | MGnify/ENA primary metagenome ERZ1027208 (study PRJEB33311, sample SAMEA4378413) | marine metagenome | biome: Marine biome; feature: Fjord; material: Water | collected 2014-07-20T08:00:00Z/2014-07-... | depth 75 m ...
TGATGATGAAATACCTGATTATTTGGTTGATATAGCTCGATTAGATGTATTGCTTAAACAAAGTTATTACTCTAAGAATTCTGTGGATTTTGATGGGTTAGCCTTTTCTAGTATGTCGGAAAATGAACAGGTGAATACGAACTTCATTAGGTTGAACAGTATTAGAGTGCTAAAGAGCGAATGGGATTTAGAGGCGTCTCTTTCGCAAGGTATGGCTATGATAGCTGATGAATTAAAGGTTGGTGAAAGGAAGGTGTTCGATGACGCTTTAGATGGTTTGCCTTTAAAATCAATCGATAATTTTTATGTTATTTATCGAGATCAAGGTTTACCAAAATGGAGGTCGATAGATCAAGACGTCTATAGAATACTCCTATTTTTAGAAACTGCGCGTTCATTAAAAAGCATCAGTGCATTACCTGAGTTAAATTCAGGCACTCACCTTCCAATATTGATTCAAAAATCATGGGTAACAACCCAATGACCCCGTTTTTGAACAAAGAAAATCTTAACGGATTTTTTCGTTATGCCATGGCACTGACGGCGAATAAACAAGACGCTGAAGACCTAGTACATACCGGTATAGAAAGGGCGTTAAAAGGTGGTTTCTCTACGATTGAAAATAAACCCGCCTATATTCGCACTATTATCAGAAATGCTTGGTATGACGAGCTACGTAAGCAACGTATCAGAAATGAAGTCACTACAGACTTAAATGATACGGTTGGATTGAATGAAATTGAAATACCCACATCAATGCTTGAAGTAAACCCTGTGGATATCATTATATCTGAAATAGAACTTGAGAGAGTTTGGGGAAAGCTAGCTGATCAGCAAAGAGAAATATTGTACTTCTGGTGTGTGCTGGGTATGACAGCGGCAGAAATGGCCAAAGAGCTAAAGTTACCACGTGGGACGGTCCTGTCTAGAATCCACAGGTTGAAAATATTCTTTCAAAAGTTACAAGGCAATGAAAGTGAGGTGCAGCATGACTGATTCATTAAAAGACGCTGCTACTGATTTATTTAATCAGTTTGAGTTAGAAGATAACAGCATTGAAAAATTAATGACGCTAGAAGCGATAAGTGGATCGCCGCAGACAAAGCCTGTAATAATGATATGGGCTTCTAGAATGGCAGTCATTCTGGTTATTGCAGTGATGGCCACCGTTTTTGGTGTTGATCAGTTTAATGATTACAAAAAGCAGAATATTATTCGCTTAATTGTCGCTGAAGTCGTTAAAAACCACAGTAACCTAAAACCATTAGAAGTGACGTCGGATAAATTAATATCGGTATCATCATATTTTGATGGCCTTAGTTTCTCTCCGTATTCTTCAAAATTTGAGAGTGTTGCTAGCGTTTTAAATACAAGCTTAATTGGTGGTCGGTATTGCTCAATACAAGGCAATACGGCGGCTCAGTTAAGAATGCAATCTTCAGAAGGGGTGTATTCAACCCTGTTTCAAACCAATGAAACCAATTTGTTTTCAGACATCCCAGCAATGACGGATCAAAATACAATTAAAGAATTCAAAGATGGATTTGAAGTTCAAATTTGGCGAGAAAAAGGGCTGTTGATGGTTTATGTAAAGCCAGCGTCATCAATATAGATAGGTTGCGTGACGTTTAATATTTGAATGTTTAGGCCACATCTAGCTTTGAATGCTCGGGTGTGTGCTTAAGCATTTGAGCACTGGTACTTGGCTTTCTTTGCTGTTTCCACCAGACATAAGTAATTTCTAGCATTTCTTCCAATGAGTGAGAGCACTGATACTGTAACTCTCGGTGTGCTTTTTCACTGCTTGCTTGAACACGGGCGCATACAATAAGAGCCTGTTCACTGCTTATTGTCGGTTCTTTTCGAGTGAAATAGCTGACTAGGCTAAATGCTTGCCCGACTATTTTAAATGCCCAGCCGGGCATGGTGTGATGGGGTGGCAGCTTACCTAAGCGCTTATATATCCATTGGCAAACTTCAAGTAGATCTGCGTTGGGCCCTGATAGAATGTAATTCTCGCCGCACTGACCATGTACAAAGGCTTGAATATGGGCTTTTGCTACGTCTTTAGCAAAACAAAATGACTTAGAGCCAGGAGGAATACCAGGTAGATGATCTGCTTCTATGCTATCAAAGAGACGAATCCAGTTTTGTTCGTCATAAGGCCCAACCACTGCTGCAGGGTTTAATATCACGGCATCTAGGCCCTTGCGTATGTATTCCCTAATGACCTCTTCAGCCAAGTATTTTGTTCGGTAATAGGCGATAGGACTGTCGATGCCGCGCATTTCGCTGTGTTCATCCACAATTTCATCGTGAAAGCCATATACAGCAATAGAGCTGGTATGGATAAAGCGAATGGCGCGTTTTTCAAGTGCCACTTCTGCCATGTTTTTGGTGCCATGAACATTAACTTGATATTGCCGGCGATGATGCAAGCGCCAAGTGGTGGTATCCCCCGCTAAATGAAAGACAGCGTCCACTGACTCAGGCATGGCAAGTCGAAGGCTTTCAATATCTTGAAGCTGTCCTTGTTTCCAGCATACGCCTTTTGTCGGGTAGTGCTGTATTTGTTTAAGGTCTCTACATAGGGCAGTGACGTGCCAATTTTGAGCAATAAGCTGCTCAATCACGTGCTTCCCTAGGAACCCGGTGGCGCCGGTTATAAATGCATGCATAGGCGTTATTTTTATTTGGATGCTTTTAATGTTGAGTCAGATTACCCCCCTGAGACCAGATACTCTAGGGTGTAATGGGTCATATTCTGAACAGTTCTATTATTGACTCAATTGTATGAAATGCGCCCTAATTCAAACGGAATTTGCCCCGAAAAAGAACGGATACAAGTTATTAGGTGAAAGCTTGCTCTGGATTGAGTAAAATACGCCTCCCATTTTTTAGCGCACATTTAAGTGACTTGGGCACCCCCTTTATTCATAAATTGAGACTAAAATGAGTCGCGATAATATCTATTCTGAAGATCACGAAGCGTTAGAGGCATTTGCTTTTGATGATGCAGTTGCCCGTGTTTTCCCTGATATGATCAAGCGATCTGTTCCTGGTTATACTATGATTATTCCCATGATTGGGGTCATTACCGAGCAATATGCGCAGCCAAATACATATTTGTACGACCTAGGTTGTTCTTTGGGCTCGTCTCTATTAGCTATGCGTCATGGTGTAAATGTAGAGGGGTGTAAGCTGGTAGGCATTGATAACGCAGCCGCCATGCTTAAGCGTTGTCAAAGTTACGTAGATATTGATGATGCAACCATTCCAGTTGAGCTTCATCAAGGGGATGTAACTGATTTTGAATACACTAATGCATCGGTGATAACGTTAAATTTTACATTGCAGTTTATTCCGCTAGAAAAGCGCCAAGCACTTATACAAACCTTATTTGACGCCCTAGCTCCTGGTGGTGCGTTGATCTTATCTGAAAAAATCTGCTTTGATGAACCCGAGCAGACACTTCAGCAAGAATTGCATTGGGACTTTAAACGGGCCAATGGTTACAGTGATTTAGAGGTCAGCCAAAAACGCAGCGCGTTAGAAAATGTATTGGTTCCTGAAACGGCTCAAGCCCATATTGATCGACTAAAATTGGCCGGTTTTTCACAAGCGTGTACCTGGTATCAGTGCTTTAATTTCACCTCATTTATTGCAGTTAAATAAACTTATGACGACGGCATTTTCAGAAGATTGGTTTTTAGAATTCTACGATGATCTGATTGAATTCATGAAAAATGATGACTTCAATTTTATTAAATGGGGCGACGTATTGCATGATCAGCTGCATGAGTTTTATGTGGCTAATCCTCATGGTGACATGGTGCGCTGGAAAGCATCATTTGATCAGCTTCCAGATGTTGCTGATGTTGCTCATGATTTAAATACCAGTGCTGTGTCTTTTTCATCTCCGCATTTTACTCAGTCAGATAATGATGCGATTTTAGAAAGTCTAGGTGGCTTACTTCCATGGAGAAAAGGGCCATTTCAATTTTTCGATACTAGAGTTGATACTGAATGGCGCAGTGACTGGAAGTGGGATCGTATTATTGATCAACTTGCCCCAATGGAAGGGCGGACTATTTTAGATGTGGGTTGTGGCAGTGGCTACCACATGTGGCGAATGCTGGGTGCAGGCGCAAGAAGAGTAGTGGGTGTTGACCCTAGTAAGTTATTTTTCTGGCAATTTGAAGCCGCTAAAAAGTATGTGAAAGCCGCGACGAATCAAAATGTTCCGGTGCACCTTTTACCTTTTAAACTAGAAGATGTGCCTGCTAAATTGAATGCTTTTGATACAGTGTTCAGTATGGGTGTGTTGTATCACCGTAAATCTCCTTTAGACCACTTGACTGAGTTGCAGCAAGTACTTCGCCCTGGTGGTGAAGTCGTATTAGAGACATTAGTGATAGAAGGGGAAGAGGGTGCTGTATTGGTACCTGATGATCGTTACGCCATGATGCGCAATGTTTGGTTTTTACCTAGTGCGGCCACGCTTTGTCAGTGGATGCGTCGCTTAGGCTTTAAAAATGTGCGCATAGTTGAGCAAAATTACACAACACTGGAAGAGCAAAAAACCACAGACTGGATGACGTTTAATTCGTTAACAGATTTTCTTGATCCCAATGACCCCACAAAAACAGCAGAGGGTCACCCGGCGCCATTAAGAGCCACCATAATTGCTAATAAGTAGTCGGTATTTTTTGAACGCAGGCAATATTGATTCCTAATTAAAGACGTAACATGATTCAAGGCTGCTTTCGCAGCCTTTTTTATGGCTAGTATGGTGGGTTGTTTATTAATTGAATGACGTCACTCATCAATAAACTGTGCTGGAGTAAGTTATCTGCTTCGACTGAGCTTGGCCTAATCACAGTGGCCCCTCCATGATCAGCCCCAAGGGCTTTTGTATAGATTAAATCCGCTTGAAATTTATTGATTAAAAAACTCATAGCTTGCAGGCTATTCAAATTGCCGTGCTCTTCATTTTTGTAATTGTAAAAGCTGAGGGTGCCGGCAAATGGTTGCTTGTCCTCACCTAAAAATACATGGCAGCCTGTGCAAACAGGCTGAATGATCCTGTCTTCAATATGATGAACAAAATAATTGTTGGTTTGATTTTTAGCGATATCGATTTCAACTTGCCAATTCCAGTACAGTGCAGCATAGGTCTCGAATTCTGCGAAAGATGTTTTGATGCGTGTATTTATGCCGTCATGGACGGCTGTTTCTAAATCAATCGTGGCGTACTGCTGATATTGCAAAAGCAAGACCACAAGATTGGCTTGATCATTATCCAGAGGGAAAGATAAAAAGGATAAATTTGTATCATTTTCACCTTCAGCATTATGACAAGCAATGCATTGACCTTGAATGTCGGGCTCAATATTAGCTTGCCAATAAGTCGCCATAGCACCATCCAGCATTTTGGCTTCCAATGATGGCGTAGCTGTTTGTAAAGGCTCGTATTGTACCTGGCAGCCATATAACGCAGGAATAAGAGCGATCGCAAGCCATATGTATTGAGTTATTCGTATGACCATCGAGTCAAAATAATCGCTAAAGAACTCATAAGATACGCCTGATAAAAGGGGATTGGAATGTGATATACAGACAGTTTTTAAGTCGAAATGTTATGTCATTTAGACATATTTAAAATACCCTTGAGACAGGCGTATAGCCCATGTTTGCTGAGTATACAGCTAATTAAGGTTGGTGTTAGGGCAGGCATTTGCTATGCTCAGGGACGTTTATATCGTTGTTTGAATTTTGTTAATAATAGTTAGGTCATGTAAATATGAATAATCCTCTGTTTTGCCGTCTTGCCGGGACCGTGTTGTGCGCTCTATTTTCTTCAGCTGCCTTGTCTGACTACAACACTGTATTTATAGATGCTTCTCAAGGCGATTCCATTACAAATGTTCGATTGGGTATGGGTGAAACCCCTTCTGGTGCTGAAGGTGAAAAAGTCACTAGTATGTTTTACCTAGGTTATTTTTCGAGCGATGACTTAATCAAAGTAGATGGCGTGAACCAGGGATCAGATACTGTAGAAATATTAACTTTAGGCGCTGGCGGGTTTGGTTATTTAAATGAGCCTCATAAAAATGGTGGTGCAGAATTTGATTTTGAATTATCAAATACTAAATTTGATCAAGCCGACTATGATCGAACAGCCATTGGTTTTAAAACGCAGTTATTTATACCTGTTGCCGCAGGTTTACAAGCCAATATAGGGTTCAACCTTCGCCCGTTTTTCTTAAGTACAGATTGGGATGATCAAGCTGATCTTGAAGTAGAATATCAAGCAGGCATTGAATACGCATTTAACTGGGATATTGCCTTATATAGTCATTATCGTAAGGTAGATATTCACACCGAAGATGTGACCACTTCGTTTGCAGAAGACGTTGTTTTTGGTTTTAGAGCTCGGTTTTAAACCTTAAATTTACATCAGTAATATACGATTTTCTTTATAAGAATATAAAAAATTATTAGGGATCAATTCCCTTATGGAACAACAGTGACTTCTCACAGCTATATAGCACCACCAACCGACTTGCCCCTTGATAGCATTTTACCAAATGAGCCTCTTTTATTAATGGGGGCAGGTCCTGTACCTGTTTCTCAAAAAGTGGCCATGGCAAATTCAGTGGTGATAAATCACCTTGGTGAGACCATGAACCAAGTTATTGAGCGTGTGCGTTTAATGTCTCAATATGTCTTTCAAACTAAGAGTCAGCATGTGATTGGTGTAGCGGGTCCAGGCAGTGCAGCAATGGAGATGGCCATTACAAACTTGGTTTGGCCTGGGCGAAAAGTATTAAGCATTAATAACGGTTTTTTCAGTGCTCGTTTGGCCGAAATGGCAAGCCGAAATGGTGGGGTGGTGACAGAATACACACTTCCCGTAGGGCAGGCCGCTGACCCTGAAGAAGTTGAGAAGCTGTTTAAAAATAATGATTTTGATGTAGTAACCATTGTTCAAGGGGAAACATCATGTACGGTTTGGAATCGTGAATTATCAACAATCACTAAAATGGCTCGTCAGTATGGTGTTTTATCCATAGTGGATGCTGTTTGTACGTTAAGTACCATGCCTTTAGAAATGGATAATTGGGATGTAGATGTTGTGATAACGGGCGGCCAGAAAGGCCTGGCCTCTATTCCAGGTGTTTCTTTAGTTGCGTTCAGTGAGCATGTTTGGCCTGTTATTATGGATCGTACGGCACCGATGCCTCATTGGTGTTTAGATGTTCGATTAGCAAAACAATTTTGGGAAGAAAAAGGCTACCACTATACCGCGCCTGTAAGTGGTATTTTAGCGTTACATGAAGCTTTACGGCAGGTTTGTCTAGAAACATTAGATAAACGTTTCCAGCGCCATGAGGTGTGCAGTTCAGCATTACAAAATGCAGTGCTGGCAATGGGTTTAGAATTATTTGTAGAACCACACAGTCGCTTGAACAGTGTTGTGGGCATTAATTTACCCAAGGGTGTTGAAGCCAAAGAAGTTTTAACAACCATGTCATCACAGTATAAAGTCGAAATATCAGGGTCCTTTGGTTTGCCTATTGTACGCATTGGTCAAATGGGTGAACAAAGCCGAGCGCATAACTTGTTTAGAACATTGCACGGACTGGGTATGAGCATGAAAGCAGCAGGTGCCAATATTGATTTACCTGCGAGTATGGCAGCTTTGGAATCTGGTCTGGATACAAGCGATAACTTGACGGCATAAATTTCTAGTGGTTATCGGACAAAGTTATAATAAAAAAGCCAAGTAAGAGATTACTTGGCTTTTTTATTTTCATTTCAATTGAATATGCTTGATTAGAGTGCCAAATCTCTATTCTTGCCTACTTACTGTGCGCTAAGTCATTGAAAGCTAGAAATAAAATGCTTTTTATTACAGTGGCGGTAGCGCGTATGTTTTCATTATTGGTACTATTACGTTTCCAAAAAAACGATCCTATATCCTTTGGTATATGAGCGTCTTCTATGATTCCCAGGTGCTAAACCTTATGTCAGAGCAGTTAATAGATAAGTTTAATCGAGTAGTGGACTATATCCGCATATCGGTCACAGATCGCTGCGACTTTAGATGTGTGTATTGCATGGCTGAAGACATGGTTTTTGCACCTCGTGCCGAAGTTTTAACCTTGGAAGAAATAGAGCTTATTTCGCAAGCATTTATAGAGATGGGTGTGAGTAAAATCAGACTAACCGGAGGCGAGCCTTTAGTTAGAAAAGGGCTGGTGGATTTAGTTTCAAAGATATCAAAGTTTGATGGTTTAAAAGAACTGAATATGACGACTAATGGCAGTCAGCTTCCCCAACTTGCTTACACACTTAAAGATGCAGGGCTTGATCGAATAAACATCAGCTTAGATAGTTTGAAAGCAGAGCGTTTTAAAGAACTCACTCGAACAGGTGATCTAAATACAGTTTTAAAAGGCATACAAACAGCCAAACAGGCTGGTTTTAAACGCATAAAAATCAATGCGGTTATCTTAAAAGGTCAAAACGACGACGAGATCATGGATTTGGTTCGGTTTGTGCGAAAACACGAATTGGATATCAGTTTTATAGAAGAAATGCCCTTAGGGCAAATTGACCATCACGATCGAGCACAAACCTTTATTGGAAGTGACTATATTCGAAATGTGATCGAAGAGAATTATGAATTGGCGTCAATAGATGACAATAGTGGTGGACCAAGTCGGTATTGGCGATTTATTGATGGTCATAATAGTCGAATCGGCTTTATCTCTCCCCACAGTCATAATTTCTGTTCAAGTTGCAACAGGGTAAGAATTACCGCTAAAGGCAGATTACTACTATGCTTAGGTAATGAGCATAGTGTGGATTTGAAAGCGGTAGTGAGAAAGTACCCAAATGAGCTGGAACCATTAAAGCAAGTGATACGTGAAGCCATGATGATCAAGCCCGAGCGTCATGAATTTGATTTGGCACAAGATGTACAAATTTTACGCTTTATGAATACGACCGGCGGCTAACCCCGCTCTTTAACGCTCTAAATGGATTTAATTAACAAAAGAAATAGCCTATGAACAGCCTATATAAAAATTTTCTAGGGAATAGTCCTTCCTGGTATAAAAAGTCGATAATTGCCTTTTTATTAATAAACCCTTTATTAGTTATGATTCCAGAAATTGGATACACCATAGCGGGCTGGGCGTTAATCCTTGAATTCATTTTTACACTGGCGCTCGCGCTTAAATGCTACCCATTACAACCGGGTGGTTTATTGGTCATAGAAGCCGTTTGTCTCGGCATGACCAGTCCAGGTGCTATTAAAACTGAAATAGTTGCTAACTTTGAAGTGATCTTGTTACTGATGTTTATGGTCGCGGGTATTTACTTCATGCAAAGTTTGTTGCTCTTTATTTTCACTAAGTTACTCATTAATGTTCGATCAAAAACAACGCTGTCGCTTTTATTCTGCATAATGTCAGCTGTGTTATCAGCTTTCCTTGATGCATTGACGGTTACAGCTGTAATTATTGCTGTAGCGGTTGGTTTCTATAGTGTTTATCACAAGGTGGCATCAGGACGTAAATACCATCATGACGATCATGATCATAACGATGACGATAAAGTACATGACCATAACAAGTCAGATCTAGATAATTTCCGTGGTTTCTTACGTAGCTTGTTAATGCACGGTGCAGTGGGTACTGCACTGGGTGGCGTAGCAACGTTAGTGGGTGAGCCTCAGAACTTATTGATAGCTGAAAAAGCAGGTTGGGACTTTGTAGAGTTCTTCATGGCAGTGGCTCCAGTATCAATTCCTGTTTTCTTTGCCGGTTTAGTGACGGTTGTGGTCGTAGAGAAATTTAAACTATTTGGATATGGCGATAAATTGCCAGAAACAGTATTTGATATCTTAGCAAAATATGACGAGCACGAATCAGAAAAGCGTACAAAGCAACAAGTGACTCAACTATGGGTTCAAGCGGCGGCGGCAATATTTTTAATCATTGCACTAGCATTGCACCTGGCTCCAGTTGGTTTAATTGGTTTAACCATTATCATATTGCAAACTGCTTTGAATGGTATAACTGAAGAGCATCAAATAGGTCATGCATTTGAAGAAGCACTGCCGTTCACATCATTACTTGTGGTATTTTTTGCGGTCGTTGCCGTAATCCATGATCAGCATTTATTTCAACCCATTATAGATTGGGTATTCACGCAAAGTTTGCAATCACAACCTCTTATAATGTTCTTCGCAAATGGATTCTTATCCGTAATCAGCGATAACGTATTTGTTGCAACAGTCTATATAAATGAAGTAAAAGCAGCATTTGATGCAGGTGATATTAGCCGCGAGCATTTTGAATTATTGGCAGTTGCTGTTAACACAGGGACCAACCTACCAAGCGTGGCAACACCAAATGGCCAGGCCGCGTTCTTGTTCTTATTAACATCAGCAATTGCGCCGTTAGTGCGTTTGTCTTACGGAAAGATGGTCATTATGGCGTTTCCGTACACAGTTGTATTAACAATTGTTGGTGCGATTTGCGTTTCAAATTTATAAAATGAAACGTTACTAAATTAAAGGCTGCCTTGAGCAGCCTTTTTTCTTTTTACAAGTTTGTTATTAAACACAGGTTTTTCAATGTTAAGTTATCGTCACGGGTTTCATGCGGGCAATCACGCAGATGTATTAAAGCATTGGGCGTGCGTACTGATGGCTGAATATATGGGAGAGAAGGGTAAGCCATATTGGTATGTGGATACTCATAGTGGTGCAGGTGTTTACAGTCTTGATAGTGAACAGTCAGCCAAGACGAATGAATACAAAGAAGGTATTCAAGCTCTATGGAATAAGAAAGTACCTAAGGTCTTTTCATCTTATTTTGATATTATTAAATCGCTGAATAAATCAGATGAACTTAAGCTTTACCCTGGCAGCCCTTGGTTTGTAGCCCAGTGTTTGGATCAAGGTGATCGCGCTCGATTATTTGAATTGCACCCTCAAGATTACAAACTATTAAATCGAAACTTTGGTGGGAACCGTTCAATCAAAGTAGAGCAACAAGATGGTTTTGCAGGCTTAAAAGCCATATTACCCCCTTTAACCAAGCGTGCTTTGGTCGTAATAGACCCACCTTATGAACAAATGAAAGAATACGAATTAGTTGTTCAAAACATTACAGAAAGTTTAAAGCGGTTTGCCACAGGCGTGTATGTGGTTTGGTATCCATTGATAAATCGTAATGAAAAGCAAAAAGCCAGTGAAAAAATGGTGAGCAAACTTAAAAAATTGGGCGCTAAAAGTACTTTAGACGTTAGCTTTTGGGTTTCTGGAGAAGATGAAGAAGCAGGTATGTACGGCAGTGGTTTGTTTATACTTAACCCCCCCTGGAATCTAGAACGACAATTAAATGAAGGCCTACCTTATTTGGTGGAAAAACTAGGTAAAACAAATAAAGCGGGTTTCAATATTGAGTACAAAGAACTTTAGTATTTAAACCAGTGTATTAGGGCAGTCAATAATATTGGATATTATTCGCTGTCCTTATCTCTCCAGCTGGTAAATCGGCTATGCATACGTTTACTTATCTTTTGTGTGTGCGCTTCAAATAAATCCACACCAAATAGAACCAATACAACAATTATTGAAAGCTTAATAGCACTGCCTAATTGGCCTATGCCAATACAAATTCCGACAGCGGCTAATGCCCATATAGTGGCAGCACTAGTGACCCCATAAACACTTCGCCCCTTACTGAGCATAACTCCAGCCCCTAGAAAACCAATACCGGTTATAATTTGACCGATTATTCTGGATGGATCTGTCATCGTTGAATCTTGAGTAACATAGGTGGAACAGGCCATAAATATATATGTGCCCAGAATGATTAAGCTACAAGTCCGGATTCCGGTGGGTTTACCTCGTAATTGACGTTCAATGCCGATCAAACTGCCACATAGTAAAGCGGTAAAAATTGCAGGCCAAGAAAATGGTGTAATATCGAATATTGTTTTGTAATCCATATATTAAAAATAGTTTAATATACTTGAAACCGCCATCTTATTGGCTTGAAACCTTATTCAAATTTAATCAGAAGAAAATATTGTGCAGTTCTGGAACAAGTGGATTCGATATGATATTTTTCGACAAATAGAGATATTACTGTCGATTAATGCAGTAAATAGTAGATATCATTAGGATGAATAAATGATAACCGGTTTTGATTACGGAACAAGTAACTGCGCCATTGGTGTGGTGGATGAAAGCACTAATAATGTTCGCCTTGTGAATTTACAGCAGAATAAAGCGTTCATGCCATCTACCTTATATGCTTTAGACCGAGAATTGATTTCAGAATATGTTGGCTTGAATATAGTCGATGAACAAATAAAGCAAAATTTCATTAAATCTCGCAGTACGCAATTATCAAGGGCTAATTCGGTTCGTCGTCATGAAGGCTTTTCGCAGGATGAGCAAACATTATACTTTGGAAAAGAAGCCTTTGAAGAATACCTATCCCTACCAAGTGAAGGTTATTTTGTAAAATCCCCTAAGTCCTTTTTAGGTGCCAGTGGTTTACGCCCAGAGTCCGTTCAATTTTTTGAAGACATAGTTAGCGCTATGATGTTGGGTATAAAAGCGAGAGCTGAATCTCAACTAGGGCAAGAAATTACGCATACAGTGATTGGCAGACCTGTTAACTTTCAGGGGTTAAACTCAGAAAAAAGTAATAAACAAGCCGTTGATATATTAACCATAGCGGCTAAGCGAGCAGGTTTTAAATACGTAGAGTTTTTGTTTGAACCCATTGCCGCAGGATTGAATTTTGAAGAGCAATTACTGAATAATAAAACAGTTTTGGTTGTGGATGTGGGTGGTGGCACAACCGATTGCGCAATGGTTAGAATGGGACCTGACCATAAAATAAAAACGGATAGGCATGATGATTTTATAGGACACAGCGGAGAACGAATAGGGGGTAATGACCTAGATGTTCAAGTGGCAGGTAAGCACCTGATGCCTTTATTCGGTATGGAATCTCAATTAAAAAATGGGTTACGCATGCCAACGCAACCATTCTGGGATGCGGTAAGAACCAATGATGTGGGTGCTCAAACGGCTTTTAATGAACGTAAAACAGGGCTTCATCTTGAACAGTTATTGAGAGACACAACTGAGCCAGAGCGTTTTAAGCAGTTTATTCAAATTAGGAATGACAAACAAAATCATCATATAGTGCGCAGTGCTGAACAAGCCAAAATATCGTTATCTTCAAACTCCCAAGTCGCAATTGATTTAAGCTATATCTCAGAGAGTGTCGGTATTAATATTACCGAGTGGGATTTTTCGGAATATATCGCTAGGCCGTTGGAAAAAATCACAGATTTGATGGGGCAAGCGATACAGCAAGCTGGCTGCCAGCCTGATTTAATTTATGTTACGGGTGGGTCTGCGCAATCTCCAGTTATTCGAAAAGCAATTGAACAAACCTTGGGGAAAATCGAAGTATTGGATGGAGATCATTTTGGTAGCGTTGCAGCAGGGCTAACGGTGTGGGCAAATCGAATTTTTGCCTAGCAGGCGTGAATAATACATTCAAACGTAAAAAAGCCGCATTAGCGCACTGCTGTCCCACAGTTTGGGATAAATAGAAAAGCCTGATCCAAAATTGTTACAATGTGAGTGCGAACAAACGTTGTAATAACAAAGGAACAGGCTTTGTCACATTCTAACACCGCTTTTCACCAGTTGCTAAAACCTTTAGTGAGACATGAATTCGACAGCCTTGCTTTAGAGCACCATACCGGTCAAAAGCTTCGCTCAGCCACCCGATGGGATCAATTTGTAGGCATGTCTATGTCTCAACTTTCAGGTCGCCAAAGCCTTCGAGACATTGAATCCAACTTAGAGTCCCAGCAAGATAAACTTTACCATTTAGGTGCTAAACCAATTGCTCGCTCAACTCTTGCGAGACTTAACGAAAAACAACCAGCTGAACTCTATCAGAGTCTTTTTTACAAGCTTCAGAATCGTTGCATGCAGCAGCCTTCACAGCACAAATTCCGCTTTAAGAACCCCCTTTATTCTCTAGACGCCAGTGCGATTAATTTATCCATGGATTTATTCCCTTGGGCCGCTCATCGTGACGATGCTGCTAATGTGAAATTAAGTGTGGCCCTGAACCACGGCAATATGATTCCTGAGTTTGTAGCGCTGAGTGATGGCAATGAAAACGATATGATAGAGGGTCGTAAATTCGATTTTCCTAAAGGCAGTATCGTAGCCTTTGATAAAGGCTATATTGACTACCAATGGTTCGCAGACCTTACGAATAAAGGGGTTAGCTTCGTAACTCGGTTAAGAACGGGTACAGTATTTAGTGTTATTGAAGATAGAGAATGTAATTCTGATAAAGGTGTTGTCAGCGATCAAATTATCGAGTTAACCAGTGCTCACGCATTAAAAAGAAATGCACCAACACTAAGGCTTGTCCGGTGTTTAGATTTTGAAAGTGGGCGTTTATATCACTTTCTAACGAACAATTTTAAGCTAGCTTCCACTACAATTTCAGCCATTTACAAGGATCGCTGGCAAGTAGAGTTATTCTTCAAAGCGATCAAGCAAAACTTAAAGATAAAGGCTTTTGTAGGACTATCAAGAAATGCGGTCTTGACTCAAATTTGGATAGCGATGATTACATATCTTTTAGTGTCATTTGCTAGGCATAGCGCAAAAACAGGCTGGACGGTTCAAAGGATATTAAGGGTTCTTCAAGTCAATTTATTCGAGCGAAAAACACTGAAACAGTTACTTCAACCGGACCCATCAAGGCATAAAAAAAGAGAACTTCAAATGAAGTTCTCTTTATGAGTCCAAACTGTGGGACAGCAGTGGCATTAGCGGCTTTTTTTGCTTTAAAATGAATGAATCATTCGTATGTGCAAAGGTAAGCTGTTTCAACCGCTACTTTTACACCAAATTTAACATTTGCATCGACATTAAAGCTTTCACCTTGCTTAAAAGTAGTCCATTCAGTGCTTGCTGGCAGCTGTACCGTTAACGCACCACTGACAACCGTCATCACTTCTTTTTGGCTGGTACCAAACTCGTAATCGCCAGGTGCCATTACTCCAACCGTGGCTGGTAATGTTTCAGTTTGAAAGGCTATAGATTTTACTTTTCCATCAAAATATTCATTAACGTCAAACATAATAGATTCCTAATAGTAAGTGATAAATTTTGGACGCGGATTCTACCATTGTCAGATCATACAATAAATCCCTAATCAATCATCCTGATCGTTTTTTGAACACCATAATAAGCTCTAACTTTGATGGCTAGATTCAATTAGAATACGCGCTATATAATTAAGGCGTGTGATTTTGCAGTTAACCCAAGAACAAATGGATATCATTCAGCACGACCATGGCCACGCCAAGGTTGTGGCTGTAGCGGGTGCGGGCAAAACGACAACATTGGCTATGTTTATACAGCAGCGCCTTTCAACAGGTGTAAATCCTAAGCGCTTGCTGGTGATAATGTATAACAAGTCTGCACAATTGGATTTCACCTCTAAGCTATCTACTCTAATGAAACCTCTCTCTGGGCAGCCTGCTGTACAGCTGCCACAGGTCAGAACCTTCCATAGTTTGGCTTTAAAAATTTATCAGGGGTTGATTCAAGATAAGTGTCTACCAGCATTTGAGGGTGACCTTATTACTCAGGTGGAGCAAGATCAACTCCTCTGGCGGCTTATGCAACAACATGCCAGCAAAGATATTGCTCAAGAGATACTGAATGACAAGAAAAAATGGTTAGATCCCATGGTGTCATTTATGGAGCAAGTAAAGTCAGCATTAGATCCCGCAACAGTCGCCTTTAAATCTTCGGGGCTGCCTTCAACATGCCGGTTTTTCATCAAAGTATTTGATGCGTTTGAGCAGTGGCGATTACAGAATCGACGAATCACATATAGTGATATGTTGTATGACCCCTGTATGTTATTTAGCAGAAGGCCTGACCTTGCCCAAAAATACAGTAATCATATGGAGTGGGTTTTAGTTGATGAATATCAAGATATTAATCCCATACAGCAATTCTTACTTGAAACTGTCGCGGGGCAACGTGCCAATGTAGTTGTAATAGGCGACCCAGATCAGACCATTTATGAGTTCAGGGGGTCGAATAGCCTCTTCATGTTAAAAGTATTTGATGAAAGGTTTGCAGGTTCCACACGGTATTCATTAAGCACCACTTTTAGGTATGGTCATGATGTGGCCTTACTAAGCAATCAACTGATCTTACAAAATAAAAATCGAGAGCCAGTTATAGCCATAGCAAATGAGAATAACCCTGATACTCAAGTGGTACTTCATCATCAAGATGACTATGCGGAACAAACATTACAATTGATTAAACAAGCCACTATCAATCATCCCGCAGAAGATATAGCCGTGTTAATTCGCTTATGGGGTATGAGTGCTCCAATAGAATTGGCATTGTTACACGAAAATATTCCTTATCAGATGCCTCATGGAAACTGGGTACTTGAGCGCTATGAATTACAAACTTTTATGATGCTGCTTGAAATAAGTGCTGGTGTATTTCAACTTAAGAAAAAATGGGCTAGGTATCAATCCTGGTTACTGTTTTTAACATTTCCAGCATTAAAAATAAAAAGGATTGAGTTAGATAAGCTGGCAAAAGTATTGTCTGAAGCTGATGATGTAATGGATCGATTCACAAGTTTGTCTTTATCTGATTTATCAAGTTGGCAGCAACAGCAATTAGAAAACCGAATGGCGATCATTAAGTTAGCAAAAGATAAGCGGCTTAGAGCAAATCAATTATTTAATCGTTATATAAGAGAAACAGACTTTTATAAAGCCGTTTCAGATAGCGCATTCAGTCGACAGCAAGTGGATGACCGAATTGCGACCGTACAGGGGTTTGTTAAGTTCATCGCTAAATTAAATATTAATGCGTGTGATGCGCACGAATATTTACAAAACTTAAAACTAATCAAAGCCAATCAACAGAAGAAATCGGGTGTGAATATAAGCTCTATTCATAGAGCCAAGGGCCTAGAGTGGCCTACCGTCATTTTACCTGCCTTAACCGAGCACTATTATCCTTATCAAGAAAAAAGTGATATGCAAAAAGCTGCTTCTGTTGAAAGTGAGCGTCGACTATTTTATGTGGCCATGACTCGAGCCCAGCACGCCTTACATTTAATCGCTCCAAATGCAGAAGGCAGTCAGAATGAAATAAGCCCATTCATCCAAAGTATGGCTGTTCCTGATCTATTGAAAATTAGGCCGAGTATTAAAAATGGGGAAAGTGATGCCATTTTACCTAAAGGTGCGATAGAAAGTGTAAGGCGATATGTTGATAAGTTAGAATGGCCAATATCCATAACCCAATTAGTTTATAAAAAACCGATACTGAAGAAAAAAGACAAGCCCGCAGTAGGGCGATCTACAGAGATGCCTGCAGAGCGAGTGCGGCACAGTGCATTTGGTTCAGGGCTTATTGAATTTGAAACGGATCGTCATTGGCATATTCAATTTGACGATGGTCAATTAAGGGTTCTTGATAAAAAAATATCAGACCCACTACTATCTTGGGAATAACGGGTTACGCCAGAAACTAATGTTGATAGTTAGCTTTCTGGCACACATAAATATAACGAGTTAGGTGTTTATTTTTCAGATTCAGCCTTTTCAACCCACTCGGTAATAGCTTCTTCTAAATACACTTGGTCCAGTAACTCTTCTGCAAAGGGAGCTTTATTAGCAATTCGTTTTGCCATAAGGATAGCTGAAACTTGGACCGCAGGAATTTCACTCCAAATACTGGCATGTAGGCAATGCCAATGATTAACATCTATTCGTTTTGGGTATTTAATTTGCTCTTCGCATGTTTCACAAATAAAAATACACTGGGACAGCTCTGGTTCTTTAGGAACCGGTGCAACTTCATGAATAAATAATTTAGCACCTTGTTGATCACACAGCTCGCAATGGCTTTTACTGCGTCGCGCCAAGTCTTTACCAAAACTGCTTAACTCGTTAAGCCTAGCTTGGTGTTTTTCTCCACCTTTGCTCATTCAATTTATTCTCTGTTAATGGGCTGCTCAATGCACCCTAATATGTTGAAATATACACTAAATTGGCAGAATAATTCTAAGATTTATCCCCTATATTTGTATATCCTTTTCTTATTATCAATACGTGGATACGGTGAGATGGCAAACACTTATGCAGTGTATAACTCTGGGAGAATTTTGCTGGAGTATTGGTGTGGTGATATTTATTTTGACGAGCTATTAAAGCATCAAGCTAAGCAACACTGCGATGAACGAATTCAGCTTGCCACCGCAGAGATAATTGATTTTAGGGACGCTAATATTCATTTAAGTGATCATGATATATTGTCCATTTCAGAGAGAATTATTAAGAACCAACCACTTAAAAAGGTGGCTATGGTGATCCATAAGCGTGATTGGGATAAAGCGAGTTTATACAGCAGAAACGCATGGGATCTTGATGTCGATGTCATTGCCTTCTACTCACTAGAAGCCGCTTGCTCTTGGATTGATTTTGACAGTAAGCACATTGAAAAAAAGTTAAAACAAATGAGATTAGGATTGATGGCAGAACTGGCTACCTAGTGTCACTTGTATGAATAGCCTATATAAGAACAATAATTGACCACGTGAATCTAGAGATATAATAAAAATGAAAAGCTTTAAAAATAAAGTAGCGGCAGTAACAGGGGCCGGATCGGGTATTGGCCAAGCTTTAGCCATTGAATTGGCAAATAAAGGGTGTCATTTAGCATTATCAGATGTAAATGAAAAAGGGCTACTTGAAACTAAGTCTAAGATTGATTCAGGTTCATACAATGTCAATGTTAAAACTTATAAGCTGGATGTAGCGAATCAATCGCTATTTTTAGAGCATGCGAAGCAAGTTAATGATGATTTTGGTCTTATTAACTTGGTGGTCAATAATGCCGGTGTCGCCTTGTCAGCCAAGCTTGATGAGGTCAAACGGGAAGATTTTGACTGGTTGATGAATATTAACTTCTGGGGTGTAGTGAATGGTACAGAGGCGTTCTTACCGTATTTAAAGCAAAGTGGTGACGGCCATATTGTAAATATATCGAGTGTATTTGGCATGATCAGTCTGCCGACACAGGGCAGTTATAATGCGTCGAAATTTGCTGTGAGAGGGTATACAGAAGCACTTATACAAGAAATGATTACTGACAATCATGCAGTGGGAGTCAGCTGTGTACACCCAGGTGGAATTGCAACAGAAATAGCTAGAAATTCACGAGTAAGTGATAATGCTGATAAAGAGTCTATGACAAAAGACTTTGATAAATTAGCAAGAACAACTCCCAAGCAGGCTGCGCAAACGATTTTAAAGGGTGTTGCGAAAAATAAAGCACGCATTATGATCGGAGCAGATGCTCATGTTATTCATTTCTTAGTTCGTTTACTAGGTTCTGGCTACCAAGTGTTAACCCGCAAATTCATGGGCAGCATGAATCACTAATCCATTGATTGTGTATAGCTTAATATCAGCCGAACTTACCGGCTGATATTGAGTTTTAATGTATGACTCTCTAAAGAAGGCAAAGAAACAGCATCTTCTAATGCATTCGCAGATTCAATGCACAGCATTGATTGGTATGCATTATCTGAGAATTGACTCAAGCGTTTACTTTTGTTGATCCATGGGTTCCAGATAACACTGCTTAGCGAGTTACTTTTCACGCATGTGGCATGTTCTGGTGTCAGTATTCTATAGTCATTTTTCCCAAAATATATTCTGTCCACTTCTTTGTTAATAGCAATGCTTTCTACTTGTTGTTTAGTTTTCCAAAGATCCAATGCATCAACATAATTTTGTTTTTCAGCACCTAATATTTTGGTGTTGAGTATATCACTTGTTGGAAAATATGAGTGTAAAGCCTGGCAGAAATGCATATTTGATGAACTAAGATTTGTTGTTTTAAGTTCAACGTTTAGCGTGTTAGATAATTTGAAATGGCAACTTAAATCAAACTCAAATGGCCATATTGCAAGAGAGGCTTCGCTATGAGAAATACCCATGACAATATTAATTTCATGAGCGCTTTCTCGATACTCTCTAATAGACCAATCCATAGTGCGAACAAATCCATGAGCCAATTCAGTCGGCTTGGTTTGCGTTTTAACTTGATCAGGATTCATACTTAACCCACCAAACCATGGCCAACATATCGGTATACCACCACGAAGCCCTTGACCCTTTTGATACTCAGCGTCAGGGCTTAGCCATATATAGGCTTGTTCGCCGGTAGGTGTGAACTGCGTAAGTTGTGCCCCCTGAATACAGATTTCAGCCATGAATTTAGGATGGTTGATTTGTAAACAGGCTAGTTGGTCTTTTGTCACTATTTTACAAAAAACGCTTTTATCTAACATGATGCGCACCTACTTATTTGTAAAAAAGAGAGCTTCAGAGTTCTTATAAACTTGCTCTAAGAATATTTCGATTGGGATGTTTTTAACATCAGCCACTTTTTCAGCAATAAATGGCAGATAAAAACTCGCGTTTTCAATGCCGCGGTATGGCATAGGGGTTAAGAAAGGCGCGTCTGTTTCTAAAATTATATTCTCAAGAGGGGTCATCTGAATGATTTCACGAACATTTTCAGCTGTTTTAAAGGTGCAGATACCGTTAAAACCCAAACAAAACCCTTGGTCAATTGCATACTGCGCCAGTATTGGTCCAGATGTGAAGCTATGAATAACGCCTTTCTTCTTAAGTGTATTCTCAAACTTACTCAAAATTTCAATGGTGTCATCGTCAGCATCACGGCTATGTATAACCACGGGAAGGTCCAACTCGCTGGCAATAGTGAGCTGAGTTTCGAATACTTGGCGCTGAATCGCGCGATCAGCATTGTCATAATAGTAATCTAGACCTATTTCACCTATGGCTAAAATTCGGCTGTCTAATGCATTCTTTCTTATTGTGGCTTCAGTTTCTGTTGTGAATTTTTCAGCGTCATGGGGATGTACCCCTTGGGTGCCCCATAAGCGGGAATCTTGACGGGTTAACGACATGACTGTTTCTAAATTATCAGGGGAAACAGCAATCGTAATGATTTTCTCAACCCCTACATCAGTGGACTTATCAAGAGTTTCCACTAAGGGTCTCTCTTTTAGGTAGTCTAGGTGACAGTGTGTTTCGATAATCTTGTGATTAAAGACAGGGATATCACGTTTTGTTCGTTTACTCATAACAGCATACCAATATTTGACTTGCGTATTGTACTGCAACTTTTACCATGCTTAACCTATTTTTCTGTCTATACTTTGTGTAATAAACAGGGAATGTCAGCTATGAATGTTTTATCTCCAGGGATCGATCTACTTAATAAATTGATTTTCACCCATAAGTTTCAGCTAATATTAGCGATTTTCTTGATACCGCTTATTTATGCTACATGGGTGATATATAACGATAATCGCCAGGTAATAGAGGTTATAGATCATCAAAAAGATGGTATATCGGTGGTTCAAGCGCTGCACCCATTAAGGATTCAAGCAGCCAAGCACCGTGGCGTCAGCGCTCAATGGATCTCAGGAAATGAAGCTGCTTTAGACAAGCTGAAGCAGCTAGAAGCTGAAATGGACGACAAACTAAATAAAGCAAGCACCAGCATCTCTCAGCATCTCTATAGTAAGTCGTCGAATAAAAAATTTAAGGAGATCTTGAAACGATGGGATAAGTTGAAACATCAAGATCTTAATAAATCTAGCAGCTTTACTGATCACACATTATGGATTGCGGATACCACAAATTTGATTAATGCGCTGGCAGGTGAGAGTAAGCTGGTTCTAGATAATCACATTGATAGTTACATGTTAATGCAGTTGTTGGTGTTCGATATTCCGTCATTACAAGAAATGCTAGGACAGGTTCGAGGTCTTGGGGCAGGTGTGGCGACTAAGGGCAGCTTCGATGCAGATTCTTTTATCGCAGTTAGTACCTTATATAAAAATATTGATGATGCTCAATCTTTGTTAAATAACCACTTTGCATTTATTGAAAGAAACAACAAGCAGTTAGCTCAGTCTATTCAAGCGGCTATATCCAGTGCAAATGATGCGGTACTAACATTTAAAGGTATCACTAAAAATCAGCTTCTAGATCCAGATAAACCAACAATTAATGGGGTGGACTACTTCTCTGCGGGTACCAGTGCGATTACCAGTGTTGCCAAGCTGTATCAGCTTGGTTCCCAAAGGTATTTGGAATTATTAAGCGATAATCACTCAGATGTCGAAAATCATTTACTGCTTATACTGGTGATATTTGGCTCAATGGTGTTTGTGGGTGTGTACTTATTATTTTGCTTGAAAGTAGCGGTTGATGTGAATGCGCATGTCACACAAAAAATGGCGTTTAACATGCAAGACGGCCAATTAGCGGGTAAGTTTGAATCAAAAAGTAATGACGAATTAGGGGATACAATTCGCTCATTAAGCCTTGGGTTCAGCACCTTAACAGGAGTGGTATCTGAAGTTCGTTCTCATTCAAGTGCTTTAACACAATCGTCAAATTCATTGCAGGCAGTATCAAGCGATGTAAATAAGTCAGGGCTGGATCAAAAACGAAGGGTAGAGGTGATCGTTACCGCGGCCACAGAGCTAGCTGCAACAGCAAAGGAAGTAGCAGTGCATTGCGATAGCGCGGCCAAAGAAACCGTGCTTGCTCAAGGAAAAGCAGATGAAGGCGCTCAGCGTTCAACAGCCTCGGCATCCATTATTAGAGAGTTGGCCCAAAGTATACGCACAGCAGGAGATGAAATAAGTCAGTTAGCGCAACAGGCATCGTCGATAAGTACGGTTATTGATGTGATTAAAGCGATTGCAGAGCAAACAAATTTATTGGCATTGAACGCAGCAATAGAGGCCGCGAGAGCAGGTGAGCAAGGGCGTGGATTTGCAGTGGTAGCAGATGAAGTGAGAACCTTGGCAAATCGAACTCAAGTATCCACCAATGAGATTGAGGCAACAATATCGAGCCTGCAAGAAGTGGCTGAACAAGCCGTTGCGGCAATGGAGACTGCTTGTGGTCAAGCGGATACTGGGGAGGCAGAAGCTGTGAGAACCGGTGAAGTTCTATCTGAAATTGAAACTGCAGTAAATCAAGTAACAGCATTAATCGAACAAGTAGCCACTGCAGGTGTTCAGCAAGCTGGCGCAGCGGAAGAGATCGCTCAAAATATCGTACTGGTCGATAACGCATCGACCACCTTGGTTGAAAAAGCAGGAAGTGTATCTGTCATTGCTGATGAAGTGGGCTCTGGTAGTGAGCGATTAGCGAAAACAATGAGTCACTTCAAAGTATAACTTTTGGAGTGTTTAGCGATATAATGGAGTTTGTTGTTAGGAGCAATGTATGGATATCGCTAATATTCGCCGCCAATATGGCATAAACGAATTACACGAAAAAGATCTTGCTGATCATCCTGTTGATCAGTTCAAAGTTTGGCTAGGGCATGCGATTGATTCTAAATTGTTTAAAGATCCAACAGCCATGACGGTAGCCACTGTCGATTCAACTGGAATGCCAAGTCAGCGAGTGGTTCTGTTAAAAAACTATGATCATAAGGGTTTTGTTTTTTATACAAATCTTGAAAGTAATAAAGCTCAGCAGTTATCCGAAAACCCTAATATTTGTATTCACTTTCCATGGCTAGAGTTAGAGCGCCAAGTAATTGTGAGAGGGAAAGTTAAAAAACTATCACTTGCGGAAAATACTGAATATTTTTTGTCCCGTCCTCATGATAGTCAACTGGCTGCCTGGGCAAGTGAGCAAAGCAAGCCCATCGCTACACGTAAGTTACTTGAACAAGCCTTTTCACAGATGAAGCACAAATTTTCCGAAGGCAAGGTGCCATTACCTGGTTTTTGGGGTGGCTACCGTATCGAGCCAGAAACTGTCGAATTTTGGCAGGGTAGAGACAATCGTCTGCATGACCGATTTTTATATAAAAAAGAATCTGGGACAAAATGGGCTATAAACAGGTTACAGCCTTAGATTGATTACTCTCGGCACAGACGACAAATGATGTCTCTGTGTTGAAGGTAAAGATTAACAAGTTCTTCTGCATTACCCATCTCAAAATCTGCAAAATCAAACCCTGGTGTCACCACACAGCTTACTAATGAATACGGATGTTCTATCGATTGTTTATCTGGTGTAATTAGGGGTTCTGAGCAAAACCATGTTCGGCCTTTTACGGTAAGTGAGATGTCATGGTCGTGTGAGAGCACTGTGCTTGTTAGTTTTCCTGATGCATTAATTTGGTGGACCGTTAGCGGTACACCAGAATGGAAGAACCATATTTCATCATATGCAATTCGATGCCAGCTTGAAAAATCGCCTTCTTCAAGCAAGTAATGAATGACGGTTGCGCTATGTCGAGAACCATTTGTAGTGTTGATGGTATTCGAACTTTCATAGATGCGAGTATAAAACCCGCCTTCTGGGTGGGCTTCGAGGGATAAGTCGCTTATTAATTGTTTGGCGCTTTTCATTGGGCGTACACTGATAGTTTGTTAATTTTCTAGACCTACCCATTGCCCGTAGCAATTTTTTCCTCGAATGTTTAAAAACCAATTACCGCTGGCTTCTTTGGCTTTTATTTTTCCTTGAATGAAATAGCCTTCGGGCGACTCTAAATGGAAAAAGCCTTCTTTGCTCACATCTCCTTTCATGGTTGAGCATTCCTTTAAAAAGCAGTAAAAACTGATGTCAATTTTGTTGTCTTGGTAATTTAAGCCAAGATCTCCAGTTTGTTGGCAGCCTCCTGTAGTCGTAACAAAACCGCCTATGTAATCACTGGTTTGCAACCCGCTATCGCATGCACTTAATAGGCATACAGCCATGGTTAAAAGGAATACTCTCATTTTATCTTCCTTTATAAATAGGTTCGCGTTTTTCAATCAAGGCCGTCACTGCTTCAATGTGATCTTCTGTTTGGTGCAAATTAGCTTGTATGCCTGCGCTCATTTGTAAAAGAGTATCTAAGGGCATGTTCGTTGCGGCGCGCATCAATTGTTTGGTGGCCCTTAAAGCTTGAGGGGGGTTTTTAGCTATTCGGTTTGCAAGCGCGTAGGCTTCATTCATTAATGCTTCAGGTTCTACCAGCTTGTTCAGCATGCCCCAATCATTGGCTTGTTGGGCGCTGATCGCTTCTCCGGTAAAGGCCATTTCAGCCGCACGTCCGTATCCGGCTATTTTAGGTAGTATCCATGCTCCGCCATCACCAGGAATAATGCCTACTTTAATGAAGCTTTCAGCAAACGTCGCTTTGGTACTGGCAATACGCATGTCGCAATACATGGCTAGGTCACAACCGGCACCAACCGCTGGGCCATTAACGGCGGCGATGGTTGGAATATCAATTTTATGAAGAGCCAAAGGTATTCGCTGAATCACCTTGCCGTAGTTTTCTCGAATATCATTTGCTTCACCAGCAAACATCCCCTCTTTGCTTAGCATATGTTTGATGTTGCCCCCGCTTGAAAAGGCAGAACCAGCACCGGTGATAATAAGGCAGCGCAAGTCTTTCAATTGAGCGGCTTGCTCTAATGCGCCAATGAACTCTTCTACGACTTCAATTTCTGAAATTGAGTTTCTTAGATCAGGCTGATTAAGAGTGAGGGTGGCAATGTGGTTGTCCACTTCAAATAAGATACGGCTCATCATAACTTCCTAATATTAGTGATAGTTATATTGAGCCGCATTCAACATTATTGCAATACTGCAGCAATTTCTGTGGCTGTTATGCGATGCCAAGTAATTTGTGGGTTTGCAGGGATATTCGCCATTTGGGGTTTGAGAGGCAGTATTGTGTGGCAGCTTGCATGTTTTCACGAATGATCATGCCGCTATTCTCGATCCCATAATCGGCCATCGGTGACAGGTAGTAATGGCTTGCCTTAATGTTAGAGACATCCTCGGGGAGGATATCGGTTTGTGGGTATACTAGTTTAAGCTCATCGCAAGTCGTAATGATAATCTCACTTTTACCTTTAGGACTTATACATACCCAGTCTAGATTTTCAGGTAAGGGTAGGGTGCCGTTACTTTCAATAGCGCATTCAAAGCCAGCTTTCTTGAATTCAGACACAACAGGTGTAGACAGTTGTAGTGCTGGCTCTCCTCCAGTGAAAACAATGTAGGGTTCACCAAGGCCCATATTAGGCCAAAGGCTTAGAGCCAAGTTCACAAGTTCATCAAGGGAGTATTCGCCCCCATTTTCACCATCGGTACCTGTAATATCAGTATCACAAAACTGGCAAAGGGCAGCCGCACGACCAGATTCTTTGCCATTCCATAGGTTGCATTTACTAAAGCGTATAAAAACGGAAGCTCTGCCTGCTCGAGCGCCTTCACCTTGCAGGGTATAAAAGGCTTCTTTTATCTTTAGCAACTTGCTCATTATGCTTCGTACTGCAAAGGATCAGTTGTTTTGTTGTCAGCAAATGCTTCTAGCCTTTCGTTGCAGGCCCCACATTTACCGCAAGCCTTTTCACGACCGTTATAGCATGTCCATGTATTTTCATAAGTAAGGCCCATATTGATGCCATCAGTTAAAATCTCACCCTTGGTTGAATTAAGGTAAGGGGTTTCAATGGATACATGCTCGTAATTGGCAATTCCGGCGACTGCATTCATAGCGTGAACAAACTCGGGACGGCAGTCGGGGTAAATAGCATGGTCACCAGCGTGGGCGCCGTAATAGACTTTACTCGCTTTAATATCTACCGCATAACCAATGGCTAACGATAAAAGAATCATATTGCGATTAGGTACGACTGTCGATTTCATACTTTCAGATTCGTAATGTCCCTCAGGAACGGCTTCATCACCTATTAATGAAGAGCTCTGCATAAGCTCGTTAATAGGGGAAATATCCAGAACTTTATGTGCGACACCTAGTTGCTTGCAAACCGTACTGGCCACAGCGACTTCTTTGATCTGTTTTTGGCCATAGTTGAAGGTAAGGGCGTAAACGTCATAACCCTCTTTAACTATCTTATTAAGAAGGGTGAACGAATCCATGCCGCCACTGTAAATTACTACTGCTTTTTGATTAGTCATACTGCTTTGTTCATATGCCATAAATATTGGCGCGGAGTATAACCACTCTGTCAGCTTTAATAAATTGGTGTTTTTTTAAACGACAAAAATAAACATGAATAATGTGTTGACGAAAAACTAAAGGTGCGTAGAATGCGCCCCTCGCTTAACGAAACGGCCTTTGTAAAGGGTTAGAAAATCAGTTTTAAACTGGTTTTTATAGATTCGTTAAACGCTTGTTTTTAAAACGGTTTCTTCGGAAATTAAATCAAAAC
>ERZ1027208.212-NODE-212-length-27420-cov-8.743833_pt1 | contig 27420 bp, 25 predicted proteins | sample MGYA00520867_ERZ1027208 | MGnify/ENA primary metagenome ERZ1027208 (study PRJEB33311, sample SAMEA4378413) | marine metagenome | biome: Marine biome; feature: Fjord; material: Water | collected 2014-07-20T08:00:00Z/2014-07-... | depth 75 m ...
TCGCGCACGATAAACTGCTCTCTTTCGTTCAATGCGGTCATTGCAACCAGCAACCATTCGCGTAGCTGTTTTGTATCGTGGCTCAGCTCAACACGCTCAGAGGCTTGCGGGGTATCGTCCTCTAACGCATCAACCCATTCGCGTCCCTCATCCTCAGAGGATTGTGTCGCGTTTAGCGAATAGTCCGATCCGGAAAGACGCCCTTCCATCATTTCCACATCATTCAACGGCACCCCAATCTCGTTCGAGATCATCTGGCGCAATTGAAACCTATCTAACTCTTCCCCTCCCGACGCTGCTTCACGCTCTAGCCGCGCCTGAACGCGACGCATGTTGAAGAACAGTGATTTTTGCGAAGAGGTAGATCCAGTACGTACCATCGACCAGTTGCGCATCACGTGATCCTGAATTGAGGCTTTGATCCACCAAACCGCATACGTAGAAAACCGGACCCCGCGATCAGGATCGAATTTTTCCGCTGCCTTCATGAGACCCAGCCCCGCCTCTTGAATGAGGTCATTCATCGGGGCACCATAGCGTCTAAATTTGGACGCCATAGAGATCGCCAAACGCATATATGCTGTAATCAACCGGTGCAGCGCTGCTTCGTCTCGCTCATCGCGCCAAGCATAGGCCAGCTTCAATTCTGTTTCTGCATCCAGCAACTCTGCTTTCATAGCAGTCCGCGTGAGTGAAAAATCATGTCCAGTAGGTGTCGCCATCTGTCCCGTCTCCCTTAACCAAGCTGTGTCTTGTAGTGACGCTTTGATAAGATTACGCATGAAGGAACATATTGGTTCACAAAAGGTTCCCAGAAATGTTGCCCAGAGGGACATTTATTTTAGGTGGTGCTGCATCAGGGAAATCTGAGTGGGCCGAAAACTTCATTCTTGATAGTGGCTTGCAGGTTATTTATCTCGCGACAGGTCGCATCGAAGATGACGAAACTTTTTCCAAGGTTGAGGTCCATAAATCGCGACGCGACGCGCGTTGGCGCACCATCGAGGAACCCATGGACCTGACCGCACCATTGGAGAATTTGAATCCAAACACCCCCGTTCTGATCGACTGCGCAACCATGTGGCTCAGCAATCAGATGATGGCTGAAAGTGATTTGACCGTTGCAACAACAACGCTTTTGACTGCGCTGCAAGGCTGCCCTGCACCCTGGGTCATCGTATCCAACGAAGTCGGCCATGGCATCGTGCCAGACAACAAACTGGCGCGGCAATTTCGTGACGCACAGGGCAGGCTGAACATCGCGCTGGCGCGGGAGGCCGATCTTGCCGTTATGGTCGTCGCTGGCTTACCGCAAATATTGAAAGGGGTTCTCGCATGACCACTTGGCACTGGGTCCGTCACGGGCCGACCCATGAAAAAACATTTGTCGGGTGGCGCGATGTCCCTGCCGATCTAACGGATATTGCATTGATTGAACGGGTACGGGCACATCTCCCCCTAGAGGCCATGATGATTTCGTCTGACCTGATCCGCTCAGTTCACACAGCGGACGCCCTTACGGCATCGACCCACACACGATTGCCCCACGAGATTGACTTGCGTGAGATGAACTTCGGCGTTTGGGACGGCATGAGGTTTGACGCCGTCGCTGCGCGCGATCCCGAACTAAGCCGCACCTTCTGGGAGCAACCGGGTGATATTCGGGCACCTGACGGAGAAAGCTGGAATGAAACCTCAGCGCGGGTCGACACCGTGGTGGATCGCCTCAATGCGGCACACCCGAACGCGCACATTATCGCGGTAGCCCATTTTGGCGTGATCCTGACACAGGTCCAGCGCGCATTAGGCGTCTCAGCCTATGAAGCCATGTCTCACAAGATCGACAATATTTCGGTCACGACGGTTAGACACAAGGGCAAAGAGCAGTGGGAAGTCGAGCGGATCAATCACCTCCCGTGATATCATTCAAAACGCTTTTGAATTTGCCCATTGGCGTGCCCCCACGTATTCTCTGAACTTATGACATATGATCTTTATATTGGTGACCGCACATTTTCGAGCTGGTCTTTGCGCGGCTGGCTTATGCTGCAGAAATTCAACCTTCCTTTTCAGGAACATCTTATAGGCCTTTACGGTGGCACGATGGCGCAGGACATGGCCGATCTGGCCCCTGCACGTCTTGTCCCTGCCCTGCGCACACCTGAAGGTGACGTTGTCGGCGAAAGCCTAGCGATGGCCGAAACACTGGCAGAGCGCCATCCAGAGGCCAAAATGTGGCCCGCTGATCCCTCTGCGCGTATTCGTGCCCGTTGGTTGAGCGCGGAAATGACTGCTGGATTTGGCGCAATACGCGGTGATTGCTCAATGCAGTTGGCCCATGTCGACGCGGATTTCCTACCATCAGACGCGGTCAAGAAAGACCTCGCGCGGATCGAAACACTTTGGGCGTTTGCCCGTGAAAAAGCGACCGATGGCCCATGGCTGTTTGGCGCATATTCTTTGGCCGATGCCTTCTATGCACCAGTTTGTGCACGCATCATTGGCTATAACCTACCTGTATCCGATGCGGCCAAAGCATACTGCATGACAACTCTCAATGATCCTGATTTTCAACATTGGCGCGCGGAAGGGTTAAAGACCACGTACGACCCTTTCCCCTACCCGCCGACAGGCAAGACCGCCGCTTGGCCTGCCTAGGTAAATTAACCATTCTTAAAGACTCCAAGCCCTACCATTAACCATTCAGTAGGGATGGAGTCAGATAATGGTTGCTCGCGCTTACAGCGTTGCATTTCAGGGGGTTGAGGCGCGCATTGTCGAAGTACAATGCGCCGTCACCCCCGGCCTTCCCGCCTTTTCCATTGTTGGCTTACCTGACAAAGCAGTGTCCGAGGCACGTGACCGCGTCCGAACTGCACTCACCTCTATGGCGATTGCGCTCCCCTCCAAACGCATCACCATAAATCTAAGCCCAGCTGACCTACCCAAAGAAGGCAGCCATTTTGATCTACCCATTGCGCTGGCATTGTTGGCAGCGTTGGAAATCCTACCCAAAGATGTGGTGGAAACTGTTGTGGCATTGGGCGAGCTGTCGCTTGATGGCTCTCTTGTTCCAGTCGTTGGCGCACTCCCCGCAGCTATGGCCGCCGCACAGGAAAACCGCAGCCTGCTTTGCCCCGCCGATTCTGGCGCTGAAGCCGCATGGGTAAACGCATGCCAAGTTATCGCAGCGCATTCTTTGGGTGATGTTGTACGCCATTACACGGGTCAAGTCCCCCTACAGCCCGCCGAACCTGGAGAGGTAGCGCTGATTGAGCACAGCCACGATCTACGGGATGTAAAAGGACAAGAACGTGCCAAACGTGCATTAGAAGTCGCGGCGGCTGGGCGTCACCATCTAATGATGGTGGGCACACCCGGTTCCGGAAAATCAATGCTAGCCGCCCGCCTTGCGACGATTCTGCCCCCGCTATCAGCCGCCGAAGCCCTTGGTACTTCCATGATCCATTCGCTTGCCGGCCTTTTGGACGCAGGTGGAATCAGCCGGACCCGACCCTTTCGCGAACCTCACCACACTGCATCTATGGCGGCCATTATCGGTGGTGGACGCAATGCCAAACCTGGCGAAGTAAGCCTTGCCCATAACGGCGTCCTATTCATGGATGAGTTCCCAGAATTTGCCCGTAATGTTCTGGAAACTCTGCGACAACCCGTTGAGACTGGTGAAGTGATGATTTCGCGCGCCAACGCGCATGTGAAATACCCCTGCCGCTTTATGCTAATCGCGGCAGCCAACCCTTGTAAATGCGGATACATGACTGATCCAGCCCGCGCCTGCGCCCGTGTGCCTCACTGCGGTGATGATTATTTGGGCCGCATCTCAGGCCCATTGATGGACCGTTTCGATATCCGCGTCGATGTCCCCCCCGTGAGTTATGCTGACCTCGACTTACCATCTTCCGGCGAAAGCTCCGCAGTGGTGGCCGAACGCGTTGCGCAAGCGCGCGGGGTACAAGAACACCGATTTGCCGACCATCCCGACATGTTTTGCAATTCAGATGCGCAAGGTGATGTGTTGGAACAAATCGCAGCACCCGATGCAGAGGGGCGCAAATTACTGCTGCGCGCAGCAGAGCGTTTTGGTTTGTCTGCACGCGGATACCACCGCGTGCTGCGAGTTGCGCGAACAATTGCTGATCTGGATGCTTCTAAAAATGTGCGTAAACCTCACATCGCCGAAGCGGTCAGCTTTAGACTTCCCAGTTTTGCTGTCGCCTGATCCAATGGCCCAGCCCATCAAGGGTTCGGCGACCTTCGGGTAGGATGTTGTGAAAGATCGGCCAGACATGGGGCAGGTCATGCTCGACAACCAGTTCGGCCACGCCACCATCTTCTTGCAACCGCGTGGCTAATGCGCGCGCGTCGTCCAATAGTATTTCAGTATCTCCAACCGTGATCCAAGCAGGCGGCGCATGTTCAAAACGACCGTACAGGGGGCTAACACTAGGCTCTTTCCCAGATTGGCCTTTTAGAAACAGCTCAGCCATTTCCTCAGCACGTTCAGCGGGTAAAACCACGTCGCTGTCGGCATTCCCACGAAAACTAACGCCACTATGGGTCAGATCTGTCAGTGGCGAAAATCCGAACACAGCGCCGGGCATCGCAGCGCCTTTACCACATAGTGTTGCAATCAATCCAAAGGCCAACGCGCCACCCGCGCTATCACCGCCGATCACCACATTCGCCGGATTTACACCACTGGCGAGCAGCCCGTCCCACGCGGCGCGAACATCTTGTGGTGCCGCAGGAAACGATACTTCGGGGGCAAGTCTGTAGCGCGGCAAAACTGCTCTTGCGCCTATCCGATCAGCAAGTTGGGCGGCCATCGCGCTGTGGGTATCGGGACTGCCAAAGACAAAACCGCCGCCATGAATGTAGAAAAGAACCCGCTCAACATTGCCGCCCCTTGGTGTCACTTCCTTGCAAGGGATGTCACCGTAGGATGTCCATCGCTGTTGCGTGCCGCGCGGCCCATGAAAAAACAACCGCGCCTGCACTTCTAACGCCTTACGCAGCGCCGCTGGAGTTCCCGTTCGCAATCGCCGTTTTTCAACGGCCCGTAACCAAGGATTCAGCAGGCGCTGCACCACACTCATGCGCGTTTGGCTTCAATCGCGTCCCAGATTTTTCCCGCGATGTTCACGCCGTCAAAACGCTCTAGTTCTTGAATGCCTGTCGGCGAAGTCACATTGATTTCAGTGAGGTAGTCACCGATCACGTCAATCCCGACAAAGACCTGGCCTTTTTCTTTCAGCAATCCACCAATTCGCGAACAGATTTCAAGGTCACGGTCGGTCAACCCAATCTTTTCAGGGCGTCCACCGACATGCATGTTCGAACGCGTTTCACCTTCGGCAGGGACCCGGTTGATTGCGCCTACGGGCTCGCCATCCACCAAAATCACACGTTTGTCGCCCTTGGAAACGTCAGGCAGGAATTTTTGAACGATCAGTGGCTCGCGAGAGAAACTGGTAAACAGCTCATGCAGCGAACTGAGGTTGCGATCCTCACGAGTGAGCTTGAATACACCCGCGCCGCCATTGCCATACAGTGGCTTAAGGATAACATCACCGTGCTTTTCTTTGAACTCTTTGATCGTTGTCAGATCGCGCGCGATTGTTGTGGGAGGCGTAAGATCAGGGAAATCCAAGACCAATAGCTTTTCCGGATAGTTGCGCACCCAAAACGGATTGTTCACCACCAATGTGGTGTCCGCGATCCGGTCCAATAAATGCGTCGAGGTGATGTAGTTCATGTCGAATGGCGGATCTTGGCGCAGCCAAACAACGTCGAACTCTGCGAGGTCTACTTCGCGAAACGGGCCCAGCACCGCAGGATCACCCGCCACGCGCTGTACTGTCATGTCATGACCACGTGCTGTAATCCTGCCTTCTTGATACGCAAGGTGATCTGGCGAATAGAAGAAAAGGGAGTGGCCGCGTGCTTGTGCTTCTTCGGCGAGACGGAAGCTACTGTCTGCGTTGATATCAACGTCCCCGATTGGGTCCATCTGAAAGGCGATTTTCATGTGCTTGTCCTTGCTGTTGTCGTCTTGATGACAAAGCAATCGGTCAGGTGCAATGCCCTCAGCCGTGACCGAAGGCATTTTCAATTATTTGTGTTTCGCCTTGACCGTTCACCAACGCCACATCAAAGCGCACTTCAGTCAGGCTCCCGCGTGGTTGAGTCCCCAGGTATTCGGCCGCACTATTATAGATACGCCGCCTCTGTGCCTCACTCAGGCTACATGCTGCACGTTCAAAGCTACGGCTTTGTTTTACCTCAATAAAAATCAAGGCATCGCCATCTTGCACAATGAGATCAATCTCACCGCCTTTGCCACGCCAGCGTTGATCGGCAATCGTAAAACCCCGCCGTTCGTAATCTCGGGCAACGCTCCCTTCGGCTGCCAAACCCGCATGAAATGACATTGCACCACGATGAATCTTATTTTCTGATGATGTCATACAATTCACTCTTTTCGCGTGTTTAGCTCCAAAGCTGCTTGATACACTTGCCTGCGCGGCAATGCGTGTGCCTTTGCAACCAAATCCACAGCGTCCCGCATGGATAAATCCTGCAAGGCAGCCTTTAGCGAAGTGTCTAAGTCATCAGAGTTAACAACTTCTAACTCTCCCCGATCCACAAGGACAACAACCTCCCCTTTTGGGGTCGTCGTGCTGTAATATTCGGCAAGCTCGCTTAATGTTCCACGCCGTACTTCTTCGAATTTCTTGGTCAGTTCGCGGCAAACGGCGGCATTACGGATGCCGCCCAACGCGGTCTGCGCATCCCGCAACATTGCACCCAATCGCTTTGGCGATTCGTAAAACACCAAGGTCGCGCGGGTATCACGCAGACCTTCCAGGCCATTCAGGCGGGCAGATTTTGCATTCGGCAAAAATCCAGCAAAATGAAAAGCGTCAGTAGGCAAGCCACCCAACGCAAGTGCAGTTAACACAGCCGAAGGCCCCGGTGCGCAAGTAACATTCACCCCGGCAACCGCGGCCGCACGCGACAACTCAAACCCCGGATCAGCAATCAACGGCATCCCTGCCTCAGACGCATAGGCCACTGATTTACCGTCCTTAACGGCATTGATCAGACGCGTCACCGCCCCCTCGCTAGAGTGATCATGCAACGCCGTGATTTTACGGCCATCCAGTGGGATTCCGTGAATATCCATCAGCTTGAGCAAGCTGCGCGTATCCTCTGCGGCCAGCATGTCTGCGCTTGCCAGCACATCGAGTGCGCGCAAGGTAATGTCGCGGGCTGTGCCAATTGGGACACCAACAAATGTAATACCGGGTACTAACTTCTGCTTATGGATATTCAACGCTGGACCCGCCCTTTGGACACGATATGATTGGTGCAGTATTAGCGTCGGCAGTTGCCTACGCCATCGATCTGGGGAGTACCGTTACCATGTTTGCCATTCTGCGCACCATCCGAAAGCCACTGCGGCTATTGTTATTGCCAATCTTTGCAATTTTGTTGTCAGCCTGTGATCCTGCTGCCCTTGGTGGATTAGGCAATGCTGGCGGCCCAAAGATCGACCCTAATGCACCAGTGCCAGTAGCGTTATTGGTTCCACGTGGTGGCACTGCGTCTGACAATTTGTTGGCAAAGAACCTTGAAAATGCTGCGCGTCTGGCGATTCGTGATTTGGACGGCGTTCAAATTGATTTGCGCGTGTACGGTACTGCAGGCAAAGCAGGCACAGCAGCAACAGCAGCAGCACAAGCTGTAACTGACGGTGCCAAGATCATTCTGGGCCCAGTATACGGCGAAGCTGCAAACGCGGCTGGTCTTGCTGTGGCAGATGCAGGCGTCAACGTTTTATCCTTCTCCAACAACACGACAATCGCTGGCGGCAACGTTTTTGTGCTTGGGCCAACATTTAACAACACTGCAAACCGATTGGTGGACTATGCCAAACGAGCTGGCAAAGACAAAATCGTAGTGCTGCACGCAGATAACATCGGCGGGCAGCTGGGCCGCAACGCCATCCAACAAGCGATCGCTGCAAATGGTGCAACGATGTCGGGTTCTGTTGAATACGCGCTTAGCCAAGAAGCTGTGCGCGCGTCAGTTCCAAAGGTGAAAGCCCTAATGAGCACCACAGGCGCAAACGCGTTGTTCATGACTGCGAATTCTGCAACTGCGCTGCCGTTGTTGGCTGATTTGTTACCCAGCGCCGGCGTGACGAATTCTTCTTCGCAGTACATCGGCCTGACACGCTGGGACATTCCTGCGCAAACCCTCGCGTTACCTGGCATTCAGGGCGGTTGGTTTGCACTGCCTGATCCAGCCCCTAGCGCCGCATTTGCGTCGCGTTACAGCGCGGCTTATGGTGATCGTCCATTGGACATCGCCGGGTTGGCATTTGATGGCGTCGCCGCTGTTGGCTCACTTGTAAAAAGCGGTAAGAAGAACGCGCTGACAGGCGCCGCACTAACCCAAGGCGCAGGCTTTAAGGGTGCCAGTGGTATCTTCCGCTTACGTGCAGACGGCACAAATCAGCGTGGTCTGGCCGTCGCCACGATCCGTAACAATCAGGTCGTCATGCTGGAGGCTGCTCCAAAGGCCTTTAGCGGCGCAGGATTCTGAGCGCATCAGTGAGTAAAACAAAAACAGTGCACTCAGACGGGCCTACCATTCCCCGTCTGAGTGCTGATCCCGAAGACATCTATGATAGCGCAACAATCGATGCACAGATTGAGGCAGTGGCAGCGCAAGATAGCACTCCGACAGATCTGAAAAGTGAAACCGTCAAGATCTTGCGTGCGGCCCAAGTTCAGGGACGTGAAGCAATCGCCGTCTCATTTTCTGCAAATCCCTTTGATGCGGAGGCCATGACTGCCTCTTATACCTACTTAACCGATGGCTTGGTAAAGTCTGTGCTCAAGGTAGCAATCACACATCTACATCCCGCGCCAAAAGGCGCTGCAGCTCTTAGCGTTATTGGCGTAGGCGGCTATGGACGCGGCGAAATGGCACCGTATTCAGATGTAGATTTGCTGTTCCTCGTTCCTGCAAAAATCACCCCTTGGGCCAGCAGCGTCATCGAAGCCATGCTGTATATCCTTTGGGACCTCAAATTGAAGGTTGGCCATTCCAGTCGCACCATCCGCGATTGCGTGCAGCTCGCCACCGAAGACTTCACGATCCAAACCGCCCTATTGGAGCACCGCTATGTATGTGGCGATGTTAAGCTATGTGAAAAGCTTGATAAGACTCTCAAGCGTGATCTTTTTTCAGGATCCGGTCACGAGTTCATCGAAGCGAAACTGGCAGAACGAGACACCCGCCACCTGAAGCAAGGGCAGCGGTATGTTGTTGAACCAAACGTAAAAGAGGGCAAAGGTGGTTTGCGTGATTTGCAATCGCTGTTCTGGATTGCCAAATATATCCACCACGTCGAAGACGCCGCCGATCTGATTGGCGCGGGTGTCTTCAGCACAGATGAATACCAAACCTTCAGCGACGCTGAGAACTTCCTTTGGGCAGTGCGTGGTCATCTGCATCTATTGACCAACCGCGCGACCGAACAGTTGACGTTTGACATGCAGGTCAGCGTGGCAGAAGCCATGCAGTACAAGGACCGAGATGGCCGTCGCGCCGTTGAGGTTTTTATGCAGGCCTATTTTCGCCATGCGACAATTGTCGGAGACCTCACACGCATCTTCCTGACCAAACTGGAAGACATGCACGTAAAATCCGAACCCCTGCTTGAGCGTCTTTTCCGCCGCAAACCACGTGTCAAGAAAGGGTATTCCGTCACCCATAACCGTATCGACATTCAGGACAACGAAACATTCCTGAGTGATCCGGTTAACCTACTGCGCCTTTTTGAAGAAGCGTTGCGGACAGGTATGCTGATACACCCTGACGCGATGCGCACGGTCAAAGCAAACCTTCATTTGATCGACGACAAACTGCGCACCACACCCGAAGCACAGCGTATTTTCCTTGATCTGTTGCTCAAGCATGGCAATCCGGAACGCGCCTTGCGCCGGATGAATGAACTGGGCGTACTTGCCGCCTTTATTCCAGAATTCGAACCCATCGTGGCGATGATGCAATTCAATATGTATCACAGCTATACCGTCGACGAACATACGATCCAAACCATCGCCAACCTCGCGATGATTGAAAAGAATGAACTCGAAGAAGAGCTTCCTGTTGCCTCTTCGATCTTGACACGCGGCGTGAATCGCAAGGTTCTTTATGTGGCTCTTTTGTTGCATGATATTGGCAAAGGCCGATCAGAGGATCATTCGATTCTTGGCGCTCAGATTGTGCGTAAGGTAGCGCCGCGGTTAGGGTTGAAACAAGACGAGGTAGACACAGTTGAGTGGCTGGTCCGCTATCATCTACTGATGTCGGATATGGCGCAAAAGCGCGACATCGCCGACCCGCGCACAGTGCGCGATTTTGCCAAAGCTGTTAAAACAGTTAAACGCCTTGATCTGCTCTGTGTTCTTACTGTTTGCGACATTCGCGGCGTGGGGCCAGATACGTGGAATAACTGGAAGGCTGTCCTCATTCGGGCGCTTTACCGGCAAACCGAGCGCGCGCTTGAAACTGGCCTAGAAGATCTGAACCGTCAGAACCGTGGAGCAGAGGCTAAGAAGGCCCTGCGTACCGCACTACCGGACTGGCCCAAAAAAGCCCTCAAAGAAGAAACTTCTCGGTACTACGATCCCTATTGGCAGGGTCTGCACGTGACCGCGCATGTCGCATTTGCAGAAATGTTCCGCGATATCGATGACAGTGTGATCAATATTGATCTTCATCCTGACGAAGACCGTGACGCCACGCGCGCATGTTTTGTGATGCCCGATCACCACGGAATCTTTAGCCGTCTAACTGGTGCGCTCGCACTTGTTGGGGCCAACGTTGTGGATGCCCGTAGTTACACCACCAAAACCGGTTACGTCACTGACGCCTTCTGGATTCAGGACGCTGAAGGCAACGCTTATGAAGCATCCAAATTGCCGCGCCTACGCCAGATGATTGAAAAAACACTGCGCGGCGAAGTGATCGCGCGGGATGCACTCAAATCCCGCGACAAGGTCAAGAAACGGGAAAAAGCATTCCGCGTCCCGACCTCAATCAGTTTTGATAATGAAGGCTCCGAGATTTATACAATCATTGAGGTGGATACCCGTGATCGTCCCGGGTTACTTTATGATTTGGCCCGCACATTGGCCGACCTGAACGTCTACATCGCAAATGCGGTCATCGCTACATATGGTGAGCAAGTTGTTGATACCTTCTATGTCAAAGATATGTTCGGCCTCAAATATCATTCTGAGAGTAAACAGCAGACATTGGAAAAACGCCTACGCCAAGCCATTGTTGAGGGTGTGAAACGGGCCGACACCTAAAAAGGAACCGTTCCTGAACACTGCCAACAAGGTCTTTGCCAGCCAAATGAAAGGCGTCCCCTAGTGAGCCTTGGTCGCACCGTCACACTGATGCCTTGGTATCAGTTTTTTAACAGCCTTCTGTTCTGGCAAGCTGTTTGGTTTTTGTATTTCCAGGCCTCACTTTCTGGTGCCGAAGCTATTGTTTTGTATTCAGTCTATGACATCTCGACCACTGTTCTAGAAGTACCATCGGGTTATTTCTCCGACCGGATCGGGCGGCGCTTTACCTTGATTCTATCGGCCATTTGTATGCTGTTGGGCTGTCTTGCTCTCGCGACGGGAAGTGGGTTTTGGGTATTTGCGCTGGGGCAGTGCCTGATCGGCGCCGGTGCCGCGTTTAAATCCGGGACCGACAGTTCGTTGTTGTATGAAACGCTTGCCGCCACAGGGCGCGCAGATGAAATTGAAGCCCAAGAGCTACGCGCATGGCGTTTCAGCCTCGCAGGGTTCGCCTTGTCCGCAATTGCTGGTGGAGCAATGTCTTTGTGGTCTCCCTCATCGCCTTTCTATGCGACAGCCGCCTCATTTGCCGTAGCCTTTTTTGTGGTTCTCCGGATGGCCGAGCCTAAACGGTTAAAGACCGCTGAGCCTGTAGCCGCGCAAATCGCTACATTGAAGACGGCGTTCTTGAACCCTGTTTTGGCTTGGCTATTTGTGCTGACGGTACTGATGTACGCCTTCAGCCATCTGCCCTTCGTTTTTGGACAACCTTTTATTCATTCCGCCTTAGAAGGATGGGGCCTTGCGTCTGAGGCACCATTGGTCAGCGGCGCAATTTCCAGCGCGATGATGTTGATTTCTGTCCTGGCATCCTTGGTTGCTGTTCGCATGCGGCACCTATTGGGATTATCACTGCTATTATTATGTGCATTTGGACTGCAGATCGTGTTAGCGGGCGCATTAGCGGCAAGTACCTCGGTGTTAGTGATCGGAGTTTTGATGCTAAGGATTGTGCCTGACTCACTGGCCTATCCCTTTATCCTTGCGCGTATACAGCCCCTATTGAAGGACGAAACCCGCGCGACATATCTTTCGCTCAAAAGCTTGGGAGGGAAGGTGTTTTTTGCGGTGACCCTGCTATTTTCCGCCACAACAGCACAAGACGCAGGACTATTACCAGCAGCCGATCTACAGCGCATCCTTGGATGGTATACGAGTGGTGGCCTGCTGTGCCTTGCCGGTCTGGCGGTCTCGGCACGTTGGGTTCAAATTACGCCAAGAAACCAATCCGACTAGCGGCCCAGCGCCCAACCCAGTGGCATATCAACAAAAGACAATTGCGTAGCAGCCCACCTATCGCTACCCCAATGTATATCCGTAAAAAAGGCACCGACCCATGAAACCCATTCGCCTGATGTCAGGTTTTTTCACAGTCGGTGTCTGGACCCTACTTAGCCGCATCTTGGGCTTTGTTCGGGAAGTCATGATTCTATCGTTAATCGGTCCTGGGCCCATGATGGATGCATTTGTTGCCGCCTTTCGTCTACCTAACATGTTCCGCCGTTTCTTTGCCGAAGGGGCCTTTAATGCAGCCTTTGTGCCGATGTTTTCCAAACGTCTGGAAGGTGAGGATGGAGCTGCAGAGTTTGCTCAAAATGCGTTCTCTGGTTTGTTCTTTGTCGTCACCTTACTGACCGCCCTTGGCATGATCTTTATGCCCGGATTGGTCTGGCTCACTGCTGAAGGTTTTTCCGGTGATGGGCGATTTGACATAACTGTAGGTTTTGGCCGCATCGTCTTTCCCTACATTCTGTTTATGTCCCTATCCGCACTGTTCTCGGGCATCCTAAATGCAACGGGGCGCTTTGCCGTCGCAGCCGCTGCACCTGTTCTTCTGAACATCGCTGTTATCTCTGCGCTTACCTTTGCCGCCGTGACGGAGGGCGATGCCATACACTGGCTGATTTGGGCCATCCCGCTGGCAGGTATCGCACAATTGGCCCTTACATGGCACGCTGCGGCACAGGCAGGCTTTTCGCTGCGCATCAAACGTCCGCGTTGGAACACGGACATGCGGGATCTTGTAGTGATCGCGCTACCTGCGGCCTTGGCATCGGGCGTGATGCAGATCAACCTTGTGGTGGGGCAGTTGGTTGCCTCGCAATACGAAAACGCAGTGAGCTGGCTGTTTGCAGCTGATCGCCTATATCAGTTGCCTTTGGGTGTTGTGGGCATTGCCGTTGGAGTTGTTTTGTTGCCTGATCTATCCCGTCGTTTACGAGCGGGCGATGATGCGGGTGCAAAGACTGCCCTAAGCCGTGCCGCAGAAATTTCGTTGGCACTTACAATCCCCTCCGCCGTTGCACTGATGGTGATCCCTCTTACATTGGTCTCGATCCTGTTTGAGCGTGGCGCATCGGGCACTGATGACAGTGCCGCCATTGCCACCGCCGTCATGATATATGGCCTTGGGTTACCTGCATTTGTGCTACAAAAGATTGTGCAGCCGCTCTATTTTGCACGCGAAGACACGCGGCGGCCCTTCTATTTTGCAATCATCGCGATGCTGATCAATGCAGGCCTTGCCGTAGGGCTGGCCCCTGTCGCTAACTGGCTGGCCCCAGCAATCGCCGCCACAGTTGCCGGCTGGGCGATGTACGCAATGCTCGCCGTTGGCGCTCGCGGTTTTGGAGATGCGGCGCGGGTGGATGCGCGGTTCAGGAAACGCATTTGGCGCATCATTGCGGCATCTCTGCTAATGGGCGTCGCCCTCTGGTTCTTTAACATCCAGCTCAGTGCATTGCTGTCACTTCCATGGTGGCGTGGTTTGGGCCTGCTCATCTTGATGGTGATTGGTGCCCTTGTTTACTTTGGCAGCTGTCAGATGCTTGGGGCGTTCAAGTTGTCCGAGTTCAAAGCCGCCATGCGACGCGGGCGTTAACGCTGTCGCAACCGCTGTAAAATGCGCGCCCATTCGCCGGGCGCACATAGAAAACTAAGCACAAATCCACAGATAAAGCCCGACAGTTCGGCAACCCATCCATACCCGACCGAGGTGAACAGGCTCCAAATCAGTTGCATGCCCATCAACATTGCAATCAGAGAAAAGGCTTGCATTTGTTGCCCTCCTGTTGCCCCCAATTTGCGCCACATCAGGAAACTGTATCCACCAATCAGGCCGTAAACAGGGGGGTAAGCACCAACAAGCCAAACCGGATCATCCAACAGCAATGCGTAGGCCAACGCGCCACCCACACCTGACAAGACAAACAGTGCCAGCATGGCCAGCGGGCCCATCACTTCGGCGGCGAGTTTGCCCAGCGCCAACATTAACACAATTGCAACAAGCGCATGCGTGAAGCTGAGATGGATAAACGGATAGGTCACAAAACGGGCCAGATGCTCGGGTGCCCAATATCCTTGAGCCAACATCGCATCAAACAAATCCCCCGAGAAACCCCAGTCACGGACCAACCCCAATCGCCAGCCAATTGCCTCAGGTCCACCCACAAATCCGGATGCCCCTGCGGTCAACGTCAGCTCAATCCCCGCCATGATCACAAACAAGATCACAACCACCACTGGCAGCTTATTAAAGGGAGATTCAAATTCTGGTTCGTGCTGGTCTGACATGTGGCGGCTTTCAGGTCTGGTTGACGGGACGTGGTGCCATGGGTAAGCCCAACGCAACAGCATATCCAGCCCCAACCGGAGCATCCCATGACCGAGACCACATTCACCCCCCGCGTCTTTTCTGGCATTCAGCCATCTGGCGGCCTCACGCTTGGGAATTATCTGGGCGCTATCAAGCGCTTCGTAGACATGCAGGATCAGGGCGACTACCAGACGGTCTACTGTATGGTTGACCTACACGCGATCACCGCAAAAATGCTTGATCCTGCTACACTGCGCCACAACACGCGCGAACTTGCGGCTGGTTTTATTGCTTCTGGTATCTCCCCCGAAAAATCCATCTTGATTAACCAATCTCAGGTACCTGAGCATGCGCAATTAGCGTGGATTTTCAACTGTGTAGCGCGGATGGGCTGGATGGGTCGCATGACCCAGTGGAAAGACAAATCTGGCAAAAACGCTGAAGCTGCATCCTTGGGCCTGTTCGCTTACCCTGCCCTAATGGCCGCAGACATCCTTATCTATCACGCGACGCACGTCCCCGTAGGTGAGGACCAGAAACAGCACCTAGAACTGACGCGCGACATCGCAAGCAAGTTTAACCACGACTACGATGTTGATTTCTTTCCCATTACGGAACCCGTGATTGAAGGTGCCGCAACGCGCGTGATGTCCCTGCGCGATGGGTCGAAAAAAATGTCAAAATCTGACCCCTCAGATGCCAGCCGTATCAATATGACGGATGATGCCGACACAATTGCAAAGAAAATCCGCAAGGCGAAGACCGACCAAGACGCGTTACCGTCAGAGATTGAAGGGTTAAAAGCCCGCCCCGACGTGCGAAATTTGGTCAATATTTACGCCGCACTAAATGAGCAAACCGTCGAACAAGTGCTGGCTGACGTCGGCGGCCAACAGTTTGGTACATTCAAACCCGCCTTGGCCGAACTTGCTGTGGAAAAGCTGGCACCAATCTCAACAGAAATGGCCCGCCTGATGAATGACCCAGCCGAGATCGACCGCCTATTGGCAAAGGGTGCAATGCAAGCCCGCGAAATCACTGCGCCGATCCTGAAGAAGACCTATGAGATCGTCGGCATGGTCGGTTACTAATACAAACACTGGCGCGGCTGCCCAAATAACGACACAGCAGCCGCCCTAATCTGATTTTATCCTTGATGTGACGATCACTAGTCTTTCTAGTTGTTCGACAGTTTAGATCAAAGGATACGTTTCAGTGCATCTCAGATATTTAGTCGCATTCCTACTTGCCGCTCTGACTTGGGTCAGCACCGTCGATGCCCAAGTGCCCTTTGTATCTTCTGATGCCACGGCTGAAGTCACTCCGTCTCTGCCTGAGCCGTTGACGACTGAATCTGCAAATGCCCTAATCTCACGCCTGTCAGACACCGAAGTTCGGGCTTTGCTGCTGGACCAACTCAACACACAGGCGGAAAAAATCGCCTCGGATGACGCGGCAGATAGCGAAGTTTTTCTATACCATGCAACGTCCGGCGCATGGCAGTCAGTGGTTATTCCGATCCAACGTTTACCTGATCTGTTTTCAGGACAGGCCCGCGCATTTACCCAGTTTTATGACACCATTGGTGGTGCGATGGGGCTGTTGCAATTGCTAGGCTACATGGCACTAGTCTTTGCGATTGGTGCTCTGTTTGAAATTGTCTTCAGGCGTGCAACCCGTGACTGGCACATTCTGCCGCCAGCGGACCCCGACAACACCACACTGCGCGAAACGCTGCAGCTATTGGCGCAACGCCTGACGACGCAGGTTGTTGCCGTGGTCATTTTTGTAGTCGCGGCACGTACGGCAGGGCAACTGCTCATTCCCGAGATGTTCCTGACAACAGTGAAGCTCGTTGGCATCTATTTGATTGGCTTTCCCCGCCTTATGTTGGCCTTTGCGTTTTTCTTCTTTGCGCCAATGAACCCAGAATACCGGCTGTTGAATGTAGCGACCCCAGCGGCACGCGCGTTTTGTTTTCACCAATTCTGGATCGCAATGCTGATCGGTTTTTCCGGTGCCATTCAAGTTTTCAATGCCAATAACGGAATACCTCCTGGGCTGACACGTCTTGCCTTTTGGCTGAACTTGGGGCTGCACGTTTATCTGGTCATAATATTTTGGCGCTATCGTAAAGATGGCGTTGAAATGATGCGAGGTGCAGATCCCGACGTTACACCAACAGAAGAGCGCGCAGCCCAGCTATACCCCTATGCAAATATCGCCATCATCATAACGGTTTGGTGGGTCGTCAACATCGTCGTGAGCTATGGCAACTTTGAGCTGCTCGCGACTGCGCCGCACTACAAAACGATGATCCTACTCATGTTCGCCCCTGCCATGGACACTGCCATTCGTGGGTTGGTCCGCCACCTGACCCCTGCAATGACTGGCGAAGGGCCCGTAGCAGAGCGCGCATATTACGCATCCAAACGCTCCTATATCCGCATTGGCCGTGTGGTCATTTTTGCCATTGTCGTCCTGTCCATCGCTGATTTCTGGGGAATGAGCGCAACATCGATCGCGGCTGCCGGAGTAGGCGTTCAGCTTGCTGCAAATTTCATCGAATTTCTGATCATCATGTCCATAGGTTACCTTCTATACGAAGCGGTTTCCCTCATCATCAACCGTAAGCTGGCTGCTGAACAAACGGCTTCAGGGCATGCACCTGATGAGCAAGAAATTGGGGGCGAAGGCGGAGGAGCAGGCGGATCACGACTCACGACCGTTCTTCCATTGATACTATTGGTGGCAAGAACCTTTATCATCACGCTCTTCCTCTTGTTGGGCCTAAGCAACATCGGCATTGACACAACCCCGTTGCTGGCTGGTGCCAGTATCGTCGGTCTAGCCATCGGTTTTGGTGCTCAAAAATTGGTGACTGATGTCGTTTCAGGCATCTTCTTTCTGGTCGATGATGCGTTCCGTGTGGGCGAATATGTCACCGTCGAAGATACCATGGGCACCGTTGAGAAGATCTCGATCCGATCCATGCAGCTCCGCCACCACAAGGGGCCTATCCATACCATTCCCTACGGAGAAATCCCTAAAATCACTAACTTTTCTCGTGATTGGGTGATCATGAAGCTGCGCTTTACAGTGCCCTTCAATACTGATCCCAACAAAATCAAAAAGATTTTCAAGAAAATTGGTCAAGACCTGCTGGTTCTTGAGGAATTCAAAGATGATTTCCTTCAACCGTTCAAATCGCAAGGTGTGTTGGAAATCGACGACGTTGGCATGGTTTTTCGTGGTAAATTCATGGCTAAACCCGGCTCTCAGTTCACGATCCGCAAGGAAATCTTTAGCCGCGTGAATGCTGCATTTGCAGAAAACGGATTAGAGTTTGCCCGTCGTGAAGTGCGTGTCGCTCTTCCTTCTATGGACGGCGCAAAGCTGACCGAGGAGGACAAGCAGGCAATTTCAGCTGCTGCGACTCAATCAGTGCAAAATGTACTTCCCGGAGATGCGGCAGCAAAGGACAACCAACGCTAACCAGACCCTTCAAAGAAAACTCTAGCTCGAACGTCAATGAAAGGACTGTCATATGGCAAATCAAAATACCCCGATCCGTGCCTTGATCGAAGGGCGTGCCGCGCTTGTTGTGATCGACATTCAGGCCAGCACATTCATTGATGCCTCCGAGGTCCGCTCAATTGATAATATGCCGGGCTATCGCGATCGGATGTTGGCTGCGCGCGGCGCGATTGATGCCGCTCGAGCCGCTGAAATGCCCGTGATTTTTATCCAAGAGGTCCATCGCCCCGATCTGATTGACTTTGGCCGTGAACTGGACGGAGATGAGGACATCCACTGCCTTGAAGACGACCCAAAGACCGATATTGCCGTGAAAGAAATGGATTTCAGATCTACCGACTACCTGATCCGCAAACGCCGTTACTCGGCCTTCTTTGGCACCGATCTTGAGATTCTACTTAAAGGGTTGAAGATCGACACCCTGATCATGGTTGGTGGTCTTACTGATGTTTGCGTGCATTACACCTTTGTGGATGGCCACCAGCAGGACTATTTCTGCCGTGTCATTGAGGATTGCGTTGCGGGTTCCTCCCTTGAGGCCCATGACGCATCCCTAAAGGCCATGGAATATCTCCAGACGGGTGCTGTTGTGACGTTTGCTCAGGCTGCCGCTGCAATGCAAGCTGTGTAGCTCTGCACAGACCTTGTGCGATTGCGGCCCTCGTCCTGAGACGACTGGCGACTTAGCTATGTCTTGTCACAAGCACAAAGGACTACCAAATGACCCATGCAAGCGTTGGACACGTGCATCTTCGTGTCTCTGATCTGGATCGATCCATCGCGTTTTACCGCGATGTGTTAGGTTTTGAAGTCACCATGCGGGCGGGCGATAGCGCCGCCTTTTTGGGTGCCGGCGGATACCATCACCACATCGGGCTGAACACATGGGCCAGCAAAGGTGCAACTCCACCGCCTGCCGGACATACGGGGCTGTATCATTCGGCATTTCTATACTCTGACCGCGCAACGCTGGCTTCAGTCCTCAAACGGGTTGTTGCCGCTGGGATTACGATTGAGGGGGCTGCGGATCACGGGGTGAGTGAGGCTGTCTATCTCAACGATCCTGACGGTAACGGCGTTGAAATATACCGTGATCGCCCGCGCGATGAATGGCCTTATGACGCCAACGGTAATCTGGCCATGGTGAATGCACGATTGGATGTGCAGGCCTTGATGGATGACGCACCATAGCCGTGGACATTCCCCGCCCGCTTTGTCACGTTCACGCCAAATAAGGGGGACCGATATGGCTACTGGATTTTTCTGGGACGAACGGACATTTTGGCATGCTGGCGGCAACTATGCGGCAACATTGCCACTCGGCGGGCTGGTGCAGCCGTTGGCCGCAGGGGGGCTCCCCGAAAGCGCGGAAACCAAGCGCCGTTTCAAGAACCTGATGGACGTTACCGGCCTTTCAGGTGCACTTGATATGCGCAGTGCCTCTGCCGCGACCCGAGCGGAGTTAGAACGGGTGCATCCAGCCAGTTACCTGGATGCGTTCAAAGCGGCCTCGGACAATGGCGGCGGTGAGTTGGGGCACCACGCGCCATTCGCTCAGGACGGTTACGAGATTGCAGCCCTGTCTGCGGGCCTTGCCACAGCGGCTGTTCGCACGGTCGCAAGTGGTGAGTTGGAAAACGCATATTCCCTTAGCCGTCCACCGGGACACCATTGCGAACCGGACAAACCTATGGGGTTTTGCCTGCTTGCGAACATCGCGATTGCAATTGAGGCCGCGCAGGCCGAGGGCCAGATCAAACGTGCTGTGATCCTTGATTGGGATGTGCATCACGGCAACGGCTCAGAGGCCGCATTTTATGATCGTGACGATGTGCTAACGATTTCGCTGCATCAAGAAGGGAATTACCCGCCCACCAGCGGAAAGTTATACGATCGCGGCACCGGAAAAGGTGAAGGATTTAACCTCAACTTGCCACTGCCTGCGGGCACAGGTCATGAGGGTTACCTTCATGCCATCGACACGGTTGTGATTCCACAGATCAAAGCGTTTGCACCCGATATCATCATTGTTGCCTGCGGCTATGATTGTGCCGCACCTGATCCGTTGGGATCGATGTTGGCCATCGCGCAGACATTCGGCGATATGACCGCGCGCATCAAACAAACCGCCGCCGAAGTTTGTGATGGCAAGATGGTCGTCGTGCATGAGGGTGGCTATTCCGAAGTATACGTTCCGTTTTGTGGTCACGCAGTGATGGAAGCTCTAAGCGGTAGCGATATTCGCGCGCCCGATCCGATGCACAAGAGCCTAACAATCCGCCAGCCAAATCCGCGCATTCTGGCGTTCCAAAAAGAATTCATTGACGACTTAGCGAAAGAACTGGACCTGTAAGACATGCCTACATCAAATCCTAACGCTTTGAAATTTCTGCTTACGCGCCGTTCCCGTCCGGCAAAAACCCTTACAACGCCTGTGCCGGACAAAACCGTCTTGATGCAGCTCCTGACTGCTGCGGCGCGCACTCCTGATCATGGCAAACTGGAACCGTGGAGGTTTATCGTCATTGATCGAGCCGCCATGGCACCGCTGTCTGCATTGGCGCAAGTACGTGGTGAAGCACTTGCCCTTGATCCGGAACAAATCTCAAAAGGCTGTGCCCAGTTTGATCTGGGTCATCTCGCAGTGGCGGTCATTGAGGTTCAAAAACCCTCCCCTAAAATTCCTGCGTTAGAGCAAACCTATTCTGCTGGCGCTGTATGCGTTGCATTGGTCAACGCGGCTTTAGCTGCTGGCTGGGGGGCAAACTGGCTTAGTGGTTGGGCAAGCCATGACCGCGCATTCATGGAGCAGGGCTTTAGCCTTGAACCACACGAACGTATCGCTGGGCTGATCCATATTGGTACAGAAACAAGCGTACCACCAGAGCGCCCCCGCCCCGCTATAGAGGGCCTCACAACATGGCTTTAGGCACAATATTCAAAGCATTCGGTCTCGCTTTGGGTCAGATTGGCGATCCGCGCTTTCGACGGGTTCTATTTCTGGGGATTGGATTAACACTGGCCCTTTTGATCTGTGCCGCGACAGGCTTTGTCTGGTTCATCGATTGGCTCACTGGCGACACCATATGGCTGCCCTTTTTGGGCGAAGTTCAGTGGCTAGATGATCTGTTTAGCTGGGGTGCTGCGGCCTTACTTGTGATCCTATCAGTGTTCTTGATGATACCTGTTGCCTCGGCCATCACGTCGATGTTTTTGGATGATGTCGCGGACGCTGTTGAGGCGGTCCATTATCCCCACATCCCCCAACGCCCTCGCACCCCAATCTGGGAAGCATTTCGTGATACTGTTAATTTTCTGGGTGTGATCATAGGGGTAAACCTATTGGCCCTGATCCTGTACGCTGCCTTTGCACCCATTGCGATTTTTATCTTTTGGGTAGTAAACGGCCTGCTTTTGGGACGAGAGTATTACACCCTCGCCGCCATGCGCAGAGTTGGACGCAAGCGCGCAAAAGAACTGCGGCGCAAAAACTTCCTGACAATCTGGGTAGCGGGAACCTTGATGGCCATCCCGCTATCCGTTCCGTTGCTCAACCTGTTGATTCCAATAATGGGTGCTGCGACCTTTACTCACTTATTTCAGATGTTGCCGCGGGGGCGCCCCGCCCCATCCAGTTCTCCAGATCATCAACAGTGATCACCCCTGACAGGATAATGGCAACGAACGCCCCCCAAATGACGAGGGAAATACCGGTGCACCACAACGCCTTCTTCCCGAGGTGATGATGCTCCGGAGCGCCTGCATGCGTTCCGGGAACGATATCCTTCAGATCACCTTGGGTTTGGACACGGATCGGCAAGATGATCAGGAACATCATGAACCAGACAATAGCAAACAGGACTATGCCTGATACGGGGCCGATCATCAAACCTGCTCCAGCTCGACAAGCGCGCCGTTAAAGTCCTTTGGATGCAAGAAGATCACAGGCTTACCGTGCGCGCCGATCTTTGGCTCGCCGTCACCTAGCACACGTGCGCCGGTTGACTTTAGATGGTCCCGCGCCGCTATAATGTCATCAACCTCGTAACAAATGTGGTGGATGCCGCCAGCAGGGTTTTTTTCCAAAAAACCCTTAATAGGTGAGTTTTCTCCCAACGGGTACAGCAGCTCGATCTTTGTATTCGGCAGTTCGATGAAAATAACGGTTACGCCGTGATCTGGTTCATCCTGCGCAGGCCCAACATTTGCGCCCAGCGCGTTACGATATTGGTCTGCAGCGGCCTCAAGGTCAGGCACAGCAATGGCCAAATGGTTAAGTCGTCCGATCATGTTTTCTTCCTCACAAAATGGCTTTGCGCGTTTATGGGGTGCAAATCACGGCTGCGCAATGCGACGCGTTAACTGTCTCTTAGGCATGCTTGGGTAACCATGAGGAAACCTGAAATGGAATCGGAGAGCACGATGGAGACCCATGACCCGTTTGCGGCCAATTACCCGGCCCCTACCGCTGCGCGCCCGCTATTGGGCCTGACTGTTTTGGTAGTTGAAGACAGCAGATACGCCTGCGAGGCGATGCGCCTTTTGTGCCTGCGATCAGGTGCACGGATCAGGCGGGCGGATTGCATTCGTTCGGCGCGACGTCATCTACAGGTATACCGCCCTACAGTTGTTGTAGTTGATATGGGCCTTCCTGATGGTAACGGTGCCGACCTGATTGCCGAATTGGCACAGGTAGACGTTGATAAAAGCGTTATTCTCGCGACGTCGGGTGATGATGCATTAGAAGGTGAAGCAATGGCTGCTGGCGCTCAGGGATTTTTAGGAAAACCGATCACGTCATTGGCTGTGTTTCAGCAGCTTGTGCTTGCAGCATTGCCAGCCGATCGCCAACCGTCGGGATTACGCGCCATCGTAGACGAGCAAGTATCACCAGATGAAATCGCCTATCATGATGACATTAACTACGCTGCTGAGCTTTTAGATGATTCTCCAAATGGCCCTGCATTGGATTATATCGCCCAGTTTCTAGAAGGCGTTGCTCGCTCGGTTGAAGACGCCCGTATGGAAGACGCAGCCCGTGCCCTTTCTGATAGGCGGGCCTTGGGTGAAACAGCCGTATCTGAAGCCGCACGGATTTCAGGTCTTATTCAACAACGGCTGGCAACAAAAATAGCTATTTAGCGCTACTGAGGTTGTGCAGGGTCTTCGGCGACACGGACAAGTCGGGTCATGTCGCCTAGACTTTCCCTCTGGCGTCCCTCTGCATCAAAGTTTGCAGGCGACAGCCATGCGGCATAGGCCTCTTTCAATGCAGGCCACTCAGCGTCGATCGCCGCAAACCAAGCGGTATCACGGTTGCGCCCTTTAACGACTGCAGCCTGGCGGAACACACCTTCAAAACTAAAGCCGAGTCGCTGTGCGGCACGGCGTGACGGCATGTTCATCGCGTTGCACTTCCATTCGTAACGACGATATCCCGCCTCGAATGCCCAAGCCATCATCAGATACATGGCTTCTGTTGCGGCCGTTGTCTGCTGTAAGGCGGGGCTAAAGCTGATACTCCCGACTTCAATTGATCCCGCCTCGGGTGAGATCCGTAAAAAGCTTGCTACACCCTCGAACTCTCCCGTCTTGATGTTCTTGATGGCGTAGTACCATGGATCATCCAGACTTGCGTTATCGCGAACCCAACGGTGGTATTGGGAGGCCGAAGAGAACGGTCCGTACGGTAAATAATCCCAGACATCGTCATGATCTACATATGCACGATAAAGTAATGCCGCATGCTTTTCCGCATTTAGTGGTTCAAGTCGAGCATGTTGACCTTGCAACACGGTTCCGTCGGGACGCGTTGGCGGGGTCCAGTTTTCAACAACGGCGCTCATAGGCGCATCGGATGAGGAATATGTATTCATGTCTCAGTGATAAGATGCATTTACCGCAACGCCAAGCACCGAATAACGTCGGTAACTGCATTCCAGCCCGCCATTATTTCAGATGGGTGTGCCGCCTGTTGCTTCAATCACAGTCTAATCAAAGAGCTGTAATTCACGTTATTCCTGTATGCGGAAGCACCTTTCGCTCAAACAGATCAGTTCAAGCATGTTGAATTAGAAGTCCAATATGCGGATGGGTGCTGACCACTGGCACATTAAAACGGAAAAACGCCGCAGCTTCCTGCGGCGTTCTTGTTTAATCTTGCGGGATCACACGCAGTCCCAGTTCCATGAGCTGATCCGGCATTGGATCATTTGGCGCATTCATCATCAAATCTTCAGCGCGCTGGTTCATCGGGAACAAGATCACTTCGCGGATGTTGCTCTCTTCGGCCAACAGCATCACGATGCGATCGATACCAGCAGCACACCCACCGTGCGGAGGAGCGCCATACTGGAATGCATTCACCATTCCGCCAAAGCGTTTTTCAACTTCGTCTTTTCCATAGCCTGCAATCTCAAAGGCTTTGAACATGATTTCAGGACGGTGGTTCCGTATAGCACCCGAAACCAGCTCATACCCGTTACAAGCCAAATCATACTGGTAGCCCAACACTTCGAGCGGATCACCCAACAGCGCGTCCATTCCACCCTGAGGCATCGAGAACGGGTTGTGTTCAAAATCGATCTTGCCGCTCTCTTCGTCTTTTTCATAGATCGGGAAATCAACGATCCATGCAAAGGCAAAGCGATTCATGTCCGTCAGGCCCAATTCTTCGCCGATCACGTTGCGCGCACGCCCCGCTACTGCTTCGAATGTTTTGGGCTTACCCCCAAGGAAGAATGCCGCGTCTCCGACCTCAAGGCCAAGCTGCTGGCGGATCGCCTCGGTGCGCTCTGGCCCGATGTTCTTGGCCAAAGGTCCTGCCGCTTCGTTGCCAAGTGTGATCTCACCGGACTTAATGAGGGCGTTGACTTCTTTAACGGAAATTCCTCGTTCTTGTGCGATGCTATCCGCTGACTCTTTGCGCCAGAAGATATAGCCCATGCCCGGCAGCCCCTCTTTCTGAGCAAAGGCGTTCATACGATCACAGAATTTACGGCTGCCGCCCTTTGGCGCAGGGATCGCACGGATTTGCGTGCCTTCCTGCTCAAGCAGTTTTGCAAAGATGGCAAAACCAGAACCGGCGAAATGCTCGGATACAACTTGCATCTTGATCGGGTTACGCAAATCGGGCTTGTCAGAGCCGTACCATAGGGCCGCGTCCTTGTAGGAAATCTGGGCCCATTCCTGATCAACCGCTTTACCACCGCCGAACTCTTCGAAGATACCCGTCAGAACAGGTTGGATGGTGTCGAACACGTCTTGTTGCTCAACAAACGACATCTCAAGGTCCAGCTGGTAAAAGTCGGTAGGCGAGCGGTCAGCGCGCGGATCTTCGTCACGGAAGCATGGTGCGATCTGGAAGTATTTATCAAAACCGGAAACCATGAGCAGCTGTTTGAACTGCTGTGGTGCCTGAGGCAGCGCATAGAATTTACCGGGATGTTGGCGCGAAGGTACCAAAAAGTCGCGCGCGCCTTCCGGTGAGCTGGCAGTGATGATCGGTGTTTGGAATTCTTTAAATTCCTGATCCCACATGCGTTTGCGGATCGAGCTGACAACATCAGAGCGCAGCACCATGTTGCGCTGCATCTTTTCGCGGCGCAGATCGAGGTATCGATAGCGCAGACGGGTTTCTTCTGGGTATTCTTGTTCGCCAAAAACCTGCAGGGGCAGATCGCCATTCACACGGCCCAACACTTCGATCTCACGAATGTAAATTTCGATCTCACCTGTTGGGATCTTGGCATTCACCAAATCGGCTCCACGGGATTTCACTTCGCCGTCGATGCGTATGCACCATTCGGAACGCACCTTTTCAACGTCAGCAAATGCTGCCGAATCCGCATCACAGATCAGCTGCGTCATACCATAGTGATCACGCAGATCGATGAACAACACACCACCGTGGTCGCGTACGCGGTGCACCCAACCTGAAAGGCGGACATTCTCCCCCACGTTTGTGGCATTTAATTCAGCGCAAGTCTGGCTTCGGTAGGCGTGCATGGCGGTCCCTCTTGTGTTCGGCAGATGCAGCGCAGCAATGGCTGCGGGCAAAACGGATATATCGCGGGCAGCTACACCGCGCACAGCCTGCGAAGTCAAGGGGACGGGCCAACAATCGGCCCGAAATAGGGACCATCGACCCTGTATTTGCCTGGCGATCTAATGGATGCCCACCCTATGTCGTCCAAACATTCCCTCACCCTTTTCTTCTGCCTTACCGGATGGCAGAAGTAGCCATGTCAAAGAAAACTCTCAATGAGGCCAATCTTGCGGCCCTTGGTGCTGATCGCCTTGCGCATCTGTTGATGGAAGTCAGCACAGGCAGCGCTGAAATCAAGCGCCGGATCAGGCTGGAACTGAGCCACAATTTGGGCTCTGAAGAGCTGGCGCGGGATGTGCAAAAACGCCTGACATCAATTCGCAGATCAAAGAGCCGCGTTAGTTGGCGCAAGCGGAAGTCTCTGATCAAGGATTTGAACACACAATCGGAAATGATCGCGGACAAGATCGCTCCAGAAGCGCCGAATGATGCCTTTGATCTATTGTGGCAATTCATCGAAATGGCACCGTCAGTGTATCTGAGGGTAGATGATAGTCGCGGTGAAGTAGCCGATGTATTTAACGCGGCCTTTGTCCATTTTTCTGAAATAGCGCCACGCGCGCAACTGGGACCTACAAACCTAGCGGTTCGTGTTTGGGACGCAGTTCGCAATAATAGCTGCGGCGAATTTGACGGGATCATTCCAACTCTTGCGCCAACGTTAGGCCGTGAAGGGCTTGTTCATCTAAAGGCGTTGGTGCTGGCACATAAGGACGCCCCAGTAG